>Ga0206692_1587110_pt1 | contig 12685 bp, 3 predicted proteins | sample M240m12015metaT_FD_159670 | JGI IMG/M metagenome (GOLD analysis project Ga0206692, IMG submission 159670) | Metatranscriptome of ammonia-oxidizing marine archaeal communities from Monterey Bay, California, United States - M2 40m 12015... | ecosystem: Environmental > Aquatic > Marine > Intertidal... | reverse complement strand
GTTTTCTTATGGTAGCCTATTAGAATAAAAAATAGAACATTGGTATTATGTTGTGGGGATGGTCCCTCATCAGCATCCATCTCACTCATTCTTTGCAGCAGAGGAGACATACGCCCTTGAGTTTCCAGTTAGCAGCCCAAGTCATGCTGTTAGATGTCTTGAGGTTGGAGTTGGCAGGGGGATCAGCCTTGAGCCATGCGCGGAAGATCAAGTATCTGTCGTTACGCTTGGGGTACTTGTAAACAGGGCAGAAGTAGTGAGTGTCCTGTTTGTTGGCCTGGGTGTTCTTCTTGGAAGCGGGGCCCTTCTCACTGCTGATGTTGGTGGATTCAGCAGACACGTGGAGGATAGGGAAGTTGAAGAACATGTCCTTGCCGGTCTGTTCTTCAAAGCGCTTGTCAGCCTTGTTCCACTGGCAACCTTCGAGGAAGAGGCCGTGGATAAGGACACCTTCGCCAGGCGGGTTGAGGGTCTTGCCCTCAATGCGACCGTCGTCGCCACCGATGATGTCCTTGAGGACTTCGGTCTTGTAGTCGACCTCATCGAGAGACCAGCCTTCGCTCTTCTTCTGACGGGTGACCTCCTGCTTCATGGCAGTGAGGAAACCTTGAGGGTTGAAGAAGCCAGTCAACCAGAAGCTCTGGGGGCGCTCCTTGAACAACCAGTTGTTGAGCTGGTGGTGGCGGTCAATGAGACCCTTCAACCAGGCGGCGAGACCGGGAGTCATCCAGGAGATTTCGACACCGGTGGGATCGAATTGCCACTTGCGGGGGACACGGAAGTCAGACACGGCATTGATAGAGTCAACAATGTCGGGGGTCATGATGATTTGACCGTCAATAGCCTGGACCATGTCGCTCATGGTGCGGCGCACAATGGTGAGCACGTTCTGGAAACGCTGCAATTCCTGGAACAAGAAGGTGTTCAAGGGGACGGCGCGGCCAACATCAGTGAGACCTCTGGGGCCACGGAGGGTCTTGATGCGCTCGTCAATTTCGACTTCAGAGAAATCAGGAGGCAAGAGTTTCATCAACTCGTTCTCGAGCTTCTCCTTGACCTCTTCCTCGCGGGACTTGCCACCTGAGGAGCTGGACTCCTTGGGCATGGTCTCGACAAGGACGTTGATCATCTCCATGGATTCCTTGAGACGGTAGGTGAGATCAGCGTTGCCGTTGAGGCCGAAAATGAGAGGGTGATCCTTCTCGGGCATAGAGTTGATGTACTCAACGAACTTGGAGTGCTCGTTGTAGTCGGGGATCATGTACACGAAGTCAGTCAACAAGGTGTTGAATGAGTAGTTGGGTGTGAAGATGGGTTCTTGGACCAGAGGCGGCCGTACTCAATGAAGAGCTCACGATCCAAATCATCGGTAATCTTTCCACCGTACTGCACATCGCAAGTCATGTACTGCATGGCCTTCCATGAGAGAGGCTGTCCGAGGGCAGCGCACTGGTTCATGTGCTTCTCAATGAAGAGAAGGGAGGCCTCCATATCGGAGTTGTTGAACTCGTAGGGAATACAGAAACCGAGGGGACCGAACTTCCTGCGCTCCTGCACGATGGAGTGCATGAAGCAGAGGGAGAACACGATTGAGCGCCACTTGTCGTAGGGCTCAACCTTCTCGAGGAAGTCCTGGTTGATCATGGTGGAGAAGGTACGGGCAAGACCGGCCTGGAGACCCTTGGGGGGCTCAATGGTGACCTTGATGGCCATCTGCAAGAGACCAAGAGGGAAGTTGTTGTCAGGGGCGCAAGTGATCCAAAGACGGAACTCTTCGTGGATCTCGACTCCCTTCGGGTTGAGGATATCTTCCATAGTGGCCATGAACTCGAGGGACAAATGGCAGTTGTTAAGAATGAGCCAGACACCGGTGGCTTGGCCAATCTTGATCATCTCGAGGGCAGGGCGCTCCTGCTCCTCACCCATGGATACCTTGTTGGCAGTGGGCTTCTTCTTCTTGCGAGCGAACTCATCAATGTTGTTGGTGGGATCAGCACCAGCAGAGAGCAAGTAAAGAACGGGCATCTTGATCTCAGACTCGTCATAGATGTCAGAAATCTGATCAGTGACGGGGTCGGTGTACTCAGCACCGAGGGTCTTACGGATGAACTTGTTGCAAGCAAGCACGGATCTGTCCTCACGGACAGCACGGACAAGGCACAAGTGCAAGAAGTGGCCAATGTTTTGGTCGGCCTGGATCTTGTCCTCGTAGTCGGGGACGGGAGTGTTCTCGGGTTCGTTCTCATCGAAGTACTTCCTCCAGTCCTTCTCGAGGCGGCCAATACGTTCAGGGAGATCCTTATAGAAGAAGTTGTGCTCAGTGCCGAACTTGTGCTTGGAAAGAGCAACAATGTTGAGCCAGGTCTTCTGGTCCATCCAGTTGTACTTCTTGTTGCGGTCATCGATACCGGCACCAGCCTTGAGGAAGACACCGACATCAGCGGAGGTGAGGACACCAGCCTTCTGGAGGATCTTCATGCACATCATGAGCTTGAAGGTGACCTTGTCGCGTTCGAAAAGACCACGGTTAATGTACCTGTACACCTTGCGAGTGAGAGCGGCAATAATGTTGGCAACACGGTCCTTCACGGCAGGGGCCTTGGGGGACTTGTCAATACCGTAATCGAACAAGGTGAGGAACTGGGGCAACGAGGTGTTGTACATCCAGTTGATCTGGATCATCTCGACGACGCAGAAGTAAAGCACGGAGCCACGAGCAGCGACGGGACGGAAAAGCTCACGCTTCTCACCAATTTCGGTGGTCTTCTCGCGGGCTTCGGTAAGCTTCTCATGGACCTCCTTGGACTTGAGCTTAATAGTGGCGAGCACATCAATGAGCTCGACATCATCGAGGAGGGAGCCCTGAGCGGTAGCAAGACGTTCGAGCAAGGCAGCTTCGAGGTCGGCAAGCACCTTGGTGTTGGAGGTGACCTCTTCTTGGAGTTGGGTGAGTTGCTCTTCAAGGGACTTCTGCTCCTTGGAGATCAAACGGGCGAGCAACTGTTGCTCGAGACCGCCCTGGGTGACAGTGAAGTCAATGATGGTGGTCTTGGCGGCCAATTCGGGAGAGAAATGGGGGTTGGCAAGACGGGAGGTCATGAAGAGGCGGAACTTCTCGGAGTAGTCGAGGTCCTGATCGGCGATCTTGATTGTGCGGTTACGGCCCTTGACAGTGATCTGCTTTTCAAGGAGGGGATCGAGCATGGGGTCAACCTCATTCTCGATAGACTCAATCATGAGAGGCCAGCCCTCCATCATGGGGAGCTTGAGAGCACCACGCAAGTCGTTAACGTTAAGAGTGATGATCATGTCCTTCTCGATGAGCTCGGGCTCACGGTTCTTGATCCAAGTGGAGGCTTGGCCCTGAGGATCAATCATGAGGGGGTAGCGAGAGGAACGAGTGACCATGATACCGTTCTGCACGGAGAGCTCATCAGAGGGGAGACCCTGGAGGGACCACTCACCAACGGTGACTTGGTCGACGAGGAATTCAGAGATGTTGAACTCCTCAGAGGCAGGGATGCCACGAGTGGCCAAGTCATTCATGAAGTATTGGTCGGTCAAAATGTTACGGAACTCAGCGTTGAAAGGACCGCAATATGAGACGAAAGCGCAAGCCTTGGCGACGTTACCGACAAGACGCATCTTGGTGGCCTTGAACTCGTTTGAGTTCTGGATCCAGCGGACCTTGTTATCGGCGAGAGATGAAATAAGCTTGTTAGCCTGGTCCATCTTCCTCTTGGTCTTCTGAGCGCGCTCTTGGAGGGCGTTCTTCTCAGCCATCTGGTTGTCGAACTTCTTGCGAAGGGCGGCCTTGAGGGCATTGACCTCGGCGAGTTCGTTGGAGGCAGCTTCGAGCTTGGCCTCAGCCTCTTGGAGTTGCACGGTACGCTTCTCGAGCAAGAGCAACTTGGGCTTCACAATCTTGGACTGCTTGTGGTAGTCAGACATAGCTGCGCACCAAATACAGAGACCTTCCAAAGCGGCGGAGGCGTTCTTGGCGACCTTGGGGGCGAAGAGGTCTTGGCCATCGGGGGCCTTGAAGATGAGGTAGGGCTCGAGGAGCTCAATGGTTTCTTCATTGATGTTATCCTTCTCGTTGTTGGAGAAGTGTTTCAAGTTGGCCAAGAAGGGACCCATGAGTTGCTTCTTAGCGTAGGCTTCGTAGGAGTCCTCAACGAAGGGGCACATCTACTTGAGCAAGTTGTAGTCACGAGGAGCAACGGGCACCAAGGGGTCCATGAACAAGATATTCACAGTGTCCATGACCAAGCAGGTGGCTTCGGCAGGTTTCTTAATAGCCTTCAACTCAGTAATATCCTGAGCCTTAATGGAGTCGACGGCACGCTCGGCCTTCTGGAGATAAGGCAAGGCGGCGGCGAGATCTCTCTGGGCGTCGGAACGCTCCTGAGCGATGGTGGATTTCTGTTGCATGCAACCTTCTGTGACCAAGGCGACTTCCTTAGCTTTGGTGTCGGCCTTCTTGGTCTCAACGTCGAGCTCCTTAAGAAGCTTGTCAGTGGCCTCGGATGACTCCTTGAGCTTGGCATCTTCTTTCTTGAGGTCAACCTTCAATTCTTCTACACCCTGGGTGGCCTCAGCAAGCTTGTCGAGACCGTTGTTAATGTTCTGCTCATCGACATCAATAAGCTTGTACTTGGCGGCGTAAATTTCCTTGTACATGGACAAGAAAGAGAGGTAAGACTTGGGGGTCACATACACATTGCGACGCATCTGTTGGAAGTAGATTAAGCACACTTCGGTAACCATGTTGTGCACCTTACCCATGTGAACAACGAGCTCTTACTTGACAGCCTTGGTGTTGTCAATGCTGAAATCGCCCAAGAACTTTTCGGACACAGAGATAAGAGCTTCCTCGGGCCAGGGCAAGAACCAATCGATATTGCACTGGGAGAAGAGGGAGGGGAACTTCTGGGCGCGGGTACGGAACTTGGTACCGACGGGGGAGAAGCAAAGAACAGTGTGGAGGCAATCCTTCACACGGGCAATGAAATAGATCCACATCTCGAGCATGGATGGGTCTTCACCCTTCTGGCCGGCTTCCTTCATGTAGACAGCCTTCTGCTGGAGGGGAATGAGATCACGATCTTCCTTGGTGTGCAAGCCGGGAATTTCACCAGTAGCAAGCATGGAGTTGATCATTTCGAGGAAAGTCTCGCTCTTAATCTCAGCGTCAGTGAGCAAGAAAGTGACGGACTTGCCACCGGGGCCAGCCAAGTCGTAAAGGGCCTTGATGTCGTCCTTCAATTGCATGTCACCGTAGGTCTTGGTGAGGGAGATCTGGAAGAAGATCTGCTGGCAAATGAAAGAGGAGAGCTTGGTGAGCGATTGCTTACCAGAACCACCGACACCGACCAAAAGACCGTTGCCTGAGGGAGTGTTGATGATGCGGCAAATCTTCAACAAGTGGAAGAGAGCATCGTCGAAAATAACCAAGTTCATCTTCTTGGCGGGGTAGGTTTCGTTGTACCTCTCGAGTTTAACGTTGACAAGCTTGCGGATAGCTTCAACATCAGGCACCGCCTCGTACACGAAGGGAGCCTTTTCGACGAGTTCACCGTACTCGTCAAAGACATCCTCACGCTGGAAGTCAGCGAAGAGGAGGTTGGTCATAAGGAGATCGTCGTCGAAGCCTTGGGATTCGCGGAACTTCTCCTTGGTCACACGGTTGAGGACCTCGTAGAACGATTTCTTGTCGTTGTTGTTGATCAACTTGTCGACGAAGGTACGTTCGCACTCGTGGCGCCAGAGACCGATGTAGAAGAGTTGGGGTTGGATCTTCTCCTTGAGTTTTGTGGTCTTCTCAATGACCTTGTGCTCGTATTGCATGGCAACCTTGCAGATACCGCCGAACACACGAGCGAGCTCACGAATAGTGAAAACGTAATGGAACTTAGCGGGAGTCGGCAAGAGTTTCTTGGAGACAGTCTCCCAGACAGCAATAGTAGCCTGAATGATGTGCTCACGCATGTCAATGATGTCCTTCTGGTAGTATTTGGGCTTGAAGATAGTCTCCATGATACGACCGTAGATGTTCTCAATGGAACGGGTGGAAGGAGGAGTCATGTTCAAAGAGAAGAACAAACGCTTGAGACGGTTGGGGATGTCATTGCGACCGCCACCGGGGTGGTTCATGGCAGCAAGGAACTGGAGGCCGTTGATCTGCTTGAATTGACCACGGTCATCCTTGGTCAAGAAGTAGAAACCCTTCTGGTCCATAAGTTGACGGGCGATTTCGAGGGTAATCTGATCACCCCAAGCATTGACGAAAGGCATGGACAAGTCATCAAGGAAGATGGTCATGTTCTTGCCACCGAGGGGAACGTAGATACGGGCCTGCTTACGCTCGACTTCAGACTCGACGGCCTCTTGGAAGTTCAAGGGAGTGGTAGCAGATGAGAAGTTAATACGCTTGAAACCCATCTCAGCTTGGTCGAAGGTGTTAGCGTACATAACCAACACGGAGGTCTTGGCGGTACCGGGACCACCGACAAGGAGGGTGTGACGGAGACCCCACTCATTACGGGCGAGGTTCTTCTAGTAGGGAAGAGCAGCAATCTTCTTGACAATGTACTCAGCACGAGTGGAGTCACTGGTGGGAATGAGCAATTGAGAGAACATGATGCGGCGAGGAGCAGTCCAGGAAGCAGCTTGCCAGAGTTTCCAGGATTTGGTCTCGGGGTCAATAAAGTAGTCGAAGACAGTCTCTTTATCGAAGTTGGCCTTGTGGGCAGAGATTGAGGGGAGAGGGGCATTGGCCTTTTCGAGGATCTCACGGTGGAAGCGTTGGCGCTCTTCAGTCTCGAAGAGACCACCGAAGGCCCAGGTGAGGCAGTACACGAAGAAGTGCTCGAAGTCCTTCTTGGTGAGGGTCTCAACACCGTAGAATTGGGTGAGGACGGCGTCAAGGAGAGAAAGCATCTGAGTCACACGAATGACAGCAGGGATGGGCATAACGTAGACGAAGTTCTTCTGGATGTTGATGATCAAATCATTGGCGACCATGTACTTCTTAACGAAAGCATCAACCCACTCCCTTTCGTCAGGGGCGCAGTAGGTCTTCTCCTTCTGGCGATCTTGGCACCAGGTGACGAAGAGAGGCTCCCAAGACAAGTCAGTGGGGGAGACGTAAATGATACCGCAACGGGACACGGTAGCAGGGGAGGCATTGTCCAAGTTCTCGACTTCGAAAGTCATCTTGCACTTGTCGGACATGGGAATACGCTCGGCGTTAGCAAGAGTCAAAATCTTGTTGTCATCGAGCACAGTGTTGAGGTTCTCAATCCAAATGGCATCGACGGGACCATCGCAGTTGATCCAGTAGATCTTCTTGTTGGCCTTGGAGTTGGAAGCCTTCCAGATTTGAGAGTAGACACCGGGCACCCACTCGCCAGTGACGTTGTTCATCACACCGTACATCTGTTGACCAGTGATGGCCTTGGGGTTCATCTTGGTGATCTTGATTTCATCGTGGCCGGGGAGGTTGGAAAGAGCCTCAGTCAAGACGTTCATGATGGTGGTCTTACCGCAACCGGCGGCACCGACAAGCATGAAACCGTGACGCACAAGGGAGGTCTCGTACAACTGGATAATCTTGATGTTCCACATGGCAACGGACTGCAAGTTAAGACCGTGAGGAGGGGGTCCAGTGACAAGGTCCTTAACTTGGGCCTCGACTTGCTTGTAAGTCTTGGTGGGAATGGCCTTTTGTCTGGGGAAAATATCGGCGATCAAAGAGGCGAAAAGAGGCTGATCCTGGGCGACGAACTTGGACAAGTTCATGTCACGAAGGGTACGGGCCATGATCATCTCCTCATCAGCACCAGGGGGCTCACCACGCTTGGAGTTACCGGCGGTACGCAACACGGAAAGAATGTTACGGAGACCGAAATCATAATGACGTTGCTTGGAAAGCTGTTCTTCGCAAAGTTTGTAAAGAACATTGAACTTCTTGGAGAGAGGCTGGTAGGTAGAGTAACCGACGGAAGCCAACTTAACCATCATAATAACCTGACGATTGGGCAACATCATAGTCACACCACGGAACAACACCTTCAAGTTCTCGGGAAGTTCCTGACGACCGGCGTAACCGGGGTTCATGGTAATGAAGTAAGCGCAGGAAGACACAAGTCTGATGGGGCGCTCTTCGTTGGGGAACATGAAAGCCTTAAGCTTCTGCTTCTTGGCGGAGGTGATGGACTCGACCTGGGCAGCGACCACAGAGAGGGTAGCGAGTGAGATACGGTTGAACTCATCGAAGCAACCCCAAAGGCCGGATTGGCAAACACCCTTGAAAATCTTGGCCATGTCACGGAACTTATGCTCATCAGAGCAGTTGGTGACGACGACGAAAATACCGAGGGTACGACCGAGATCCTTCACGGTTTCAGTCTTACCGGTACCGGCGGGGCCAGCGGGGGCACCACCGTACATCATACCGAGAGCCTGAGCGAGGGTGACGTAGCAACGATCGGTGAGAGGAGTAATACAGAGACGCTCCTTGACACCAAGGAACTCGAACTGGTAGATGAACTCGACATCAGTGACGGAGATACCGACGGTACCTTCCTCGACCTTCCAGTAGACACGGCAGCACTTGAGCCACTCGAAGTCGTTGGCGTCCTTGATCTTCTGGGCCTTGACCATATCAGTGATTTCAGTGAACTTGTCACGTTGGTACACCTGAATCGTCACCATGGTTTCGATCTTGATACGGACGAGGGATGAGGGGATATCCTCAAGACACATGGCGGAGAGATCGTCCATGATGCCCTTGATTTCCTTCTTCTTGCGCTCAAGTTCCTGAACCTTCTCCTGTTGGCGGGAGCGTTCGAGGCAGTCTTGGAGGCGGTTGGTCCAGATCATCTGGATACCGAGAAGGGCGACGGCTGAAGGGTAGTCGTCAGTGAATTCACGGAGGGGCTTGGTGAAGCAGTCCTGAGCGCCGGATTTGCAGATCTCCTTCATGGTGCGCTGCATCTCCTTCTCGACGGAGAGGAGCCAGTTCTCAATGTTGCCCTCAGCGAGGACACCCTCAGTCAAGGTGACATCCTCGGTGTTGGGACCGAAGATCTGGTGAATGACGGTAATGAGGCGGCGGTTCTGCTCGTCGAAGGTGACCATGTTGATAGCATCGAAAAGCTTTTCGAAGTCATCCTGGACAGCGTTGGGGTCGGAACCTTGGGAAAGAATCTTGAGCAAGTCGTTGGCGGAACAGAAATAGAAACGGGGGAAGATGGAACGCTTGGTCTCCAAGTAGTTCTCGAGCTTCTTCTGGCAGAACTCGAGACCTTCCTGCAAAGAGCCGAGGGAGGACTTGAGGATATCGTTCTGGCAGCACTGGATGACGTTCTTCTGTTCGTTAGCACGCTCCATAATCTTGAGCCATTGCTTGTGAATGGTGGAGAACTTCTTGGACTCAGTGGGCATCTGCTTGGAAATATCACCGGATGTGAACACAGAGACCAAGTTGGTCCAGAGGGTCTGTACTTTGAGCCACTTCTCAATGATGTCGGAGACGTCGGAGAGCTGGGCAATCTTGTCAGTGACCTGAGTCTTGAAGGGAGTAACGTACTTCATGGCGTTCATCTGATTCAAGTTGTTCAAGTGATCTTCGAGCTTCTCCTGCACGTCTTGGATGTTGCCACCAAGGGTGCAAGGGGCATCAACACCCTTCCAGTTCTTGATCTCGAGCTCGAGATCGTCCCAAGTCTTGCAGATATCGTCTTCGAGCTGTTGCTGCAACTTGAGTTGTTTGTCGGCATTCTCAGTGATTTCCTCAATATCTTCTTGTTTATCGAGGAGTTTCACCTCAAGCAAATCCTTGAGGATGAAAGACTCACTGGAGTAGGGAATCTCGTTCTTGATGATCTCGCAAACTTCCTCCCAATGGCGGTCGCGGATGGAAGGCTTGGCCATGGCAGAGACGAGAGGCAAGACTTCGGTCATCTCATCGAGCTCGGTCTTGAGTTCCTTGTAGGCACCCCAAGTCTTGAGGGGGCCGGGAAGACGAGCGCAATCACGAGAGAAAGTCTCAGTGGTTTCCACCATTTTGTCAATTTCGATGAGAATTTCTGTCCATGGGACTTCCTTCCACTTGGCAATGGTGTCCTTGACCTTGGAGTAGAGAGAGTAAAGCTTATCGAGGAGCTCGATTTCAGACTCAGTCTTCTTGAGCAAGGGGTAAGGAGTGTGAGGGAGACCGAAGAGGGACTCACCGGAGAATTGGGAGTCGTACTTCCTCTTGCGAACGGAGAATTCCTCAGTGAACTTGCGGAGACGCTCAAGAGCATCGCGGGGTTCGAGTCCGGGAACCATGGGGCCCTCAGTGTCGAAGTCGTTACGGAAAGACTTGACGTCGATGGTGAGGGAGTTGATGGCCTGGATGAGGCTGAGCTTGTAGTGGCCCTGTTGGCCTTGGAGCTCGTTGCGGACCTGCACGGCCTTGACGACGAGTTGGTCCCATTGCTTCTTGATGTTCTCCTTCTGGTAGGACTCTTCCTTGTCCATGGAGTCAGCGAAGTAAGTCTCAACCAAGTTGTACATGTCGGTGATGGGCTTGAACTGGAGAGAGATGTCGGACTGCTTCTTGCGGATTTCCTCAAGGGCGGTCATCACTGAGCCGAGGGAGTCGATGTCCTTAACGGGTTTGTCGATCTTGAGGCGGATTTGCTTGATCTCGTCGGTAAGAGACTCGAGGAGGGCCTTGGCCTTCTTGTGGAGCTCACGAGAGAAAGTGTCCTTCCAGGTCTGGATGTAGGACTTGAGGGAGTTCTTGACGCTGTCGGTCTTGAGGGAGAGAGCACCGATCTGGTGGTTGGACTCGATCATGTTGACAGTGGCGATGTGGGCGTCGAACTCCTTAAGCTTCTCCTCGAAGTCCTCAAGTTGAGGGTCGTTCTTGTTGAAGATCTTGAGGGCGTCCTCGGACTTGCGGGTCCAGAGCCATGAGAACTCACCGAAGGAGTCGAGGAACTTCTTGACGTTGTTCTTGGTGCCCTGGATGGAACCGGTCAAGAGCAAGATAACCTTGACGATTTCCTTGTCCTTGGCGATCCAGTCGTAGAAGGGCTCGCGCTCTTCCTCGGGCTGGTCCTTCTGGTTCCAGTTCTGAACCTTCTTGGTAGATTTCAAAACGTGGGAAGCAGCGCGGTTAATGGCGGACTGAACGTCGTCGAGGGAGGGCTTGAGGGTGCAGTCACCGGCATCAAGGTGCACATCGACTTCGAAGAAGGCCTTGAGGATTTGCTTGGGAGCATTGCGGCGGCCGCAAATACGTTCCTTCATCTGGTTGAGAGAGTATTTGGTGGCGTGGAGCAAGGCCTGGTACATGGACCAGTTGTAGTACTTGCTGAGCTTCTGGATTTCCTCGGCGGAGATGGGCTCAACGTGCTGGTCGAGTTGGTAGGAGCAGATGGTCTGGATCAAGTCCTCAACAGCGCCTTCAACTTCGTAGTTCTTGCTCTTGAGCTTCTTGGACTCGCTGGCAATCCACTCTTCTTGCATCTCGACGAATTGGTCGAGGTTCAAGGCACCAGTGTCTTGAGGCAAGTTGACAAGGACGGTCTTGGAGAGAGCCTTCAAGTTGTTCTCGATACGGTTCTCCATGATGTCGTTGATGTTGATGATGAGCTGCTCGAGCTTGGCGAGGCCCTGGTGAACGTGATGCAAGTAGCCATCAATGTTCATTGAGGTCCAGGTAAGAGTGACCATACCGGGACGGAGCTTGTACTCAAGATCCTCAAGGTGAGGCACCAAGAGGGACTTGGTGTTGGGACGGATCTTGTTGACAATGCGGTCGTACTCGCGGAGGACGAACTGGAGCTCGTTGTTGTAGCTCTTGAACTTGTCTTCCTGCAAGAGCACAATCTTGGCAGCCTCGGGGATCTCAATGCCAATACGGGAGAGGCACTTGGTCTCACGGATCAAGGTGAGGATCTCAGAGTCGAAGTTGACGTAGAGCTTGTTGTTGTCGGGGTGACGGATGATCAAAGTGGCTTGGAGACCGACCTTGGCCTTCTCGACCTCGTTGATCCACTTGGTGCGCCAGAGAGTCTCGAAAGCGATCAAAGTGAAGGCAATCTTGTTGTATTGCTTCAAGGGCTTCTTGGACTCACGCTTCTTGACCAACTCAGGAGGGAATTGTTCCATGGGGTTGGCAATGCGGTAGAGCAAGTGGCGGGACCAGGTGATGGAGCCGGAGACGGTAGGCAAGTTGCGCACAAGGGGTGGGGATTGGCGCCATTTGCTGTAGAGGTCCTCGATCTGGCTGATCTCGTTGCTGTAGTTGTTGAACAAGAGGGTGTACTTCTGCTCAAGGTTGTTCCTGAGGTTCTCACGTTGCAAGATGCGGTGGAACTTACGGAGCAACTTAAGGGAGTCCTCAATGTTGGTGATGTTCTCGAAGTTGGTGTCGATGTAGTTCTACAGCTCGGTCTCGACGGTGGAAACGTCGGTCTTGAACTCGACGAAATCGCGGTCGAAAGTGTTGTGGTTGAACTCGAGGAGCTTGTGGTTCTTCTTTTTGAAGCCAGCGACGGTAGTGTCGAAGGAGCGGGTGATGGGAGCGATGTTCTCGAGGTTGTGGCGCTCGAGGGTCTTGAACTGCTTGATGGTGCCGAAGAGTTCCATGAGCTTGCCAACACGGCGGCAGAACAAGTCGAAT
>Ga0206692_1096937_pt1 | contig 12755 bp, 20 predicted proteins | sample M240m12015metaT_FD_159670 | JGI IMG/M metagenome (GOLD analysis project Ga0206692, IMG submission 159670) | Metatranscriptome of ammonia-oxidizing marine archaeal communities from Monterey Bay, California, United States - M2 40m 12015... | ecosystem: Environmental > Aquatic > Marine > Intertidal... | reverse complement strand
TGGTGGAGCGAATATGCTTTATAGAATTCGGTTTATAATTGAATCAGCCTCTGCACTCAGTGTGTTATTCTGGCCAGTGTCCTTTGGTTATTGCTTAGGTTGCAACAGTGACTGGTGCAGGCGATTATTTAGTAGGGGTGTGTGCTCAGAATCTTAGGGACAAGAAGCAAGCAACACCAGCCAACATCCACTTATCATGGGGTTAGTCAGAGGGTACTTCCAGCATGGTCACGAAGTTAGTGGAATGTCCAGTAGTGGAAAGGGTACCAGTTCTGGAGAGCACTCTATACATAAAACACCTGTAGATTCCTTCTTCGGGTGCCTTTCTGTCCATGATGGGGTTCAGGTGGATGACGGGCAGGTCAACGAAGAGCTCCTTGGGGTCACTATCGGCCAACAAATGCGTATTGTAGTCCCACTTGCATCCTTCTAGGAACAGTCCGTAGATATAGCATCCGGCTTTGGGAGGCTCTTAGATTTCCTCGTGCTTGATGTCGTCGCGGACGATGTAATCGTACGCGATTCTGTCAATAGGAATCTTCTCCTTTCTAGCGTAGTTCTGCTTGATTCCAGTGATGAAGGCCTGAGGGAAGAAGAATCCAGAGAACCAGAATTTGATAGGAGTTCCTGTCTCGATCCATTTCTCTAGGAATTCAATTCTGTCGTTACAGTCACCGATCCAAGAGCCGAGGGGCTTGAGGGATAGATGGCCGACCTTGGACCAGGAGCTGGGAGTCTGATTGTTGTACAGCTCAGTAGCGAGCTTCTCCAACTCTTCAGTCATAACAATTTCTCCAACGAGACCTCTTTGGACAGCAGCAAGAGACACTTTCATGACGGCTAAGAGACCGTTGTAACGAACGCACTCTTGGAAGATGACGGTGTTCATGGACTCATAGTAGTCAGTTTTGAAGGCTTTGCCGACAGCCTCTAGATCAAATATGGGCTTAGTCTTACCTTGGAGGAATTTAGCTTAGTCCATAATGAGCTCTTCACGAGTCTTACCCTTGCCAGTGCTGGTCTTAGGCTGCATCATCGTCATCTGGGAGAGCAAGTCAATCACCTGGAGCTGGTTAGTGGTGATTTCGGCGTTCTCATGGAGACCGAAAGCCTCAGGTTTGGGGTTGAGAGGCAAGGTCTAGATGTACTCAAGGTAGTCGTTCTTTTCACCAGCGGGGATAGTCTTGTAGAGACCCGATGAAGAGAATTTGAAGCCTTCTTCGAGGATCTCAGGCTTCATGTAGTTTCTGAGAATGCAACTGATCAGGTTCTTGTCCTGGGCATCGGTGACACGTCCTCCATAGTTAATTTCAGCTCCGATATAGTTGAGCACCTTGAAAGGAACGAAATCGTAAGACTCAACGAAAATCTTTAGCTGGCGGCGACTGACAGTCAGTTCTTCAAGCATGAAGGCGTACTAGATATTCCAGCCAATAGGTCCGAACTTACGTCTGTCCTACACGATGGCGTGGAAGAACACGAATCCCCAGAGTAACTTTTTGAAAATCTCTGGCTTTTCGCAGGCCTCGAAATCTTCGTTATCGATTCCGGAGTAGGTACCAATGCAGTTAAGCTTGAGACCGGATGGAGGCTCAAGAGTCATCTTGACTGAATTTTAGAGCACGGACACGGGGAAACCTTTATCGGGCATGGAGGTGAGCCACAGGCGGAAGTCTCTATGCTTGGTGTCGTCCAAATTCTCAACAATTCCTTCAAGAGTTGTCATGAAAGAACTGGCCAAATGACAATTCATGAGGAGGACCCAGCCTCCCATCTGCAGCTTATCGTTGATCTCCATCACAGCTTTTTCTCCTTGTCCACGACCGAGTGACACCTGCTTGCACTTCTTGGTCATGTTCATTTTTTCGGCGAAACTGGAGAAAGCACTGTTGGGGTCGGCTCCCTTGGATAGCACGAAAATAATGGGTGTAGTGAGAGAACTCTCTTTGAAAGAGCCAGCAATATCGAACACTGGGGGTGAAATGAATTTCTCTCCAATGTGCTCAGTAATGTAGCCCTGGACGGCCAGAGGAATCTTATCAAGGCGGATGGACTTGAGGAAGATCATTTTCTGGAATGAGTTCAGCTTAGTATCCCATTCTCCAGGCAGAGCCTCGTTCTCGGGCTCATCTGAGTCGAAGATTCTCTAGAAGGCGCCTTCGTTTGCAATGAAGTACTTGTCGAGGCCTTGGAAGGCCTCAAGCTGACTCATGCAGTACAAATGCTTGTAGGTCTCAACCCACTCGAGGTCTGTGATCCACTCTGTTGGGTTTGGGACCATCTTGATGTCTCCACTAGGTCCTGCAAGGAAGAATCTTAGTTCCAGAGCATCAATTTTGTCGTATCCTTACAGCACTTTAATGGTCATGGCGAACGAGAAGAGCATCTTGTGGCGTTCGAAAAGGGAACGGCAAATGTTCTCATACAGGTTGAAGGTGAAGGCAGTGTTTAGGTTAGTGATACGCTGCTGCACGTCATTAGGAGCCTTAGGTGAGTGCTCAATGGAGTTACCAAACATGTTGGCGAACCACTAGAGTGAGTACTGGTACATGGGGTCGATGACAGCTAGCTCGCAGATGGTGAAGAACAGTAGCTGAGAGCGGAACGCAATTGGTCTGAAACTCTCACGAGACTTGTCAATTTCCTTCTCGGTGATAGCGGCTTCAGCCTGTCTGGTCTTCACATCGTCTCCAGTAACCTTAGCTTCGTCCAGCACTTCAATGAGCGTGTCTTCTTCTAGGATCTGCTTGATCTCTGAGTTCTTGGTCAAGTTATACAGAATTCTCTCTTCAATGTCTCTGAGAGTCTTGGCAGACTGAGCGTTGGAAGCGACGATGGCGTCCTTCTTTTTCTGGAGGTCGGGCATCTCCTGCATGACAAACTGGTTAAGCATTTGCTCTTCCAGACCCTTGGGCGTAATAGCAAAGTTCAAAATAGTAACCTTGACCTGAGTTTCAGGAGAGTACGAAGGGTTGGGCAGGTTAGTGGTCATGAAGAATTTGAAGTCATTATTCCAGGGGATAGACTTGTCTCCTAATCTGAGTTGACCGGACTTATCCACAGACTGCAATAGAATGGGCTCAAGGGCGGGGTCAATGTTTTCTCCCATGTTCTCTACGAGGACCCATTTACCAAACTGAATTGAGATTTCCAGGTTTCTCATGAGAGTGGTGTCCTTGGCCTTGAAGATATCAATTCCATTCTGGCACAGGTCTTTCTCTCTGGCTAAGTTTTTGATGAACTTACCAGCCTGGTTCTGGGGGTCGATCATAAGAGACCATCTCCTGGACTTGAACATAATCAAGGCATTCTCGATGGAGAGGTTATCACTGGGCAAGCTGTTGGCAGTCCAGGTCTTAGTCATGACAGGGTCCTGAAGCACCTAGAGCATGGAGCAGCCTTCCTGGACTTTAATTCCGAGCTTTTTGATGGTGTCGACCCAGGTGGTTTCCATGGAGTGTCTGAATCTCATGGTGAAGGCTCCACCGTAAGCGACCATACCAGCAGCAACAAGAGAATTACCCACGAGCAATTCGAATTCAGCTGCTAGGGCAGCCACGGTTTCAGTCCATCTGGTCTTTTCTCCTTCGAGACCGGTGATAATCTTACCGGCTCTGGAGAGCTTCAGTTTACAGTCTCCGATCTTGTTATCAAGACGGCGTCCTTCTTCCTCATTACGGTCGAGCTCAGCCTGGAGAGTAGCGAGGGTCTCCTCAACATCTGCTAGCTGCTTCATCTTGATGGCGAGTTGCTCACGCACAATCTTCAGTTCAGCCTTCATTTCTGCGACCTTGATACGTCTGGGGTTGACGATCTTGAGTAGTTCGTGATACTTCATCATCACAGCAGCCCACTTGTACACACCAGCCAGAGCACCAGAAGCAGACTTAACTGCCTCGATGTTCATTTCGGGTAAGTTCAGAATGACATTGACCTTCTTAACAGTCGCCTCAGGAATGTTTTCTTTGTCGTATTCAGCCATTTAGTCCATGAACTTTTGTGGGGCACTAAGGAAAGCCTGCTAGGCCAGATTGAAATAGCCCTGGGGATCGTTCTGAACTTTACCAATGTTAGCCTTCTTGGCCTTGTATCCGAACATGTGGCAAGACAGCTCCATCATCTTCACGACAGTGTTGGTAGGTCTGTTAATGGATTTGAGGGTGTACAGCTCTCCTTTATCAAGAGTTTTCACCACCTTAGCTGCTTCGTCCAGCATAGGAGCGGCTTCATCGAGTTGAGCCTGGGCTTCCTGTCTGAGCTCCTCAGCCTCTGCCTCCTGGATTCCAGCTGCCGCAGCTTCCTTAGAAACGACGTCTCTTTCGATATCAGCTGCTGCCTTCTTGGTGTTGACAACAACTAGCACCTCAGCGATTGTCTTCTGAGTCCTAATGAGATCAGGAGTCATTTCATCAATCTACTTCTGGAGAGCAACAATTTCGACGTTAGCTTTCTCCATCACATCCAGGCCGATGACCAGGCGTTCTTTGGCAGCACTCACATCCTTCCTCTTTTTGCTTAGGATTTCCTTGTACATGTTAAGTTGCTCTAGGAAAGAGGTGGGCGTCACGTGGTTGGATCTGTTGAGCACTTCCATGAACTCTTTAGACTCATGCTCCACTGACTGATGGATAACCTTGAACATTTCAACGCAACCGTTCAAGTCGTCTCCTAGGTCTACTCCGTGTTGCAGGATTTGTCCACGGCCGACACCCAACAGGGCTTCCTCAGGCCATTCAGAGAACCAATCAATAGTCGAGCAATTGATCATGGAGGGGAACTTTCTGTTACGTTCAATGAACGCTCCACCAAGAGGAGACATAGCAATAATCATGTGCATGTTGGTCTTGATACGAGCCACGAACTGTTTGAACATATTCATTTTGTTGACTGCAATCTTGTTCTCCACGCACAACTGCATGCCAACTTTGTCGATAGTTTCGTAGTCCTCCTTCTTGTATAGTCCAGGGACATCACCTCCGTTAAGCACGTTGTTGATGTCTTCTAGCTGCTGCTCGTTTACGATTTGAGTGTCCACGAATAAGAAAGTCGTTTCTTTGTTTTCTCCACCAGCTTGCAGGAGGACCTTCTTCACGTCTTCTCTCCAGGCGCTCATTCCGTAGCCCTTTACTACTTCGATCTGGAAGACCTTGTAGTTAGACATGAAGGTAGCGAGTCTAGCGAGGGACTGGCGGCCAGAGCCACCGACTCCGAGTAGGAAGGAGTTACCTAGAGGTTGCTGGATGACGCGGGAGATACGGCAGACATGGTCACAAGCGTCCAGGAACATGACCAAGTGCATCTGGTTCTTGACGGAGCCGTTGTAATCTTCTAGGAATTCCTTGATTTTATCTACCATTTTTTCGAGGTCCATCACCTGCTTGTACACGCGGGTATCAACGTCAATGCCTTCGTAGAAATCTCCGAAGATAATCCTTTCGCAGTTGAATATTTCTTTTCCAGAAATAGCGAACTTAGACTGAGCTCTCTGCACGAGTTAATCCTCGAGCCACTTGCGTTCTTTCAACTCAATCAGACGATCACCAAAGACACGGGTGTTCTCGTGGAGCCAGAGTCTCATGAGGGCCACAGGCGAAGTGATCTGCTTCTTGTCAGCGTTGGTGATACCCTGGTAAATACGGGAAATATCTCTCAAGTTGAAGAGGTAATGCTGCTTAGAAGGAGTAGGCTTAAGAGGACCATTAAGCATTTAATCGTAGATCTCTAGCTGAGCTTCAATCAGAGGGTCGAGGCAGTCTCTAACTTCCTCCACGAATGGAGAGTAGAAAGCGGCTCCGATGGCCTTGTAGATAGTTCTGATAGCTTCGTCCTAGAGATCAGTGAAGGTCAAAATGTTGAAGTGTCTTTGCAGTCTAGCAGAGATGACTGAGCGACCACCACCGGGAGGGCCCATGGCAGCAAGCAGAACCATATCTTCAATCTTGTTGAAGGGCTTCTCCTTACTCTTGCGCTCGTACCAGCCATGGTAATCACAGAATTGTCTGATGATTTCAATTGGGGGCTGGGCTCCGTACTCCTCCCTCTTGGGCATGTTAAGATCATCAATGAAGGTGCAGTAGCGTCTTCCGATCTCAGGTCCGTAAACTCTAGTTCTTCTCTTGGTCATCTTGTCGTCAATGTAATCCTGAGTCTGGTTGGCAGACGTCTGGGCAGAGAAACTAAGACCCAGGGCTTGGAAGTCATCGGGCAACTCTCCTTGCAAAAGCTCAGCAACGTAGGTAGATTTACCAGTTCCGGAAGGTCCGGGAATCAGGACGTGCTTGTTGGCATTGAGAAGGGTCCTCATCATCCACTTCATGCGAATAGAGTCAAGGGTGGGGACCACAATCTAATTGTAAGGGAGTGCGACGTTAACGTTGTACTCCTTGATGGTGTTGTGCCACGATTTCCACTCCTTCTCATCCACGTCCCAAACGTAATCGTAGATCAAGCCTTCTTCGGGGAATGGCATGCTGGCCTTGACAATGCGTTCACGCAGGTACTTGTCGAATTTGGCTCTTCCTTCGAGGTTGGTAGTGCATCCAATGGACCAAGTGAAGGCAAAAAAGAAGATTTCCTTGATCATTCCAGCGAGGTTTTCAACTTATTCACCAGTCACCTTCTTGAGCTCAGTCTCAACGTAGGGTGCCATGAAGCAGGAAATAATGCGCATGGAAGACTGGGCGATGTTGTTATCGCAAGTCTTAACGGGCTCAGTGAGCCACTTTCTGGTGAAATAGCAGGAGTCAACTAGGTGGTCATCGAAAAGCTTCTTGATCTGCTCAATGAGGTACTTGTTATCTCTCACTTTCTCGGGCAGGTCGTTGATCCAAGAGCTGACCAGGGGAGCAAGAGTGAGACTCTCAGGCTCCATGTAGACCATACCACAGCGAGACACGGTGGCGGGGGAAGCCACGATTAGGTCTTCTACCTCGAACATCATAGTCATGTGAGGAGTCAGCTGGATAATCTGCCCAGAGTTAAGGCAAAGCTTCTTGTTGTCGTCCAGGACAGTATTCATGTCTTCAATCCAGACAGCGTCCACTGGCCCGTCAAACATAATCCAATGTTTGTCAGTAGACTCGTCTCTAGTGCAATCCAGCACGATTCTGACCAGGATTCCATCTTGCCATTCAGCAGTAGAGGGGTCAGTGAATCCGTACATTTGATCCTTGGTAATAGACTTGGGGTTGAGGCAGTCCACGATCGTCTTGTTGTATCTGTCAGTGTGTTAGAGAGCAGTGATAGCAGTAGACAAGACTCTGTAGTTCTGAGTCTTACCAGCACCAGTAGGTCCAACGATCATGAGACCGTGACGCACGACAGTGGTGTCGTACAGCTGGAGGACCTTGGTCATGAAATGTTCAGAGCACTCCATGTTAAATTTAATGCACGCTTTCTCAATTTCTTCACACAGACCAAAGTACTTAGGCTCGGGACGCTCAACACCAGGGAACAAATCAATGATAATGTTCTCGAATAGGGGTAAATCGTCAGCGAGGAACTTGGGTACATTCACATCACGCAAGGCTCTCTGCAGGAGCTGCTGCTCATCCATGTTAGGGAATTGCGCCTTGAGAATACCGGCATTGTTAATGACAGTTCTGACAGCACGCATTCCGTAGTCGTAATGGCACTGACTGGAGAGCTGCTCAGAAGCCAGGGTAAAGGTGGTCACCATTTTCTCAGCGAGGGCGCGACCTTCTTGGAAACCGAAAGAGTAGAACATGATTTCACCAATCATAGCGTAATCGGGCACCATCATGGCCACGGGTCTGAAGAGGGCGACCAAGTTATCGGGAAGATCCTTGCGACCGGCGTAACCGGGGTTCATGGTAATGAACACGCAGAAAGTAGGCTTCATCTTGATCTGAGAGCCCTCAAAAGTGATCTCAGGCTCCATTCTTGCTTTGGAAGTGAAGAGTTGGAGCAGGTACTGAGCGATGACGGAAAGCACTTCCTCATTAATTCTGTTGAACTCATCGAAGCAACAGAAAGTACCAGTAGCAGCTAGACCCTTGAAGTATCTCTGCACGAGCAAGTGATCCATACCATCGGAGCAGTTAAACACGACACAGTACTTGGCCAAGGCTTTGGCGAGATCCTTGGTGGACTCGGTCTTTCCGGTACCAGCAGGTCCGGCGGGGGCTCCTCCCAGATTAAGTTGAAGGGCTCCCATGAGCGTCATGTAGCACTTATCTGTGAGGGGTGTGATAACGAGACGACCATTGTTACCGAGATACTCGTAACCGTAAGGGAAACGTGTGACGACACACTTTACCCAGACTTGGTCGACTTCATCCAGATCAGGCTCCCAGTAGTAACGGAGCTGCTAGACCCACTCGAAGGCAGTCACTTCGTAAATTTCAGAATTGATCAGTCCTCCCACGACGTCCAAGGCATGGACATCAATGACGATAAGAGCCTCAATCGAGATCTTAGCGAGCTTCTTTAGGGGTCCAACAACGAGCTTGACAGTCTCTTTTCTCTGATCTTAAAGGAACTTGTAGTAAGATTTAAGTCCCTAAAGACCACCTTCGTTCATGTTCTTCTCTACATCCTTGGTCCAGAAGACCTGAGAGGCGTTCAGGACGATTTGACCAGCCTGAATCTTGACCCACTCAGTTCTGGGGATTTAATCATAGGTATCTAGTCCTATCCAGAAAGCTTCACGGACACCCAGCATCATCTGGCGTTCGAGCTCAGACATCCAGAATTCTACACCTCTATCGTTAGGGTCGACACGCTTTAAGAAGTCGATCTACTCGCCCTGAGGAGAGATGACTCCGTGCATGGTGTTGTCGGGTCTGAAGTCCAAGTCGCTGACTCCCTCGAACACTTTCTGCAGATGAGCCTTTACTTTTCTAATTTCCTTAGTCTAGGATAGAATTTCAAGAAGGTCATCGTTGGACAAAAAGTAGAAACGACAGAAGAAAGAACATTTCCTCTCAAGGTAATCCTTAAGTCCCTTCTGCACGATTTCTAAGTTCTTTAGGCAATCTTAGAAGTTCTCCTTGCGGCCCTCAACAGAGCAATTCTCAAGGATGGCGGGGTCAGCAGTGACAGACTGCATGACAGTTCTCCACTTGATGTCCACTCCTTTGAATCTCTTGCATTCAGCTTGCAGTTGTTTCTGGATATCAGCCGAATCGAACACAGGCTGCAGATAGGTCCAGTTGGACTGTACCTTCACCCATTCTTCAAGAGTGTCAGAGACAGTGAGCATAGTCTTCAACCAAGCGTCAATTTCCTCTGTGAAAGGTCCCTTGAAGGGAGAGAAAGTCATAGCCTAGGCAGTCACAATGTGCTCGTCAAGGAGGTTGATGGCCTCATCGAAGCCAGAAATAGTCTGGGTGCCGGACTTTTTGAAATCGGGGCATCTAAAGAGTTGAGGCTCCCAGTCTTCCTTCATTTTCTTGAGAGATTTCTCAATGTGGTATTCTTTGCCAGCTCTCTCTCCGACGTCTTCACAGATCTGGTTGTGTTTGACCATTCCCATGTCGATCAGCTTCTGAAGGTTGAATTCATCATCGCCAGCAGGAGACACTTCAAAGCCAACCTTCTCAGAGATTTCAGTCCAATGTCTATCAGCCATACCGTCCTTGCGAAGGAAGACAGCTAGAGGGACGATGGGCTTGAACTCATCAATTTTAGCTTTCATGTCCTCAGCAATCTTGAAAATATCCTTGAGACCTTCACGATCGCGGAAGAATCTGAAGACTTAGTTGATGACCTTGAGACTGTTCTCGAATTCTTCCTCGACCTCGTTGGGGTCAAGATCGTTCCAATCTCCGTTCTTCCACTTGTCTTCCATCTCGTGCCACTGGTTGGTGGTCTTCCACAAGTTATAGAAGGGGTTGAAGTCACGCATTAAGCCCTAGACTGCAGAGTAGTCGGTAGGCTCCTTGCCAACGGCGAACTCGCGAGAGTTGAACTGGCGGGCAAGCTCGATGTACTCCTGGATCTGAGCCATCACGTTTTCAGCGGTTTAGGCGTTCTCCTAGTACTTCTCGGCATTGTTGTAGGAGCTTCCGAAGGATTAGACGGTGCTGATGAGACCCTCGACGGCATCGTCGAACTCTTCCTGGTCGGCCTCCATCTTCTTGGTCATTGCTTCCTTGATCTTGTCCAACTCAGCGTTTTTGGTCTCGATCATCTTAGCGGTGTCCTGGGGGAAACCGAACATCTTCCACTTTTCACCCTGCTCAGAGCCAGTGAACTCGTACTGGAACTCGTCACAGATTTTGTAGTAGCCCATGCATTTTTCGATCTCGATTTTCTGCTTAGCGATTTCCATACCGCAGTCAGCGATGAACTTCTTGGTCTCGGTCAGCTCCTCAATGGTGGAGGGCTCGGCACTGATCCTGGTCTGGATCTCGCCAAATTAAGCTTGGATGAAGAAGTTCTTGTCCTTAGCCTTCTGAGCGATCAACTGGATTTCCTTCTGGACAATCTGCTGGTACTTTCCAGCATATTTGTCTCTAGGATCGTTGTTGTTAATCTTGAACATGGAGACGACCACGGTAGTGGGCATCTTCTACTTGAGCTCTTCTTCTAGCTTGATTTGAACGTCAATATCAGCTCTGATTTGCTCAGGAGTGATGGGCTCAGCGCCTTCGTCAAGGTCAGCGACGTACTTGTCCTAGTTGAGCTCGTTCTGCTCTTTGAAGGCAGCGAAGGTCTCAACGTAGGCGGCAAGAGGCTCGATAGCACGCTCAAGGTTCTTCATGATCTCGTCAAAGGCGTAATACAACCAGGCGTTGTCATCGAGACGCTCGCTCTTCTTAGCCTTGTTTGGTGGCTTGGGCTCTTCCATGGGGATAATGGGGGCCTTGATGGTCTTAGCAGCGAGAGCCTTGAACAGGTGCTTCAGGAGGAGGGGTTCAAGCTGAGGGATTTCGGTTAAAACCTTAATTCCGTCCTCAAAGATCTGCTTAACTTTTTCAACAATGTCCTCAGGGGCAGTCGAGTAAGTGGGGATCAGCGCACCAGGCTTCAGGACCAAGTCCAGTTCGAAGAGTGGCTCAGGGTCCTTGTTCTTTGCGAATTGCTTTCTGATCTCATCCTTGATCATTTTAGCTTCGGGCAGGTCATCCTCTCCGTCGACTAGCTCGTCTGCGGATACTTCACCTTCACCTTCGACCTCTTCCTTCTTCTTGAAGACATTCTTGATGTTGGCACAGTCAGTAATGATGGTCTCTTCTGGAATGAAAGCCAAGATGAAGTCCTTGAACTCCTGCACGGAGTCCTGGCAGAGAGTCAAGACGGTGTCCTGCATCATGAAATTGATCAGAAGTAGGAATTTCTTCAGTTTGCCGAACTCGTAGGTTTCCTTGGAGTTCTCGTTGATGTTGAACCATCCTTTACCGACGGAGTTGAACTCTTTCTTGATGATCTTCTCAAGGCGTCCGACCCAACCGTTTTCACGGGTCTGATGCTTGAGGGTGCCGATGCTGGCAGACTGGTACTGCTTGAACTCTTCAACACGCATAATCTTTCCGCCCATGTGGGTTTCGAAAATGCGGTAGGTCTGAGCGACTTGGTTGCACTCCTCGCGGATGTCGACCATAGCACGGATGACTTCGTCCTTGATGAAGAGAGAGTGGAAGCAGAAGTTGGAGAATTTCTCAGGGAAATCATTTGGTGGGGGGACAGGCACGCGACCAAAGTAGGGCACTTCCTTTTCAGGGGCCTTGGGAGGTAGGGTCAAGTTGGCAGGGATCATCTGCTTGAGCTCATCCTCGGATTTCTCGATAGTCTTCTCCATGATAATTCTGTTCATGGTGCGTCCGAAATCCAACTGAACTTCGAAGAGGATGCTGGAGGTCTCGACCTGTCTGGCTCTTAGGTACTTGGAGGCCGTAGCGCAGTGCAAGATGCGACTCACCTGCTCGGAATCGAGTTCGGGTAGCTCTTGCTGAGGCATCAGGTCCACGAAGAAGTTGTATCTAATCTGAGAGTCAGCATAGATGCGTTCACTGTGAGCCTGGGCAACACGCTGGGCGAAGATTCTGGGGTCCTCTGAGTTGAAGAGAAGGTTGATTCTGGTCAGCTCAACGTAGCCAGTATCAGCTCCATCGTCCCAGTATCCAGAGAACTTCTGGCGCTCCTGGTCGTAGGAGTTGATGAGGACTGCTCTCCAAACGGCACTTCCGTCGGAGTTGCGACAGAGACCCTTGGCAGGGATGGGGTTGAAACCACCATCTTCAGTCTCACCGAAGGCCAGCCATTCTTCGGGCATGCGGCAGTCATACTCCGTATCATCAAAAGGCTCAAGGGGTAGCCAGTCAGCTGGGTTGGCTGCGGGGTTTCTGTAGTCGATTCCCAGCTCAAGGAGCAAGTCCTCGATGTCCAGGGAGGCGAAGAGCTTCCTCTGTCTGTCTACTACGACTTTGCGGGGAGGCCTTCCGGGAATGGGTTCAAAGGGCTCCATAACCTTGGGGTCGACGTCAGCAACTCCAGCTCTCTTGCGAGAGTAGAATCCGGTGTTAACTTCGGGGTTGGCAAAGTAGTTCTTGCCGACGAGCATGCCTTCTGCTCCACTCATCTTGGAGTCTCTGGCCTCAGAGAGCTTGGCGACATCTCTCTTTTTCAGTCCTAGGGCCCTGGGCATCTTCTGCTTCTTGTTGTATTCCAAGAAGCTGCTCTGGGGTGGACCGAAAGTTGACACCTCCTGCAAATGCTTGGTGTCTTCAGTAGTAAGTATCTCAGAGTAGATACCTCTTTGTTTTGGTAGTTCTTTACCTCCGTACATTCTG
>Ga0206692_1612670_pt1 | contig 12760 bp, 1 predicted proteins | sample M240m12015metaT_FD_159670 | JGI IMG/M metagenome (GOLD analysis project Ga0206692, IMG submission 159670) | Metatranscriptome of ammonia-oxidizing marine archaeal communities from Monterey Bay, California, United States - M2 40m 12015... | ecosystem: Environmental > Aquatic > Marine > Intertidal... | reverse complement strand
ATGTGTTTATATTAAAATACTTAAAAAAAAGGTTCATTGCTGCCACTGAGCGCCGCAGCAGCAACGAGGAGAGATGACGAGCATGTCCATGCGGCGCACAGTGGGGCGGGCAAAGATGGCGTGATCAGCACCATCTTGCTATCCACCACACCAAGCGCCATTAGTGGACACCAAACGTCTCTTCCGTGTCTTCTTAGTCGTCTAGCTGCGTGAGCATAGCCACACCACGCATAACCCAGTGCGCCTCAGGCTTGTCCGATGGGATCTTGATTGGCAGCACAAAGTTTGACGAGTGTCCTGTAGTAGCAAGGATGCCCTTGCGCTCGCTAGTTTTGTACACCGGCGCTTCGTACTCTGCGTGGGGTTGGATGTCGGCTTTCTTGATAGGCACCAGTTTGATAATCGGCACCGTGTCATACAACACTTTTGGATGTTGCTCGGCCAACAACTTGGTTTCCCGATCCCAGCGTGCGCCGTCCAGATAAAGCCCGTAGACGAACGCGCCATCTTGTGGTGGTTCTGTGGGTTTCACGTCGTCTTGCATCTCAAACTCGTAGCCCAAAAGATCGATAGGCGTGGTTGTGGCACGCGCATAGTTCTGCAACACGCCGGTCAAGAAAGCCTGTGTGAAATAAAAGCCCGAAATCCAGTAGCATGGCGGTTCCTTGCTGTCGAACCAATCCTGAAGAAACTTCAAGCGCGCGAGAAAGTCGTTGATGTACGAGCCGAGTGGCTTGAGGGACGGGTACGAGGCCTTCATCCACAATCCTGGGATCTGGCCCGTCGTCATCGCGTTGGCTACGCCTTCGAGCTCGGAGGACATGACCACCAGGCCCTTGACAGCTTTCTGGATGTTGACCAGCGAGTCGTGGACCTTAACAATCAACCTGTTGAAGCGACCCATCTCCTGCACAAGCACAGTGTTCATCGACTGCTCATACCGGGTGGGGAACATGCGCAGTGCGACAGCCGTGTCAAACGGCGGCGGCAGTTTCTTGAGCACGTCAGTTGACACCTCTTCCAGGATCTCATCCTTTGACTTGCCGCCGCCTCCGCCGCCGCCACCGGTGCTCTGCGTCACCAGGATAGACTGGAAGAGTGTGAACGTCTCCTTGTTGTCCTTGGTGATGTCAGCGTTCGAGTGCATGCCGAAGGCTTCGGGTTCAGGAAGCAACGGCAGAGTGTTGGCATGCGTAATGTACGATTCATGATCGCCGTCTTTTGGCGCATACCAGTCACCACTCGGGGAGAACTTGTAGTCATCGTTCTCAACGAGCTCCGGGCAAAGGGCCGTGTTGAGAATCGTGGTGAGGCAGCGGCGGTCCCACTTGTCTGTGACACGCCCACCGTAGTTGCACTCGCCAATCAAATAGCTGATGGCGTTGTAGTCAACCGTCTCGTACTGGTTCAAGAACATTTTGATCTGCTTGAGAGAGATAGCCATGTCCGTGTCGTTGAACTCGTACGGGATGTTCCAACCCAAAGGGCCGAACTTGCGCCGCTCCTGGATATTTGCGTGAAAGAATGCCAGGCCAAAAACAAGCTTGTGGAACGCTGGCTCCTGTTTGCAGCCCCCGAAGAATTCAGGGTCCACGATTGGGTCGAGCAAGTACGAGCGGACCATGTTGGGTCGAAGGCCCTTAGGGGGCTCGTTGGTCATCTTTACACCGTTTTGCAGAACGGCCACAGGGAAGGCCGGGGAGGGGTACGCGGTGAGCCAGAGGCGGAAGTTAGGGTGCACCGTGTCTGGGCTGAATTCTTCGCAAAGGCGTTCCAACGTGCTCATCCACGAGACGGCCAAGTGACAGTTCTGAAGCACCACCCACGTCCCCTCTTTGACGCCTTTCTCAATCTTCTCCATAGCAATTGGGCCCTGTCCCTGGCCTAGCGACAGGGACTGCAGCGTATTGCCGTAGCCTTGGTCATCGGCAAACTTCAATAGCGCCCCTGTCGGATCGGAACCGGCCGAGAGGATGAAGATAAGTGGCGTCGTTGCCAGGGAATCATTGTAGCAGCCACTCAGGTCGAATGGTGGCGGCTCAATGAATTTCTGCCCCATCTTTTCTGTCACAAAGCCCGTCACAGATGGAACGATCTTATCCCCACGGATGCACCGCAAGATGCACATTTTCTGGAACGAAGACGCACTCGTGTACGGTTCCGGCATGGCTTCGTTGTGCGGCGCCGGTGAGTCATAGAATTTTTTCCAGCCAGTAACGTCGTCCCTTACAGACTTTTTGAGTGCTGTGAAGTTCGGCAGGTCGGCAAGGCGGCAAAGCTGATCCCACGCCGGTGACGGCAGCCAATCAGCAGGGTTCTTGTTAGGATTTTCCAAACCCACGCCGCCCGTCAGCAGGAACATCCACTCCGAAGCATCGATTTCACCCTCGTTCTGGAGGAGGTTAACGCAAAGCAGGAACGAGAATAGCAGCTTGTCCTTTTCGAAGAGTGAGCGACACACATTCATGTAGAGTGAGTACGTGAAATATGCCTTCAAAATTTCCAGGCGTGCCGGGACATCTTCGTGCTTGTCTGACTTGTCAATCGCCGCAGCAAAGAGATTTGTGAACCACGGCAGCGAATACTGGTACATCGGGTCAATCGACGCCATCTGGGCGGAAGTGAAAAACAGAACTGACGAGTGGATGGCAATCGGGGTGTAACCCATGCGTGCTTTGTCAATCTTGGCCTCAGTTTCCTCGGCGATTTGCTGCTTCTCTGCAATCTCAACTGACAGAACCTTCGCAGACGAGAGCACTTCGATGGCGGATGCGTCCTCCAGAATGTTGCCCTCCGACGACGACAGCGTATGGAGAATCTGATCCTCAATCTCTTTCAACTTTTTCTTGTTAGAAGCAGACTGGAGAATCAGCGCATTTTTCTCCTCCTCCAGTTCTGGGCGTTCTTGTGCAACCACGATGCCAAGCAGCTGATCTTGCAAACCTTCGGGGGTAATCATGAAGTTGAGCAGCGTCACCTTCACAGATGTTTCCGGCAAGTAGTGCGGGTTGGTCAGCTTTGTGGTGATGTAGAAGCGGAACTCCTTGCTCCATTCGACTGTCGCGTCACCGAGACGAATGCACATGGCTCCACCCGACTTGAAGACCTGTTTGAGCAGAATCGGCTCGAGAATGTTGTCCAATTCTTCCTGGATGTTTTCGAGCAGCACGGGGGTTCCGAACTGAATAGCGTTTTCCAAGGTGCGAACAAATGTCGGGTCCGACAATTTGATGACGGCAAGTTTGTTGGCCTTTTCCATGTTTTTGACCCACTTGTTTGCTTGGCCTTGCGGGTCAATCATCAGTGGCCAACGGCGAGAGTTGGCCACGACGATGCCATTGTCCACCGAAAAGCTATCTGTTGGCAGGCCGTCTAAGATCCACTGCCGAATCTTCACAGGCTCACCAAGCGTGCCTGCTAGGGAGAATTCTTCACTACAAGGAATCTTGGCGTCTTTGCACTCTGTGATCCATGCGGCGCACTGCGTCTCGCGATACACGGACGTAAAAGCACCAAGGTACGCGACAAGTCCGGATGAAATCAGCACGTCGCCAGTCAAGTTGGTGTACACCACCCCAAGGTCCTTGGCGGCTTGACTCCAGCGCACTTTCTCGCCACCAAGTCCGCCAATGAGCTGTTCAGCACGCGCCAGTTTAACTGTGCAACCTTCAACTTCTTTTTCAAGCGAGTCTTTCTTCGCCACCATGGCGTCGAAGTTGGCCTGCAATTGTGCGAGGTTGTCCATGACTTGCTTCAACTCGTCCTGCTTTACTTTCAGGGCAGCCATGGCAGTGGCAAGAGCACTTTCGGCGCCAGCCAGCTTGATTTTCTTTGGGGCAACAATCTTTGCTACCCTGTCGTAGGATTCCATAGCCAGCACCCATTTACAAAGGCCTTCAGCGGCCAGCGAGGCCGAACGAATTTTCTCCGGCACAAAATCTGGGTTTGTCAGATATCTGGTACGGATCTCCTTGACAGCTTTCTCTGGGATGTTGTCTTTGTCATAGTCTTTCAAAGATTTCAGGAACTGCATGTCACCCAGCATCTTCTTCGCTGGCACCCAGTAGTCGTTGATCTTGCCGTTGCCGTTTGGATCCTGAATTTTTTCTGGCTTGACCCCTTTGAGAATGCACACGGTTTCCATAACCAGCTTGACGCCACCGGGTGGACTTTTCATCGCTTTGACTTCGCCAATGTCCGAGGGCTTGAGCGTATCCAGGGCCTTCAGAGCCGACTCAAGAATTGGAATGGCCTCTGCGAGCTCAGCATCACACTCGTCCTTGATAGCCTTAGCCGCAGCAGCTTGCTCATTTGCGACGGCTTCATCTGCTTGGACAATTTCCTTTTGTGCGGCAGCTTCCTTCGACTTCTGTTCGATGATAACCATCGACTCGTCCGTCTCTTTCTGCGCAATCTTCAACTTCGGCTGCAGAGCAATGAGCTCTTCTTTCATGCCGTCCACCTGGGACGCAGCGTTGTTGAGTTTTTCGAGACCCACCTCGTAACGACGCTTCTGCGCGTGGATGATAGCTCGTCGCTTTGCCAGCAGATCTTTGTACGTGTTGATCAGCTCCAGGTATGATGTCGGTGTGACGTAGCAGTTCCGCCGTTCATTTAGTAAGAACTTCGACGACAGATTGCGAGCGCTGGTATGGAAACTCTGGCAGAGTGTCACGCATTGCTCACGCAGCTCGTTGCCCATCTCAACGTCTGCCAAGAAGCGCTGGGCTACAATCTGCAGGGCATCTGCAGGCCAGGCCTGGAACCAGTTGATGGTGCAGCAGTTAACTAGGGCCGGGAACTGGCGGAGACTGTCTCGGAACAGGTCGCCGATTGGCGACATCGCGAGCACGATGTGGAGGCACTCCCGAACGCGGTCGATGAACAGCTTCATGAGACCCATCGGTGTGCCATCAGATTTCAGGTGGCGAGGGCGCATCTTGTCAACGCCACGCATCTTCTCGTAGATCTCAATCTTCTCCTCAACTGGAAAGATGTTTGGCACCTCACCAGAGTTCAACATGTTGCCAATGTCCTCAAGGTAGCTAGTTTCTTTGATCTGTGTGTCGGAGAACAGGAAAATGTAGTGCTGCCCAAGCTCGCCAGCCTTGCGAAGCACCGCGCGGAGATCTTCCCGCCAGTTCTCGTTGTTGTAGTTCTTGGACATCTCAACCTGGAAGACTTCTATGTCGTTCATGTATGCGGCCAGGCGTGTGAGGGATTGACGGCCACTACCGCCAACGCCCACGAGCAAGCAATGTGATTTGGGCTGACGCAGTACACGGGATATCCGGCAAATGTGCTCAATCGCGAAGCGGAAGAGAATGAGGTCCATGCGTTTCTTTGAAACGTTGTTGTAGTCGTCGAGCATACTCTCGGCAACCAGCTGGAGCTTGCCGAGCGTTGGGTCTTGCACCTGTTGGTATGCCTTTGAGTCTGCCTTGGGATCTTCGAAATCACAGAAAACCAAGGAGCGCAAGTGACGATCCTCGATGTTATCGGAATTGTCTTCGTTCAGCATCGAGAAGATGTCGTTGAATTCCAAGTTGATGTGGGTCTTGACCGTTGCTTTGGCGCAGTTGAAGAACCAGGTGCGGTCGTCTTCGTCAACAAGACGGTCGTAGAAGACACGGTAGAGTTCGTGAGTCCACAGGCGGGCAATTGTTGCTTTGTCCGGCAAGACCGAGGCTGGGCTCATCATCATGCCACCGATCACACGAGAAAAGTCGCGCAAGTTGAAGAGGTAGTGCGATTTGGCAGGTGTCGGAAGCAGGTTGGCCATAGACTCGTAGTACACAGCCGACGTAGCTTCGACGAAATTCGTCGCCAGAGCTTTGAAGTCTTTGTGATAGCCCGGCTTTGTGAAATGCCACTCCAGCAGGCGTCGGAAGATGAGCTTGTTCGTGTCCTTCGAAAACTCGTTGACAGCAATGTGGTGCAAGTGGCGCGAGAAACGCTGGGTGACACAGTTGCGGCCACCGCTGGTGGGCCCTTGGGCACACATTAGCTGAATGTCAACCAGGCTGAGCTTGGTTTGGTCTTTAAAGTCGTACCAGTTCCAGTGATCAAGCCACTGACGAAGTAGTTCAATCGGTGGCTGCGCGCCGTACTCTTCGATCTGCGGCATGTTCATGTCGTCAACAAAGATGATGCACTTCTGCCCCATAGGCGGGCCGTACACGCCCTTCCTGCGCTTGCCAAGTTTGCCATGAATGATGTCTTGCGTCTGGTGAGCTGTTGTCTGTGCTGAAAAGTTGACTACCAGCGGCGCCCACTCCTCCTTAGGCAGTTTCATCAAAAAATCGTTGATGTAGACAGATTTACCCGTCCCGGTTGGGCCAATGAACATTGGATAGGACTGGTGCTTGACGAGCAAATCCATCAGGAACGTGTAGCGCACAGTGTCCAGGGTTGGCACCGTGATTGCGTTGAAAGAAGCGTCGTTGCTAAAATTGTCCGCGTTGATGTACGTTGCCCACGGCACCCACTTGCCTTTGTCTTCCTTGACAAACCGGTAGTCGTGGAGTTGCAAGCCGTCACCTTCTGGGAACGGACACTTGGGAGGATCTTCTGGCTTGTAAACTTTAGTGACAATGATCCAGTCCCGCGCAAACTTGTCGTCAATCGCGCTTGTGGCCATCATGCGCAGAAGTGTGTCGAAGTGAGGCTTGCTCGCAGCATACGAGGTGCCACCAATGGACCAGATGGTAGCAAACATGAACATGCCTTCCAGCCATGCTTCCACGGTCTCGTCATCGATAGCAAGCTCGGGGACCTTGAGCTTTTTTGGGATTTTGGTGCCGTCGGCATCAACTGGGAAAACAGTTTCACCGTCTTCATCCACAGTTTCCTTGTAATCTGGGTTGGGAATTTCTTTGTCCTGCAGAGCGCCGAGGCTCGGGTCAACGAATTCGTCCATCTGGGCTGCCATCATTTTCATCAACGAATGGACGGCATTCATGTCGCCAGACCACATCAGGTGGTGGTATTCTTTGTGGCCCACAAACTCAAGCAACGGGTTGACGTAGCGGTCAAACAAAGAGACGATGAAGGTGTGATGCCTCTCGCTGAGAGTGGTTGGCAGGGTGGCCAACCACGACTTTAGGAGTGGACGCCAGCCAAGCGAGTGCGGCTGCATGTAAATCATGCCGCACCGACTGACAGTGGCAGGGGAGGCCACGTCGAGATCTTTGGGCTCAAACATCATGCTAGTAGTCGCGGAAAGCTGGATAATTTCTCCTGAGTTCAGGCAGAGCTTTTTGTTGTCGTCAAGCACAGTGTTCATGTTTTCAATCCAGATGGCGTCGACAGGACCGTCAAACATAAGCCACTTGCGATCCGGCGATGGATCCTGCGAAAAATTGCGGTAGCTGATAGCCAGCACGCCATCGGACCATTCGTGCGAAATGGGGTCAAAAGAGCCGTACAGCTCACCCATCGTGATTGCTTTGGGGTTCATCACGAAAATCTCAACCTGAGTGGCAGCGGGGAACGTCTCTTTTTCCACCACAGCCTGCTGCGCCGCGCACTCCTTCGTGGCGGCGTCAAGAGCTGCCTGCTCACCATCGCCATTCTTGTCAAACGCCTTCTGCGCGCCTTGCTGCTTCTCCTTGAGTTCGGCGAGCTTTGCCCGATAGGGTTGAGCAAACGTGTCCATACTTGCAAGTGCTTTCGCGAGCACGCGGTAGGCAGCTGTTTTGCCACCATAGCCGTCGCCCACGATCATGAAGCCGTGCCGCACAAGCATCATTTCCCAGATTTGCAGCACCTTCTCGATGAAGGCATCTTCGGACTGCAGGTTCATGTCCTTGCATGCTTGGTAGATGGCGGGCAGGAGTGTGCCGTAGTCCGGCGCGGGCAGTTCAATGCCAGGGAAAAGATCCGAAGTGATACCGTTGAAAAGAGGAACATCGTGAGCCAAGAACTTTGGTAGGTTGACATCGATGATGGAACGCAGCATGAGAATCTCCTCTTTTTCGTCAGGGTACCGGAGCTTCAGAGCAGCTGCAGCGAGCAGCACGGACTTAACAGCGCGCATGCCGTAGTCGTAGTGCGGCTGCGACGACAACTGCTCGGAGCAAAGACCGTACGTAGCGACAATTTTCACTGAGAGCGACCGAGCGTTGGTGAAACCGTACGAGTAGAGACTGATCTCGCCAATCATCGCATAGTCGGGGACCATCATCGCCACCGTGCGGAAGAGCGCCTTGAGATTGTCAGGGAGGTCGGAGCGGCCAGCATATCCAGGATTCATCGTGATGAAGACGGAGGACGAAGGGATGAGCTGGATCAGCGTGCCTTCGAACACAATCTCCTTCTTACCGGCAACGATACCACGCTGGATCGTCATGACCTGCTGAGCAACGACGGACAGCACTTCGAGGTCAATGCGGTTGAACTCATCAAAGCAAGACCACGCCCCAGACGATGCCAAACCCTTGAAAAATTTGCCCAGGGCTTTGTAGTCAAGACTGTCGGAGCAGTTGAACACAACACACTGGATAGCAACAGCCTTGGACAGATCCTTGACCGTCTCAGTTTTGCCTGTCCCGGCAGGGCCCTCGGGTGCCCCACCAAGGTGAAGTTCCAGAGCGCCAAAGAGAGTCCGGTAGCATCGATCGGTCAACGGTGTGACGACAAGACGCCATGAGTTGCCGAGGTACTCGTAGCCGTATGGCAGAGTCGAGTTGATCATCTTGGTTTGCACATCGCGCTTATCCTCGATGTCGGCGCGGCGCTCCTCGTCTGTCTCAAGGTAGTATCGAAGCTCACTCAGCCATTCGAATTCGTCGTCGCGTTTAATCCCTACTTTGCAGAGGCGTGCCAGAACATCGCGGGAGTGCACGTCCATGACAACAAGGGAGCCGAGGGTAGTTCTGACGTTGTTGGGCAGCTTGCCACGCACCAGTTCTACAATAAGGCCGATGTCGGCAGAGTACTCATCTCTGTAGTCTTCGAGCGCTTTCTGCCCTTTGTTGATGTTCAAGTGCGTCTTCTGGGTCCAGTATTTCTGCGACACGGCAAGAACAACCTGGCCAGGCCAATTTTTGACCCACTCGATGCGCGGCAGGGTTGGGTATTCATCCATTGATTTCAGCGTCTCAATACGAATAGTTTTGATCATACCTTGCTGGAGCTGCAGCAGCCACTGTTCAACCTGCCCGCGGGCGTCCGCAGTCGAGATGACATCGGCCAGCTCGATCCTTTCTTTCTGGGAAGAAATCATGTGTGTGATGTCAAGGTCTGGTTGCGTGAAGGTGAGCTTTGAAATCCCTTCGAAGCACTTCTTCAAGTGAGCCTGGACACGGGTCGGGTCTTTTGTCTCGGACAGAATTTCGAGCAGTTCGTCGTTTGAGAGGAAGAAGAATCGGGCGAAGTACAACCGCTTCGCTTCGAGGTAGGCATTCAGGCCTTTAAGGATGAGCTCGAGCAGCTCGTCGCCTTTGACGAGGCGCTCAAGCATTTTGTCAATCTTGATGACTGTCATCACGTCGTGGTTCTCTTCGGCTTGCCCCATGATGTCGCGCCACGACTTGTCGACCTGCGTAAAGCGGCGGCCTTCTTCAGGCATCTGCGCCATGATGTCAGGCGAGCTGAAAATCGGGTAGAGGTACATCCACGTGGACTGGACTTTAAGGGCGTTATCGATGATGTCCTGCAACTCGTTCAAGGTGTCGCTCCACTCTTGGGTCTCAGACTCAAACGGTTTAATGTGCGGTGAGCCAAGCATCGTCTGGGCCTTCACGATGTGGTCGTCCAGAAGCATCTGCAGTTCGTCCATTCCACCAAACTTGTACGTCTTGGAACCGTCGTGCGCGGAGATGGCGAATTCGATACCGGCCCATTCCGCCTTCATCTTCTCCAACATTTTCTCGAGCTTGTATTCCTTCGTGGCACCCTCACTGATGATCTCGAACTGTTCCTTGTGTGTCTCAAGGTCCATGTCCAAGAACTTGCTAAGCGTAGTGTCCTCGTCAGGCTTCAGCTGAAAGCCAACGGCCTCTGACATCGCATCCCAGTGGCGGTCCCGCATGCCGGGGTTGCATAGACTGACAATCAGAGGCAAGTGCTTTTTGAACTCGTCGACGTCTTCTTTGACAGTGGCAGCGATTTGGCGCGCAACGGGGCTGTCGATGTCCTTCTCGAGCTTGTACAGGCCGCGCCAGCAGCCCAACGAAAAATCCTCTACCTTTTCCGGGTTGACCTCGCTGAAATCACCGTGCAGCCACAGCTTCTTGTTGCTTTTAAAGTCTTCGACGCTCGAGTACAGCTTCAAAAATGGCTCCAGCTTGCTCGTCAGTTTCTGCTTTTGAGGGTACATGCTCATGTCCCATTCAAAGGCCTCTTCTTGGTGGTTGATGTCTTCGATCGTGTCCTGCGCAACCTCGAGCTGCTTGCTCATTGCTAGAGCGTTCTTGAGGTAGTCTGGAGTGGCCTCCACATCGCCCCACTCCTTGCACTCCATCACACGACTTTCCAGCTGTTTCATCTCGTCCACGAAGTCGACGCGTTTCTGCTTCAGGGCGTTTTCCGCCTTGAGACGAGCGTTTTCAATGATCTCAACGTGCTTGTCAAAGACGGGGTCAAGGCGGCCCAGCCAGGTGAAAAGGTCCGAGTTTGCTTCCATCTCCGGGTCGGTTAACGTGCTGTTGGTGATCATGAACTCCATGCGCTTGCGCGCCTCGTAGACCTGCTTGGTGAGCTTGGGGACGTCCTTTGTTCGGGCCTTTGCGATGTACGTCTTGAGCTCGACAAGGTGGTCGGTATTTTGCGGGATTTCCAGCGCCTTGTCCGCGATGACTTTGAATTTGGTGCTCAGCTCGGTGGTGTCGCGCGTGGCATCGTCCTTGACACGCTGGATTAGCTTGTCGGCAAGATTCTTGGCACGGCGGGCCAACTCCTTGTTGACACGGACCAGCGAGACTTCGAACATGCCCTTGCGCATGCCCTTGGGCCTCTCGAACGAGATCTCCTCGGACAGGGCCTTGAACTCTTTGATCTTTTCGATGTACTCTACAAACGTGTGTTCCGCGCCGAGAAAGTCGGTGACCTCCTTGTCCGCGGACCGGTCAATCAGGGGCATGTACTTCTCTCTGTAGTCGTCTGCAATGCTCTCGGGGAATTTTTGCTGCAGTTTCATGACGCTCTCGATTTGCGCGCGCACGGGCTCGAGATAGCTGTCCGCGACGACGGGGACCAAGAATTCGTCGGGGCCTCGGGGCATTCCATCGAGCAGCGTTTCGCAGCGCGGCAGCTCGGCCACGCACGTCTGCATCGCATCCACCACCTTTAGCAACGATGCCTTGATTGCGTCAACCGAAGGCTCGAAGGCGACGTCCTTGTCCTTGGCAAGGAGGCGCACCTCAAACCCGGAAAAGTTGACCCCGCGCGAGTTTTCACCGCCGAGGTCGTCTTCGAACAGCCTCTGGTAGTCTTTCAGCGACTCGAGCAGCAGACCCCGCACTTGGCTGCTCATCACTGCGGCAGTGCAGTTGAAGTAGCCTTCGAGGTGCTTCGGGAGGTAGCGTTTGCGGGCGTTGATTTCGTTGACGGCGCGCGCAATCCATTTCTGCTTGAGCGTCTGCAGGCACGTCTCCATATGCTTGTCCATCATGGTGGCGTACGAGGACAGCTCGTAGCCATCCTTCTGCTCCGACACGAGCTTGGTGTCAATGATGCGGAGGTGGTGGAAGTCGGCGTGCCACAGGTTCAGGATGTACTGGGTCATGGGGTGGTTGAGGTGCAAGTTGTCTCGCATACGCACGCGCGACGACTGGAAATCGCCGGCCCAAGGCTTGGGTACCACCTGCAGGTCGGCCGTGTACGGCTCGATCTCCTTGGTCGGTTGCTTCGCGCCCAGCTGCTCATCGCCGCCCTCCGCCTGCGTGGGCTCCTGGCGGTCATCTTTCAGGACAAAGTCCACAATCGCCTTCTTGATGCTTGTCAGGTAGTCGTCTCGCACTTCATCCCACAGATTCTCAATGGTAGCCTCCCGGTCCACTTTCAACTTGTTGTCGACAAACGCCATGATATTTTTGACCCACGAATCATCCATTGCCTCGATGTGCTCAGTATCAATGCCATTCTGGATGTAGTAGTAGTAGCGAAGGACGTCGCGCTCGTCAATGGAAGCGGATTGGCCCGGCGCCGGGGCCAGCTCCTCGTTGGAGTCTTTGCCAAGGGTGACCCCGCTCGCTTTGAAGCTGTCATCCTGTGTATTGATCAGATGCACAAGAGCTTCGCGAAAGGAACCACGGGATTTGGCAGATTGCTCCAACGCCGAGCCCGAGCCCGAACTAGAAAGGCTTTTTGTCGGGCTGCTGGCGCGTTTGCTTGGTGAACGGCGGGTGCGACTCGCCTTGCTCGTTCCGAGTTGGCTGCCGGGGAATTGCTGGGCAATGTCCTTTGCAGTGTCGACCGCAATTGGTGGCAGGGGGCGGGCCGACTGCCTCGCGTCCCACCGTCCTTTCCGGGAGCTGGATTCGAAGCGAGGCGGCGACTTCAGCGCCTCGGGCGTCATTGCTCTCTGAGAAGCCATGGTGTTGGTGTTGCGCTCCGGACAAAGCCCGCGCCGCGGGCCTTTTCAGGCAGCCATCGCGGGGCCGAGCCCCTCTTGCTCGACTCGAAAAGCTCGCTCCCTTCGCAACGTCTTCTGGTGCCCACAAGGCCGTTGCCCCCGGGGCTGGCTAGCCTCCGCGGCCAAGCGATCGCACGGATCACGGTCTCTGCGCTTGCCAAGGGTTGGGCTTGGCTTGGTGGT
>Ga0206692_1329589_pt1 | contig 12762 bp, 2 predicted proteins | sample M240m12015metaT_FD_159670 | JGI IMG/M metagenome (GOLD analysis project Ga0206692, IMG submission 159670) | Metatranscriptome of ammonia-oxidizing marine archaeal communities from Monterey Bay, California, United States - M2 40m 12015... | ecosystem: Environmental > Aquatic > Marine > Intertidal... | reverse complement strand
GTACTTGTAATTGCCGCCGAAAATGTTATTTTGGGAAAATTGTGAACGCGCGTCGTCGCGCTCTCCGCGCGCTTAGCAGTCGCTCGGCGTGTCATACGGTCGATCCATACTTCGGTGCGAGCGGTGCGTTTGCGGAGAGGAGCGCTCCATCGGTGTTTCGTTTTCTACGAGCGATGAGGAGAGCCGCGGCGGCACCGACGACCGCCGATATGAAGACTCCGACTCTCGCGTGTGAAAATGAAGACTCAGAACCTACGCTCGTTGCTTCTGATAACTCCGGCGAGTCACCAGGTCGACTCGTACGAAGGCGACCGAGACTCGTAACAGGGCTTTTCGTGGAAATCTTCGCGCAGTGCTGAACCGGACCGAATCTATCGTCGCCAGCCTCGCGAGTCGTCCCCGGGGCGCACGGCACGCACTCCGCGAAACCGTTGGCCCGATGGTTTTCTGCGCAACTCTTGCAAGGGAGATCACCGGCGAGAGGATCGTCTCCAGCTTTATTTTCGTACCCTTTGGCGCACGGCACGCAAGTTCGATTGAAAGCGCGTGTATTCACCGGGCAAAGATCGAAATCGCACTCAGTCTGGAGTGATTCAGTGACGTTTGCTCCCGGTTTGCTCGTGCCGTGCCCACCGCACGGCTCGCACGTGAATCCAGACTCGACGTTTCCGACGACTCTGTAATTTTCTGTGCAGAGCGTACATGCAGTATCACCTTTAGTGGCGTCGTCGCCGAGTACATCGGTATCCACGCTAAACACCGCGCGTATGTAACCAGTCTTGCACCGTTTGCACTCCCCAGCAGATACGTACTCGTCGAGTTCACAAATCTTTGGCAAACACCAAGTCTCGGAGTTTGCTTGCACATCGTGGACTTCAAAAAGCGACGGAACTCTTCCGATGTCGCACTGGACGCACACAGATTCAGAGCCTCGCTGTTGCACGTGATAACCTTCGGCGCACTCGGTGCACTTCGTCTCGCCTGACGCGACGACGTCGCGCGAGTCGCGTACATAGCCCTGAGCACATGGAGAGCACACGAGTTTGTCGGACTTTTCGTCCAAGGTAACTGCGTAGTTCTGTGCGCATGCATCGCACGTTGTGACACCAGAAGTGAATCTCGTCACCCCCTTGCGAGTTTCATTTTTGAAGAAGGTGCTTGTGTAGCCTTTTTCGCAGGGCGAGCAAGAGTTTCTCGAGTCTACGTAATGATCTTCTGCACACAAATCGCACGTGGTATCTGCTTGATCAGTTTTGTCTCCTTGCGCACGAGAGAACCCACTTGGGCACGGTACGCACGCGTGAGCCTGCACGAAATGATTTTCTTTGCATTCGACAGCAACGCACGCGTCGATGTTTCCATTGCCCTCGGGTTTGGAAGTACCCAACGGGCACGCCTTGCATGATGCACCATCAGCAGGGCGGTAGAAGTTTGCTGCGCACGTGTTGCATTCCGTATCAGACGCCGATGCATCATCGCCAGGCTTCTCAAAACTGAAAACGGCGTTCCGCATCGTACCCATTGGACACTTGACGCACTCGTGATTGACAACGTGTTCGAACTGTCCATCGCAATAAGTCGGCGTGCACGACTGCACGTCACCGCCGAAGCTCGTAGATCCAGGCGGACACTTGGTGCACGTGATCTCGCTAGCTCCAGATGGAGATGAAACGTGATGATCAGGGGCACATGCGTTGCACGTCGTCGTCGTCTCAAGTGCACCACCAGTGCTAGAGTAGCCCGGGCCGTATCTTTTACTTGTGGCGCATGCGGTGCACGTTTTTTCTGACTCGTCAAAGTAGTAGCCGGGCAAACATTCAACGCACGTAGTCGAGTCACGGCGAGAATCGTCTCCAGCCGCTCGTCCAAAACCAACAGCACACGGTTTACAGGTGTGGGAGTCATCGACGTGCGTGTTCACCGGACAAATGACTGATGCACAGTCAGTGGATTCCTTGCCGCCGGGAGAAAAGTTTATCGTCACCTTGTCGGCATCGTTACCCGCGAAGTCTTGGACGCCATCGAGGGTGACTTTGAACGTTCCTGATAATCCCGACGGATACTTCATCGCCCAGTGGCCTTTACCACCCGTGTTAAAACACTTGATCACGAAAGACCTCTTGATGGATGCGGTGGGGATTGTTTCGTCAACCTCCGCGCAGGCGTCATCCATGATCTTAGATATGCTCACGCTGTGTTTCGAGCACTGTATCTCTTCATGATACTCCACGGTGACGGAAAGGGCCTCCGAAGAATGTACACTCTGGTGAACGATAGGGCGCACCGTGTCTATCGTGAGCGACAGGGTGGTTGGTGAAGTGAACGAGTGAACATCTGGGTGCGCGAAGGCGTGACCACCGAAGCAAAACGTCTTGACACGGACTTCATACACACCATCTTTAAAGCCACTAAGCATTTGTTCGTATCTATTGTTCACATCCCAGTTAAATCCACACCCATCAGATCTTGAGTAGGGACACAGGAGGTTTTTCTTCTTGTCATCTTCTGCAGAATCATCTGATCTGGCCGACACCCACTCGCCAGCGCCAACCGGTCGATACTGAACGCGAACAAGTTTCAGATTCGAGTTCATGGCGTCATCCAAGACGCCCTTCGCGCTAGCGGGCCACAACACATGTCGATTCGGATTGAAAACTTTGAGTTTTAGCGGGGCCGCGGACGTCGGTGAAATGAAAGAGAACTCGTGACGGGCCATGGTGGTCCCATCGAAACTCACCTGCGGGCAGTACTGACTCCACGTCATTTCTTGGAGGTAAGCCGTGACGCCGATTGGATCTCGTGTGAAACCGTCCGCTTCCGCTAACTCTGTCTCACACAAACTCTGAAGGCGCAGCTGTAGATACTGTATTTTCCGAAGCGCCGGATTCAGAGGTCTCGCCGAGAGCGTGAAAGCGGTCTGCTTCACTATCCGCTGCGACTTCATGTCATCATAGTCGACGTACTTGAACGGCATGAGACCTTGAAGTGGGTTGAAAACTTCGCCGTTGACCTTAAATTCGACATCAGACATTTCGAGGCTGTTTGGAGGGGCCGATCGAGCTGACTGTACGGCGACAGCGACGACTACAGCAGGTGGGTTCGTGTCTTTGCTCGCTGAAAGAGCAGCGTCACTGATAATTTTCTGCATCACGTCGGAGTTCTTTGCGATTGTTTTGGCCGCTGTCTCGTTGATTGCCTGCGATACAGTTGCTCCTGTAGCGCCGTCAAGGAACAACGCGTCATGGGCCGCACTAATAACTGCGTTCACTGATTCAGACAAGCCGTCCACGATACGCAGGCCGTATAGGCTGGCTTCTCTGTACGGCGTGCCGTTGTCCACGATGAACCGCAAGACTGCGCGCTCGTTCGGGTCGAGGTACTTATTGAACGGCATTGTCGACAGGCTCATTTCGATCCCTTGCTCGCGCCAAACCGTCAATGCCTCGCCAGGGCAACTACTTCGACCACCTTGTAAGGAAAAAACGGGTGTCCCAAAACGTTTGTCCGCACCAACTTTAACAATGAACTTATCCCCGAGTTCCGGGTCTCCGAGCGAGTATAAGGTCGACGTCGCGTTACGCGAATTCCACATAAAGTACTTCGTGTTCTCGATGGACTTTGTGAAGGTATTCGTACCCTCGCTATCTATTCCACCGAGCATCATTCCAATCATGACGGCGTATCCGATGAGCCCTCCGAGATCGAGTTTATACTTGTTCTTTGCTTCCCCCGAAAACGAAACCCCGACCCCGTACCTGTCCTCAACTGATTGTTCCGATAAGAAAGCATAGTCGACAGCGTGTCCCCCGCCGCTGAAGGTAATCAGCATGTCTTTTGCTGAATTGCTTTTGTCCCCTCCTCGATCTCGCATGCCAGTCAGAGCCTTTCCACCGGTGAAAGATGCTTGTAACCGCTGTCGTGTGTCGACTAACGAAAAAGCATCGTCGCGCGCAGCTTTGACTCGATATTTGTCAGGGTCCTCTCCGAAAGAGTCGTCTTTGTTCGTGAACGTTTTCTTCTTGAATTCGCTCTCTTCACAAACGACGCCCGAGCATGAAGTGAATTCGCTCTTCAAATCGTTTACTGAATTTTGAAGAAAATCTGAAGCCATGAACGCGTTAGCGAAATCAGGGATAGATTCTTTGAATGTTTGGCGCGGATATGAAACGTACGGATACGTGCCGTCACCTGTACCTTCGGCGATTCCAGCCATTATGCCAGCGATCACGCCACTGACTGCTGCAAGCGCGACGACTTGGCAAGCTTTGCTTTGCAGACACACCTTCAGTTTCGCTTTCGCCGCCTTCGCTTTACTCATCATTCCAGCGTCTTCTACAACGTCTGTTGCTGTACTCGCTGCTTTCTTGGCTGCGTCGTCTGCCGCGTCACTCGCGGCGTCCGTCGCTTTACTCGCTGTTTTCTTGCTTGCGTCGTCTGCTGCGTCACTCGCGGCGTCCGTCGCTTTACTCGCTGTTTTCTTGCTTGCGTCGTCTGCCGCGTCACTCGCGGCGTCCGTCGCTTTACTCGCTGTTTTCTTGCTTGCGTCGTCTGCAGCGTCACTCGCGGCGTCCTTAGCGGCCGCTTTGTGTTCTTTATATCGTTTTTCGTAGTAATCACGCTCTTGTGTCCGATCGAGAGGCTCCTTGCCGGCTTTCTTGCGCCGCCTGTTTTCTCTGTTGACATCTTGTTGCGCTTTGCTGCGATGCTGCCTGTCAGCCGCCTGGTTCGCCTCGATCGCCTTTCTCTCTGCTATTTGACGCGCCGACGCATCTTTGTACCGCTGCTGGTTAGCTTCAATCCTTTTTTGAGTATCGGCCGGATCGCTGTGCTTCGCATCACTGCTGATAGTACTGCATTGGTACCCTTTGCAACGTTCCGTCGTTTCCGTCGTTGGTTTCGGCGTCGTTGGTTCCGTTGTTTCCGTCGTTGGTTTCGGCGTCGGGTCGTCCGTCTTCAGGTCTTCCGGCGGCGTTGGTTTCAGCGTCGGGTCGCCCGGCGTCTTTTCTTCTCCTATTATTTTTCCCGCTTGTGTCAGTATGAATCTCATGGCTGATCTACCCGCTCTGGCCCCATGACCGCCCCATCCTCCCGGATTGCCCGTCATTCGCTGCCAGTCCTTCGAGTCCGGCTTTTTAGGCTCCCAAAATCGATTGTCCAGAACGTAATCATCATGATAGAATCCACCAATCTTGCCGTCGGTCAAAAAGAGCGGCGGTGGTCCTATTCCGTTGTACGGTAGCATCCAAATCGTCTGATCCCACTGCTGACTGACGTCGTCGAAAATGTCTTTGAGCGGATCTTCGAAGAACTGTTGATTGAATTCAGCCAGATGTTTTTTATATGAAGCGCCCACTGGGTTGTCTTCTGAGTCCAACGGAACCATGATACGATCTATAGAACTGAAATCCTTTTTCGACTGACCACCGTTTTTTTTCACCAAGTGAACGGTCGGCGCCGACCACTCGAGCGTGCGCTGCCACACTTGAATCTTTTCACGCAAGTATTTTGCCCAGTCATCATTGATTTCGTCATCCGTACATTTACTAACACTTTCCTCAGCGTCTGTTTGAGCGCACTTGAAGTATCTTTTGGATTCATCTTTCGCCTTCGCGTTCACGGCACGATTTTCCATGACGACGGACCACAGGAATTTCAAATTCGGTATAATTTTCGTCTCGACGTTGGCCACATTCAGGATGTACGTCGTGGGTTTCCGTGGTAGCCACGTGATGGACACCGAAATGAAGAGACATGGCTTCTCGAGGGTTCGGCCATCTTTCACAACGTCCAGCACGTCGGATAGCTTGTAAACCAGCTCGACGCCTCCACCCAGGATGACGTCACCGGCGCGCCCCGCAGTGCCTGGATCTTGACTCGAGCGAATAGCGCGGTCGGTGACCACATCAAGTGAAAACCCGTCGTCTAAAGTGCTCGTCATTTTCACCTCGGGACCCTCAGAACTGTTTTCAAGCTCAAACGCGCCTTCGAACCACTTAATGGGAAGGGAAACCGAACCCTCAACGGCTACACCTGTGTTAACACCGGCCTCTGTTGTGACATCGGCTGGAATCGCCGGAATCTCGATTGCTGACTCTAAGGCTTCTGACGCCGAACGCGAGCCAGAATCCAACATGCTGATACCGACTTTTGTCCCTACGGATAACTCGGCGAAAGAGTTGCCACCAGGCGGATCATGAACCACGGTGTACACCAAACCTTCGATGGGAACCGTCGCCCAAAATTCATCATCGCTTAGTCCTCCGCCTCCGCGCGGTTTCGATCCCAGAGAGACGAGCTGACGTTGGACAGCGACTGTCACTCGATCAATGTTATCGAAACGCTCCACTGATACGTCGACGGATCGACGGTGATTACCGGCGAGATTGGGAAGACCCGGCGATATTGAGACGTAGTTCTCCCCGGTCTCAGGCCAGATGACCAACCCATCGGAGTCAAGTTGGACTTGAAAGTCGCACGTTTCGTCTCCGCCTCGATTTGGATGACACTTATTGTCCCCTTCATCCGTCACGGATTGGCGGAAGCTCAACGTAGTGCTACCGGATTCATCGTGAGGAAGCGATTCGATACATTCATGACGGACCGGTTGCCCCGAGGCATCAAGGTTCATGTGCAACTCGAACACGCTCACCTTGAAATCCCTACCGTTCGTGGCGATTTTTCCTTCCCAGAATCCCTTTGTCGACGATTGTCCGACAAGATGGTTCACAGTGAGCTTACCCGGTGCTCCGTCTTCGTCGACGCACACCTCTTTTTCGTCCGTGATTTCATCCAAATTGTCGGTTCTGATGCACAGGTAACCATGATACTCGTACCTCAGTGTGACGCCGTGCAAGTTGTCCTGCAACAACGCGAGACGGTTGAGAGTCTCTTGTCCTCTGAAGTATTCCATGATGCCACCCACTCCCTTCTCGCACGTCTCTGAAGCTTTCAACTCCGCTTCGACTTCAGGCGCATCATAGAGTTCCACGGTGTAATCCATCGCCGCGAGCGGCCATGTATCGAGTACTCGCTCGCCCAGCGCGTCTGTCGTTGCCCAGTCTGCCGCGATTTTATCGCTCGAGAAGAATATGGGGTCATGGCAACCGTTTATCGGACTCACCTTGAACGTCACGCCGTTGTATCTCACGTCACACTCACCTTCGTACAACCCCAAATCGATCGACGCCGATGTCGTGTCGGCGAAAAACACCGTTTCACCGTCACCTAGTTTAGACAGCGTGACGTACGACCCCGCTGACTCGCTTGAGCAGAGTGTTGTATTCGTCATCGCGTCTTCGATCGATTTGCCGGCGTAACAGATGACGTGACCTTCGTATTTAACGCGAATGTTGAACGTCTTTCCGCGAGCCAGAGCGATCTCGAACCAGCCTCTCGCGTCGGTTTTGTACTCGTCGGGTTTTTGGTCGGGCTCAAAAACCTCCACTGTGGCGTTGGGAACGCCGCAATCGGTCGAATCTCCGACGAGATCTCTGGGAAACATGACCGCGCCGACGACAATAGCCACTGTGTCGTCTGTGAATATCTTCTCGTGCACTCGCTTGTGTCTAACGGGTAATTTGCGCGTTGAAGTCTTCGTATGGTCGGAGAAGATGTGAGCCATTTCAAGCGTTGTGTCTTCACTCGCTTTCTGTTTGTTCGCCTTTGATTTCGGACCTCGGTCGAAAACATGGACTATATCTGGCAACTGCTTCGTTGCCCTTAATCGCACGCGCAGGTTATCCTTTGTGACCCGGTAAAAAAGAGATTCGGGCGCCGGCTGACCGTCTTCGAAACCGAGCGGGAGCCCTCCGCCGTCCATTGAACGCGACGAAGAGTTCGTTGAATTTGAGTCGGAACCCAAACTCGAGTACTTAAGAGTCTTGAGAGAAATTCTGTTCGCGGATGACTTGAACCACAGTATCGGCATGATGTATGACGCATTTGCCGAACCGATCTCGACGGGATCGACGACGGACACATTCATAGCGCGACATGTCGACAGTAACGAAGCTTTATCGGATTCAATCACCTTTGTGTACACGTCGTTCCACCCGTCGGAAGTCGTGGGGAGCCTCGGCGTCGAGATACGCAAGAGAACCATGTTTTCACACGTCTGACGCTTTGCTGTGGCTTGCACGATGCCGCTGGCGTACGCTATAGCCTCATTCGCGTATCGTGTGATGGTATTTTTAAGTTCGTCCACTGTTGATTGCTTCTCCTCGGCTCGCAGAAAGTCTCTGTCTCGAGTTTGCTTCTTGTTCGCGGCGTCTTCACGAGCGTCGTTCACGCTTTGCTCTGCGTCTGAAAGAGTCACCTCGAGATTGTCCACCGTGATTCTTTGATTCGTAAGCGTGACGTTACGACTTTCCTTCAACGAAACGTACTCTTGACGCGTTTCTTTGTACCGTTGATGCAGGGTGAAGAGTCTTTCCTTCTCGAGTCTTGCTTTTTCCAATGCGTTCGCGTGCGCTTCTTTCGTGAGTAGACGATTAGCTTTCACTAGATCTTGATCAGACATGGCTTTGGAATGTTCCGCCGCGAGATCGTCTGCCACCTTCTGTTTCTCAATTTGAGCGTTCATGCTCTTTGTATAGTCACCCATTTTCTTTTTCTCCGAGGACATCCTGTTGAAGTAACGTTCGTATGTTTGCTTGTAAGTTTCTACGTTGCGATTGTACGTGTCGTAGAACCGCCGCGCTTGTGCGTCGTATGCGTCAGCTTTTCTTAGATAGTATCTATAACTGTTGTAGTCACTGGATCGGCGCTCAAGTTCGTAATAGTAACTGTTCCAGCACCTCCGCCAAAACCACCAACCATAACAACGTCGGCGGACTCGTCTCGTCTTTCTGGTGTTATAAAGTCTTTTGTATTCGTCTGCTTTTTTGCGATAGTTTTTCGCCTGAGCCGTAGACGAAGCCGAAAGGTCACGAGTGGAGCCTCGATTATCTTTGATGTACTTGTCGTATGTGCGCTTCGCGGACGTATACTGTGTAGAAGCCGAATCGTGATTCTTCTTTGCCTTTTCGTATAGTTTTTTGTACGAGTCATACGAAGATTTTGCACGCGAGGCGATGTCCATCTGATCTTGATAAAGGCGCTCGTACTCATCGTACACATCACTCGCTCGTTGATGCAACGCGTCCGCATCAGCGTGATTCTTGTTGTGTTCTTCCCATTCCGAGCGCGCGGCGGCGTGTTCTTCGGCGATTGAACCGTTGTTTTCCTTCATCCAATGATAAAACTCAGAAGTGACGTTTTCCAAAGCTTTTTCGTCGTTCGCAAGCTTCGCTCGTGCCTCTGAGAGTTCATTCTTCAAGTCAGCGAATCTAGCCGTCGTGGAGCTCAGAACCTCAACGGCGGCTTTGTGCGTCTCGTTAGATTCCGAAGAAAGCTCCCGAAGTTCTTTTAAAGTTTCGGATTCAATGGTAAACGAGATGTTGGCGTCTTGCAGTTTGGTCTCGGAGTCCTTGAACTGGATAAGATCCAGATATTGCATCCAAGAGCTGTCGCGCTTGTTGTGGATCGCGTCGTTGACGATGTTCTTCGCGTCGTCAAACGTCGCGATCATTTTGAAATCACGCATTTGCTGAACGTCGCGCGGCCGATACACAAGCTTTGGCTCGACCATGAGCTGTTCTTGCTGCATTCGATCGAGCACACTACGCCACTCGGTAGCGTTCAAGACATCGTCGAAGTCGCCGTCCAATTTCTGCCACAGCTCATCCGTTATGACGACGGTAGCGGCATCTGGATAGCCGCACCTTTCCATGACGAAACGTTCAAAATCCGTTCGCTTCATGCTGTTGTTGTGCGCTGTCTCAACGCCGAGCGATGCAGAATTCTCGAGTGTGTATGCGACTTGCGAAGCAAAATATGACTGACCGTCGGAAACTTCCACGAGCACGAGGAGCACTTTGTGCGCAGAGGTCAAAATGGTTTCGCGATGACCCTCTGCGCTCATTTTTGAGTCTATCAACCACTCGGTCGTCGGAGGGAAGATGTCTTCCTTGTACGCGGCGATGTACACATTGGTTTTGGTTGGAATCTGATCCGTTGCGTCTCTGATGTCGATCTCGTAGCTTCCGGTTTCGTCCGTCACGGAGCTATACATGCATCGCGCGTGGTGTCCGTACACTTCAATCTCGGTGATGTCAAGCACTGCGTTTGACAAAGTCGGTAGCCCAGCGATTGTGATATATTGTCCGTGGAAGGATCTCAATTTACTTCCACTACAGATGAGAGCGACACACAGCACGTCGAGATCTGCTTCATACCTCGACACCGAGTCGACGATGCATTCGTTGCCGTGTCGGCCAGATTTTGGATCGTGATCGGACACGTACGCCGCTAGATGCGGATTCGTCACGTTCATTCCCGCACTTGCACGACCGCACGCCTTGATTTTGTGCACGCTGACCCACTGACCGAGATCGACTCGGAGATACGTGCCAGACTTGATTGCTGAAGATCCAAATTTCAAACTTGGATAGCCGTCGGTTACCGTGTACGCAGTCTTGTCTTTTGGATCAGAGTTTATTACGCGCCTGGTACGCGCGAAATTCGTAAAACCGGTTTTGTTTTGCCGTTCGAAGCGACCGCCGTTTTCGATGAAGGATTGAAACTCAGTACAGACTCTGATGTCTGGCACAGGGACATCGGAGACGCCAGCAAATATTTGACCTTCGACGTGTGATATCCACGGCGTCTTGAACTCTACCGGAGCGGAATATTTATGTCCATCAGTGAACTTTGTGGTAACACGATACGTCCACACCGATCCTGGTTCCAGGATGGCGTCGCGATCGAGATAAAGGATAGAATCGAACAGCGTCGCACATCCTTTGATGTTGGACTCAATCAGAACCACGGTGGAAAAGGCGCTCTTCGAATCCAAGCCCCCGACTTTCCGCTCAATCTCGAACGCGCGCTCGTTCGAAGCTGTATCCCGAAGATGAAACATTACCCCAGACGTATCAGCGCGAACGCCGACGTCGATCGCGGTCCCGTCGTAGTACATCGCGCCCGTGCACGACCTGTGATCGTTTGTCTGCACACATATCACTCGGCGAGAAGACTGCGATCGTGTATCTGAGATGCCAAATAACTGGCGCTTTCCTGATTCTTGTCTCACCTCCGCGTTGGTGATTCCTTCTTCGTTCCACCCTTGTGCTTGATCATTCGTCGGACGCGTGACTTCATGTCTCGCGGCGAGAGCACCGTCGATGTAAACGCATGTAGTGTCCGAAACTTTGTAAATGGATTGATCTATACCCCAACGTACTTTCATATTTTTAAGCCATGACTTACACTGGCTGATGGACGTTTCCAATCCGACGTCACTCGATGGATACGCGACATCCTCGAACTGTATCTTAGACGCTGTATCTTTGCATAAGTGTGAGTGCACGAAATCCGTGCCCTCGAGAAACTGGGCTATCGAAAACTTCACGTCTCCACCGCTGAACCAAGCTTCGACGGTGGGCACATCCACCCCATTTTTTTTCGCTGCAGTCACGATCTCGTTCATCGTAACGGCGCCATCCGCTGGCAAAACGTCGATTTCACGGAATATAAGCTCCTTGACTCGGCGTGTGTCGTCGCACGAGGCGCGAAGAAACGCGTGAGATGTCAACAGCGTGTACTCCATCACTCTTTCGACTGTCGGAGCGAGCTGCGAATCACATCCCCTCGCGACGTCGAAGTTGAAAGAGTTTGAAACGCTGAGCCCGTCGATCTTAGCGCGAGTTTGTTGATCCAGCACATGGCACGTGTAACTGTACTTGTAAGTTCCAGCTAAGATGTCTCTGTCCCCCGCCAGTGGCACGTTAAACGGACTCTCGAGATTTTGTGTGTTACTCATGTAAATAAAAGTTCCTGACGGCGTCTGCACGGTCGCTGAGCACGAGACATCGTTCGCGGTGGCCGAGGTCGATGTACCACACGTGGTCGTACTGCGATCTCCGCAAAGTCTCGGGTGCGTGACGCGAATCATAAAGTTGAAAGGCGTCGAGCTGACTTGAGTCGGGATATTGCCAACGCTCACAGACACTTTGTCGCACGAAATAGAACATGACCTGGGCGCCTTCTGGCCGTTGGCATGGGGGCAAGGCCTGTCATCCTTCGTCTTTCCCTTTTCTTGAGTAATGAGGTACGTTTTGTAGTGCTGGGACGTACCGCATCCCTTGTCCGTCCTACCGTCAGCTCGCGAACCGCACGTCCCGTAGCTTGACCAGTATCCTTGACAGTGTCGGCATTTAGGAGTATCGGTGCACGTTTGTCTTGATGATCGCGTTGTGCGACGTGCACAATTACCCCACGACCCGCTACCGTAATTTGAGCCTTCACCCCAGCAATGTCCTGTGCACCACTGATCATTACGGTTGTACGTTGGTCGACTATTTTCATAGCAGGTGTCTTTCTTGCAGGTATTGGATCCTTCACTTACCAACCGATCCGGTCCTACAATTCCAAACCAACATCCACCAAGCGCAGCGCTTTGATTGAACGTCCGCAGTTCGCTCGCCAGAGATGACCCCGTCTCGATCTGTTCGTCGTCGTCGGCGAAGACGGAGGTCGCGAGCGCCAAAGAAATCAACGAAATCAACGCGAGCGACGCCGCGAACGTTCGCCACCGCATCATCGCGATCGCCCGGCGTCCGTGGGCGACGTTCGTTCGTCGCGTCTTTGTAGCCACCCACCGTCTCAACTATCCCTCGAGATTGGCTGGACGACGACGACGACGGATCGCGCGCAACACGAAAG
>Ga0206692_1917373_pt1 | contig 12867 bp, 1 predicted proteins | sample M240m12015metaT_FD_159670 | JGI IMG/M metagenome (GOLD analysis project Ga0206692, IMG submission 159670) | Metatranscriptome of ammonia-oxidizing marine archaeal communities from Monterey Bay, California, United States - M2 40m 12015... | ecosystem: Environmental > Aquatic > Marine > Intertidal... | reverse complement strand
CCTGATATTAATATGATATATATTAAGTGATGTCATTTTATCTTTCTTTTTATTTACTCATCCTCTTGTAAAATCATTGCGACTCCGGCAAGAGTCCACTTCCATGTTGGGTCTACACTCTTTAGTGTGCACAACGAGGTATACGTTGGTCCTCTAAATGTAGTCATGTATAATGGGGTGTCGTAAATTGTTGGATTATGGCGCATGTACCCAACGTTCGTTGGCTCCCATGTGTCTCTTACAACTACTGCTTTGAAATATACGACTGGCAATAGTGGTAATAAATCCTTCAACTTACTGTCACATAAATGACCACCACATGCAACTCCTGCAACTTCGTATGTGTCCTGGTCACCATCACCCTCATCTTCGTCGTAATACGCGCCCCATCTCGCACCTTCCAAGTAAATTCCATGGCAAAATGCACCATCAGGAGGATAATAGTTCGCCTTTTCTATATCCGTTATCATCGCAATGTGTGACTCGGTTGTCATTTGATCCAACGGGTAACCTTGCCTACGTCCTGTGACTTGCATAACAGCTGTTAAATATGCCATTGGGTTGAACAGTCCGCTGAACCAGGTACATGTTGGTAAAACCAATGCTTTCACCCAACTATCAAGCTGCACATTTCTCATTAACATTTCATTATACCAACCTGCCAACGGTTTTTTTGACCACCATGCACGTTTCTCCCATGATGTTTTGTGAAATGGATTTCTACCAGGTACTTGTTCGATTGACAATGCTTCCTGTAAATCATCCATCGCATCTGACATGTTAAGCTCTCCATTCAAACCTTTTTGCAAATCTATTAGCGATTTACGAATGTATGACAAAAGGACGTTCATTCGCGTTAATTCTTGGACTAAAAGGAGGGAATATGGGCCTTCAGTTTGGTCGAGCAATGGTTTAACATTAACCATAATTTTTATCATGTTGTAATCGGATGGAAGTCTCGAAAGAAAATCTTCAATAATTGATGGGACATCTACACCTACGCTTATACCCTCTTGTTTTTTAATTCCTGCTTGTGTGCCGCCTAAACCACCAAGAACCACAATATCCGACCATATTTTTGCTTGGGTAGTAGTTAAGTAGCCAATTTCTACGTTTGGGTGCATTTGGAACATCATAGGTGTTTCTTGTGGTAATTTTTTTTCCACGTAATCAAGAACGCCACCATAATTCATTTTAGCTACATCTGGTGCTTTGTAACCCGGTGCGATTTCTTTATGCTTAAATATGCCTTCCTCATAGTAAAAGTCTAGATATGTTTCATTTGTTCGTCGATCCCAGGAATCTGTAATATGGCCACCATACATAATTTGGCCGAAAATATAGCGAAAATCATCCCATGGAATAATATCTTGCTCATTTAAATAATCTTCAAGCACATTTGCGCAACAGTTTAAATCACCCAAGTTAAAACTATATCCACGACTCCAACCTTGTTGACCAAACCTACGTCGACCCAATATTACAGAATGATAAAAGCACAATGTAGATAAACATCCACGGAAGTTGTTAGCTTGCTTATTTGACATAATTCTCTCTCCATTAAACTCCGCCCACGTCGCGCGAATATTTGACTTAATATCTGATGGAGATTCGTTGCAAACTTTGATAGCTCGCATCATCAAAAATTCAGGCAAATTTTTCAAGAATGAAAATACAGGTGGTTCTGCAGATAAGAAAACACGGAAATCTTTATGCAAAGTATCGCTTGCAAAATATTCATCTAAGATACGCTCTAAAGTTGGTGTCCAGTGCTCCATTAAATGCAAATTTTGCAAGAATATCCATCCACCTCCAGATGTCAACTTTTCTAAAGCGGCACTTGCAATTGGTTCTTGGCCTTCGCCCATAGATATATTTATAAAATTGCCCTTTTCAAGTGTGTAACCTAGCTTTATTCCAATATCCTCTACCCAAGTTGTTGGGTCAACACCTGGAAATAGTGCAAAAAATATAGGCGAACGTGAATCTGATTCTTTAAATGCTTTCATCATATCAAATGGTTGCTGGGTCACGTAATCCTCGCCTAATTGATTACCAACAAATTGTCTCAAAGCTGTTACTAAACGATCCGGTCTTAACAGCTTTAATAGAAGTAATTTACAAAATTCACTTGCGTCCTTATATCCTGGTATTGGCTTCGTTTCAGGTTGCTCTAAGTCCAGCCATTTAGCATAGTCTTCCTGCATATCGGACATAATTTCACCAAAACCCGAAAATAATTTTGGAAAAGTGGATTCCAGACCAGCAACACCTTTGAAAATTTTTTCATCTATTATTTCTAACAACGATTCAGGAATTTCCATGTCATCGCTTGTCACTTGCTTTACTAATGCCGCAGCCATTCTTGGGTTCAAATCATTTTCCGAAATCATTACCTTTAACGTCAATAGTGTGCTGATAACCAGTTTGTCTGACTCAAATAATCCACGTCGCATGTAATTAAAAATTTGCATTTGAATTTCCAGCATTAATTGCTTACATCGTGCTCGGATTGCACGGTCGATCATTTTTTGGTCGATTACTGGCTCATCTGATTCTTCTGCCTCCTCTGTTTCCCCATCCTCTTCATTTTTTTTATCTTCTTCGGAAGGGGTTGTTGGGGAGGTTGCTTCTGCTTTTGGTCTTAAAATTTCGTCAGGCTCCCCACACGCGGTAATACTTCGTTTCATAACATCAATAAATGCTTCTAAATTATAGATATAATATGTGTGCATTTTGAACAAACTGTTTAATAAGAAAAATAACAAAGACCCTCTAGCAGCTACTAGACGATATTTTTCGCTAGTAATATTGATTGACTCTGCTGTTTTAGCAGCAATTTTTTGTTTTCTCTCAATATCATTAGCAATTTCCTTTGTATTTTCCAACCCTTCAATCAAGTCACGATCTTCAGTGATATCACCCTCCGCCGTAGCAATCTTGTGCAAAATGGAATCCTCAAGTTCCGCCATTCGTACCTTAAATTGATTTTGCTGCTTGATTAAAAACAATCGTTGCTCAGCTAAATCGGGGCGTTCCATTTTCACCACTAAATTTAATAATTGATCGGCCAAACCTGATGGAGTAACAGTGAAATTAATCAATGCACATTCAGCTTGGATTTCAGGTGGGAAATGTGGATTGCTAAGCTTTGTATGTAAAAATAATTTAAATTTCGGTCCAAGTTCTACTTCGGAGTCGCCCAATCTAACATAAAACTTGCGACCCTTCTTAACTGTCGCCCGTGAAATTACAGGGTTTAAAATTGCCGGAATACTTTCCTTTAAATTTTCCAGCATTAAACTTTCACCATTTTCCATAGCTCTCTCCAACTTTCTAAGCATTTGTTTCTCTTCTAATCTCACAATATCTAGATTGTTCTCTTTTTCTTTTTCCCTAATCCATGCAATAGCTTGTAGTTGTGGATCTATAAGTACAGGCCATCTATCTGTATTTGCAACTATAGTTGCATTTTCAGTTGACACTTTGTCAGATGGAAGATTTTGAGATTGCCATTTAGCAACCTCAGCATCAAATGTTAATATTTTCAACGGGTCTGCAGTTGGGGTCATTGGAATGCATGGAGACAATTCGAATTTATTTCCTCTTCCGCCATCCTCAACATTATCTGGATTGTTTCGACCAGCTTTTTCTGATGCTTCAGCAGCCTTTTCTTGTAATGCCTTGACTTCATCTTCTGTGAGCTGCTCAATAAATGGTTTAGCCGCTGTCTGCATAAATGGGGTCCAGCAATTAGTCAGTAAATGCTCTCTAAACTCTTTAGTGAATGGTCCGATGTACGAAATAAAGGCAGATGCTAACAGTACATCCCCAGTAAGCAATTCGTAATCACTTTCTAACACTTTAATATTTGCCATCCATCGACCACCTTCGCTGTCTAAAGCTCTGGTAAGGCGTTGTGCTAGATCAAGCTTCGCTTCCCCCTTTTCAACCTGCTCAATAGCTTCAGCTTTATCAGCTTCTGCTTGGTCAGATTCTTCCTTCAATTTATCAAGCAGTTCTTGCAGCTTTCCTAGTCTCTCTTTCGCGTTTTTCAACGATTCTCTAGCACCTTGCAAGCGTTCGTTGCATTCTTCAAGTTCTATTCGTAGTGGTTCTACCTCAACATGAATATCTCTGTATATGACAATATTTTGTACCCAAGCGCATAATCCTGCAGCAGCAGAATTCTTTACTCTAATTATATCGGCATCGAATCCCTCATCGGAAATGTATTTCCTAATATGCTTGAAGTTCGCTTCTGGTGGCTCGTTAGCTTCAATGCACTCCTTATATGCTAATAAAGCACGCAGAAATCCAGCAATATCTGTCAAACAAGATTTTTTCGATGCTGCCCAACTTTCATCTTTCACGGCTCCATTTTTTTTAATTACGATGTTCTCCGAGATATTTGCAATATCCTGATTCGATGCACCTGGCATACCACTCAATAATTGCGCAACAGCGGCAAAAACTGGTGCAACGCCTTCAGGTGCTTTATTCATTGTTTTTGCTTCACCAAGATCTTTTTTGTTCAAGGTATTTAATGCAGCCATCGCAGCATCAACTGCGGGCTGTGCTTTGTCCATAACTTCTTTTGCTGCGGCTTGTCTTTTCGTTACGTCATTTTCAATTTCATCAGCCTTTTGCTTTTCAAGATCGGCTTTTGCAGTTTCCTCTTGGGCGCTGTCTTTTTCAATTGCAACTTTTGCAGCAATTGCTTCGGAATTATTTTTCTTTACTTCTGCCGCTGCCAACATCACAGCAAGATCATCAGACAATTTTTGTACACTAGCAGCGGTCTGGTTTAACTTCAAGCAACCATTTTCTAAACGCTCAATTGATTTCATTGCTTCTTCCCGCTTCTTTTCAAGTAATGTTCTATAAAGTTTAATACACTCTAAAAATGATTTTGGAGTGGTATATACAGACCGTTTTTCAACCTCTAAAAAATCTAATGCGATTTCATTTACATTTTGAAATGCAAACGGCATAAAACTTACGATTGCCTTTTTCATGTACGGTTCACCTAATTCTTCCTCGCCTAAAAATTCTTCTGCAACGCCGACGAGGGCTTTTTCTGGCCAAGGTTGGAACCAGTCAATTACAGTTGAATTAATCAATGCAGGAAATTTTAATGCACGACTACGAAATGATTCACCAACTGGTGAAAAACACAAACAAACATGGAGATTTTTACGTATACGGGACATAAAAAATTGCCACACTATGTCTGGTTCCGGAACTAGACCCGATTCTTTTGCCGCTTTAGTACACTCATTTATTATTTCATCTTTTTCCTCCTGTTGGTACAAATCTGGAATATTACCACTAGCTAATAAGTCATTAATATAAACTAAAAACCTTTCATTCGTAATTTGTGAGTCGGTGAATAAGAACAATGTGCCTAAATTTTTTACCCCAGCATCTTTGTAAAATTTTTGTAAATCTTCTTTTAAATCGGATAAACCGTACGTTTGGTTAATGGTAATAGTTTTCAGTCCGTACCCCAAGCTAAATGCCGCTAAGCGAGCTAAACTACGTTTGCCACTGCCGCCAACACCTACAGATAAACAATGACCACTTGCATTGGATATGATACGGGAAATACGACAAACGTGTTTCACCGCATCTTCGAATAAAACTAAATTCATTGATGCATTTGATTCATTATATGATTCTAATGTTTTATTGCAAATATTCGTCAACTTCTTGATGCTTTTTGCTTGGTTATAAACTAAATCAGAGGTACCCTTTGCAAACGGGGTAAATATGAGTGGTTTTGGGTCTTTATCGGCATATAGTGCAGATATATCGGCATTAAAAGCGCTAAATTTCTTCTTGGCACATGTCTTTATTAACTCGCTAAATTTATCAATATGTTCTACATTCACCAATCGATCACTATAGATTCTTTCAGATTCATGGCACCATAGTTGAACAAATTTGGATGCGTCTTTAAACGCTTTCGGTGTAGACATCAACAACCCTTGGAATACATTTTGAAGATGTCGAAGATTAAATTCATAATGAAAATTTACAGCGGATTTTCTGAACGTAGCTATCACCAAATTATGCACTTCTAAAGCTCCTTGGATTATATTTGGAGCAATTCCTTTAATATCATCGTTGAATTTCCCTAAATGACCGTCTAAATATGTTGTAAAAATAGTTAAGAGACTGGTTGCACCAGGAAGATCCATTGCCATTGTTACAAAGTGCCTCTGTAAACGTGGATTTAGATAGAAGCTCCCGGCTGTTGGATTCATAGCAGCGATATATTGGCAATCTTGAATATTCATCGGTCCTAATTTCATACGATCAAACCACCGCTGGTATTCGATTACTTGTCGCATTAATGCAATTGCGCTCTGGGTATCATAAATGTCAACTTCCGGTAGATTAAAATCATCAACAAAAAATACCATTTTTGCTTTTCCAGCCGGCCCAAAGTTGGATCCTACACGCTTGACAATCTTGCTTTGAATTGTATCTTGTAACGCTTGGCTGGAGGTATAAAAGTTAAAGTTAATATTAGCTGATTTTCGTATTGTCTCATCTTCTTGCTTTAGCAGTCCTGAAATTAATTGCGTTTTACCGCATCCAGCGGGGCCAACAAGCATAACTGGTTTGGACATGTGCATCAATGAAACCAACCAATGTGTATTTGAACTTGATTCAGGGGTAGGAATTGTAATTGAATCCATTGGAGTCCCCGCTTTGTACTTCACCGGGTAAAAATACTTAGATTGCGCCCATGGAACAAATTTATCTCCTTCCTCGTTTTCAACATCTAAATATAGGTCAAAAACTGAGCCGCGAGTTGGCAAACGAACATTTTTAAACTTTCCCATCCACCACTTACTAAACTTTTCGCTATAATCTGTTCCTTCAAATTCAAACATTGATGCTCCAAATGCCCATACTCCAGCAAAAACGAATCGGGGCTCAAAAGTGGTACGGATTTCATTTTCTGAATCTAGTTTAGATAGCATTTCAAGATATTCTTCATTGACCATCGTATCTAACATATACAATAAAGACATAATATAAGCCATGTCTTCCAATGGTACTATGGATTTACATTCGGCTTTTAAATAATGTAAAGTATCAGCGCAATAATCTTTAAACAGTGCTTGCAAGACGTTCTGTACCGCTGTTGACGCACCATTTTTACCTTTGTTCTCTACCCAACTAGCAATTAATGCCCGCCATTGTTCTCCGCCATCTGTACTAATGTATAATACACCCGCGCGACTAACAGTTGCTAATGAGGCAAACCGCAAATCTCGGATTTCAAACATCATTTTCATATGAGGTTTTAATGGAATTCTTTCATTACTTGCCAACGTCAATGTTTTATTCATATCCATAACACTATTCATGGATTCAATCCAGTTTGTATCCAAATCACCATCCATGATTATCCACTTAGGATTTTCATCGCTTTCATTACCCATGTCTCGCATTATTTTAGATAATAAGCCATCCTTCCACTCGCGTGTTGCCAAAGTAATGTAACCATACAACTCTTGTGGAGTAATAGATTTTGGGTTAATGTCTTGTACCTTCGTTTTTTGTCCACCAATAGTTTGAGCTTTAGCTAAGGTTCTCCACGTTTCTGATTTACCAGCTGCGGGAGGCCCCATGACAAAAACACAATGACGAATAGCAAGAAGTTCTGAAAGTTCGACACACTTTCTTTGAAAATATTCATCCTTCCATAGTCCTTTCTCATCACATGCTTGCGCAACACAATCTTCAAGTGCCATATCGCGTTTGCGGGGAGGATCAATTCCAGGAAATAAGTCTCCTAATAAACCAAAGAATATAACCCAATCTTGTGCTACAATTTTTGGGGTGTTAAAATCTCTTAATGCACGACACAAAATAATCTGTTCGTCCACATCAGGTTCCTGGCGTTTGAATCCCCCTGCCACACGAAGTACACTCTTTACAGCACGAAGACCCCAATCATAATGTAATTGTTTTGACAATAAATCGTTCAAAAGGGAATATAAACCATAGAATTTAGAAGCCAGGGCAGTCGCTTCTTGAAATCCTTCCGCCATCAGCATATTTTCGCAAATAAGTACAAGGTCAGGCACCATTACTGTCATCGGTCTGAATAATGCTTTTAAACCTTCCGGTAATTCAGCGCGTCCAATGTAACCAGGATTCATTGTAATGAAAACTCCCACGGAGTGTACTAAAGCAACGGTATCCCCTTCTATCGTTACCTTGTGTTGGTCGGCCTTCAAACCATCGCAAAGCGCTTTAAACTGAACCGTTACAACAGACAAAACCTCCACACGAAGCCGATTAAATTCATCGAAACATCCCCATGATCCCGTAGCACCAAGACCTTTGAAGACATTGCCCATTGAAATGTAGTCCATCTCTGGAGAACAGTTAAACACATAAATTGTGTAACCAAAGTTCATAGATAAGTCTTTAACGGTCTCGGTCTTGCCTGTACCAGCTGGGCCTGCTGGTGCCACTCCCATCTTTAAATATAAACCTACAGTAGATGTTACATAAATTCGATCTGTTAGTGGTGTCACAACCAACCGCCCATCGTTGCCAATATATTCAAATCCATATGGGAAGAAACCATTTAAAACAGTATATGTTGGAAGATTATCATTTTCTGGATCGCGACGTGGTTTCAGTTGCGACTGCCACAGAAAATGATCGACGCGATCAACTTCTTCACGAATCAATTTTGCAACAATATCCCGGTTATGGGCATCCATTGTAATCATACACATCACGCGCTGCCTTTCATTTTTCGTAAGCTTTGGGTTGATTGTAATGTTGACTAAATCTGAGATTTGCTTGCGTTGAACTTGATTAAATTGTTTAAGTTTACCTGATGTTATTGCTTGTTCGCAATCAATTACATATTGTATGAATGAACAAAGTAACGTCAGTTGAGCCGGAGATCTAGGATCTGCATGCGTTTCGTTCTTTTCTAATGGATCTGGAACTTGTTCCATTAACCAATCAACACGGGACAACTCTTGAGAATACTTCCAACATTCATGAAACTTAAGTTTCAATGTTTCCGTCATTTCATCTAGAAAGCTTTGTAAATAAACTTCAGGTTTACCTAACAATTGGACTTCATTATTTAATGTTACTTTCTCTGCTCCAACCGTAGAAAAGAATCTTGGTACCCATGGTCTTTCTTTTGCATTACGTTCATCAATTTGCCATGCTTTTACTTTTAAATATACTTTTGTCACGTGATGTGCTATTTTATTTGGTACATTACCATTACTTAATATGTCTAAAAGATCCGCTTCTGATGTGAAGTAAAATCTTGGAAATTGTGTACGCTTCTGGTCTAAGAAGTCCATTAATGACCTTTTGCATATGTTCAGGCCTTTTTCTGTAGCTTCAAGTTGTGCAAACAATCCTTCCCTGTTGGCAGCGCGTATTATACTTTTTGTTTTGCGAGCTTCCTTTAATATTGCCTTAACATCAATATCAATTTTTACAAATCTTGCAGCATCTTCCGCCAATTCTTTTTTAACTTCCTCTGAGCCAATAAACAACGGTTCCAAGTAAGACCAAAGACGTTGTACCTCAGATATTAAATTTGAATTTTCTGAGATGCCAGCTAACTCTCTTTGCCATGTGGTTACTTCAGTTTCAAATGTAGCCAAAAATCTTGAGCCCATCATACCTTGAACAGTCAATTGGTCATTTTCCAACATTTCAAAGTCATCTTCCCCGACGCGTAATAAATAAATGTCTGACCCTTCTTGATAAAGCTCCTCAACCCATTCAACGCATGCCCAATTTTCTTTTAATATTGCCAATTGCTTTTCCATCTTTTCCTCTTTAAGCGCTTGGTCACTAATATCTTCAACTTCACCAGCATATTTATGCATTTCTAGATCCATAATTTGCTTCAGCTGTTGCTTTGGATTTTGCAATGGATCTTCGAAATCTTTTTTTGCTGCTTTTCTCATTTGGTCCCAATGCCTTGGTCTCATTGAAGGATGCAAAATTGCTGCAATTAAAGGAACAACAGTCATGTAACTTTTTGTTAGATCAGCAATACCGTCAAATGCATCGTGGCCTCTTACATCACGAGGCATTTTTCGCACCGCTTTGACCATCCTTTTAGATTGTGATTCCATTTCCTCAGGATCTATTTCATCCCAAACTACATCACAAACCTCGTCATATTCTAGCCGTATTTTGTTAATTAAAGACCACAAGTCACGAATTGCGATCAATGTATTATCTATGAAACTAATAGCCGATTTAGTTTGATATAGTTGAGACTCCATATCAAAAACGACTGAGAGCTCATACCAACGATTAAATTCATTTACTTTCATTTTATGCCCTGCCTCGTACTTTTCAATTGCTACCATAGCTTCAGCATAAGTGATATCCCATCGCCAAAAGTCTGGTGTAACTCCGAAGTTGTATCTATAATCTTTTGCATCTCGTATATATGAATCCAATTCGCCTTGAACGTGTTTTCCTGTCGCTTTCTCTGCGCTTTTAATTTGTTTTGCTTTCTCTGGTGCTTTTGATGTCAACACTTTCCATAAATCTTCCGACGCATTAATATATTTGTTTTCAATTGCCATATCGTTGCCTTGTAGCCCCACATAATGTACAGCCATTTTGCAATCTTCAAACAGTTTTAGCATCTCTCCCTGACCACTTTGAATAGCGAAAATTGTTGATTTACAGTCTAGAAGAGATTTTACATCCCCTTCTACAACTTCCCTGCCTAAAATAATTTCATAGCCTTTGATTTTTTGACTAAATCCTCTAATTATATCATTTAAAACTTTTCGATATGCTTCACCAGACATTAATCCGTAATCATCGTCAAATCCAGCACCATCAACAACACGAACTGTAACTGGTTCCGACAAAGGGCCTTCTTTTCCACCAAACGTACCAGCATAGGATGCGGTTATTCTATATTCGCCGGTCTTTTCCGGAGTAAAAGACACAATGTGAGAGCCGTTGTTATTGTCCTCGATTGTGCATGGAATATCCTCGAGCCGTTCTACCTCCTCCTCTTCTTTTTGTTTCTCTTCCCCTTCTTCATCCGATTCCTCCTCAGAGTCACTTCCTTCTTCGTCTTCTTCATCATCGTTTCCCTCCGCTTCTTCTTCTTTCTCGGCATCTATTTCACTTTGTGGGACAACTCTCTGTACAATCACAGTGAATTGATCGCCACCATATTTACGAATTTCACCAAATTTATCTCGTGTAAGTATAGTAAATTCAGATCGTTTTCCGGAAGGTATACCATTTAATAAAGCTGGGCCAAATATGGCTGAGTGTGGAGCGCTTGTAACTGTGAAAAATTCAAAATCTACGTTATAAATTGTATATATTTGACCATCTAATGAAACGGAAATATTACAAATACGTCCACTTTTATTTATAAAGTTTTCTAAATTGGGTGTCTCGCAAATTATTTCAGTATCGGAAACGTATGTTCCAAAATTTTCTTCATTTTGATATGCATCTCCAGCATCAAATTGCACTTTGACATTTCTAGTATTAGTAAATCCAATACCAGTCAATTTAATTTTCGTACCCCCTTTAATACTACCAAATGTTGGCTCCACTTTTGTTACATGATACGGTGGTCCAACAATACTATTCATATCTGCTTGCCATAAATCATTATACCATTTATTTGACCATCCACCGAAGACATAAAACTTTCCAGATTTTTGGCGAAATGTCATTGGCGTATCGCAACGACCTCTTAATTTCTTTTGAAATGGTAGTTCTTTCCATGTCTGTTGGTTTATATTATAAAGTCTCATATCATTCATATATGTACCCGACGGTTTCTTGCCCGTTGTTAATGCACCAGTTAAACCACCCCATATGTAAAGCTGGGGATCTGGAATAGCATTAATCACTAAAGCCCCGTGACTCCATCTTGCTGGACCAGATGGTGCTTCTTCATCCCACGCCAGTTCTTCCCATCGTCTAGTTTCAATATCAAAGATCCAAACGTCGTTGAATTGTTCTTTATTTGACCAACCACCGTGGACAACAAGCTTCTTATCTCCAATGGAATCCATTCTATGACCAGCTCTGGCAGGAGGTTCAGGGTTCAAAGCTTCCTCGTCTTCATCCTCGTCTTCATCTTCTCCAAGTTCAACTTTGGCATATTCTATACGTTCCCAAGACCAAGTTTCAGTGTCTAATGCGTACATGTCGTTGAAATCTCTTCTTGCAAAACCATGGCCACCATAGCCACCAAAGACATATAACTTGGTGCCTATTTTTGCAGCTGCGTGTTCGCCTCTGGGTAATGGGCTTGGTCCTAACCTGTTGCGCAAAGTAGTATCTGGTGATATTTCTGACTCAGATTTCAATTTAATTGGTTGAGACCATTTGTATGCTCGAGTATCTAATACCCATACATCATTCAGCCGTTTTGCATCGTCTTGGAAACCACCAAATACTACTAGCTTGTTATCAAACTGAGTGCACGTATGATGCCAACGTGGGGCTGGTACCTCGTTAGAACCAATTTTAGGTTGCTTCCATTCTTTGGTGTCTATGTTAAACGTAAAAAGGCTATTGCTTGTTCTTGCTTTACTTTCACTTCTTTCAAATCCATCATCATATATACAACCTCCAAATAAAAATAAGAATTCGTCAACACTAGTTAGAGTATGGCCAGACCGACGCGGCGGCCTAAAACTAGTTTTTGGCGTCAACTTTTCCCACAACAATGGTGGTGCCGAAGACATTTCTATATTCTTGAAAAAGGTATATAAACTCTATCTTCAGTACAACTTCTATTCAAGATTTAGAGAAAATTGTTAGTTGTTACACTTTTTCTCTCCTCGATCTTCT
>Ga0206692_1665514_pt1 | contig 12871 bp, 17 predicted proteins | sample M240m12015metaT_FD_159670 | JGI IMG/M metagenome (GOLD analysis project Ga0206692, IMG submission 159670) | Metatranscriptome of ammonia-oxidizing marine archaeal communities from Monterey Bay, California, United States - M2 40m 12015... | ecosystem: Environmental > Aquatic > Marine > Intertidal... | reverse complement strand
TCTATTACTTTATTCTATAATTACAATTTAATGTCTAATTTTAACTATCAATTATCACATTCTTTAATGTTTAACAAAAATAATTTCTGTATTATTTTAATTTAATTAATTTCAACCAATAATCACCATTGTAAAACTCAATCATTTAAATTACATACTAACGCTGCTCCTTTTTTGACCCATTAATCGGTACTATCCATATTTTGTTACAAATCAATTTGCCTGATGAAATTTGTGGATGCACCAGTGGTAGACAGCGTTCCAGTTCGCAAAGTTGTTTTGTAAATCGGGCACAACTAGTGTACAGCCTTGCGAGTCGGATTCTTAGATGGTATAAATCTAAATACAGGAGAAATACAGTATGTGATGCCTGGAGATTGGTCTTGCATTCTGTTTTTCTCATAGTTGTAACCAAATCCATCGCAGTAGAGACCATAGACGTAAATGCCCGATTCTGGAGGTTCGTTTATCGTATTTACGTCCGAAGACGCTATTGTATCGAATGTAAAATCTAGTGTATCAATTTCTAATTTATGAAGTCGCGAATGAGCCTGTAAAACAGCTGTCAAAAAACCTTGTGGGAATTAGAATACTGTCAACATGTGTTTGTAAGGGAATTCAGTTGTTAGCCAAGCTCTTAATTAAGTTACCCTTTGGCACAGATCTTCAAACCACGACCCAAGTGGTTTCAAACTCAAAAATGACAGTTTAAGCCAATTAAGTGGAATCTTATTGAGTAAAAAGCTGCTGAACATCTGGTCTAACTCGGCTGACATCAATGCAATACCTCTAATTGCGTCATTAAGTGTCATCAGTGTCTCACGCATCTTAATCAACAATTTACTAAACTTTTCAATCTCATGGAACAACTACACTGTCTAAATGCTGATACCTCCGTCGTCTCCACGTTCTTTGACAACTTTGGACGCCTCTGACCTGCGCAGAGGTTCAGGCAGTATCTCCAATTACTTCTTGATGATGTCCTGCACTGCTTTGTCTGTTGTGTTTTCACCACCTTCTTCGTCACCTCCGCCTTCCTCTGCTACTGTGGACAAAATCGCGTTGAGATATCTCTGACTCGTGTTGAACTGGAAGGTTATGTCTGCGTTCGAGTGCATGCCGAAGATTTCAGGTGGATCCTGGTCGGGCAGTTGTCTGATTTATTGTATCCAGTTTTCAAAGTTATTTTGTTCCTTAGTCTTAGGTAGTTAATAAATTCCGCTTTTGCTGAAGTTTTAATCGTTAACAACGTTTAGTTTTTCGTTTAAGAACATCCTTAGTGTGCACCCGATGACACGGTGGTCAAGTTCTTCAGTCACTCTACCACCATAAGTGATTTCACCAATCATGAATTCAATTGCATCTTACGGGATTGAATCTTTACTACACAAGTCACACAGAGTGTCTAGGGATGCAGCTAAGTCTGATTCGTTAAAGTCTTACATTTTATTGAAACCCAAAGGTCCGTATTTCTTTCTTTCAAGAATAATACTGTGTAAGAAGATAGACCCAAACATTAATTTTTTGTAAAACAACATATTGCCTTTGTTTTTCAATTTATCTTCCAAAGTTGATTCATTTAGTCTAATTAGCGAAGACATCATGTTCATTTTGATACCACGAGGGGGTTCTTAAGCTATTTTGATACCTGATTGCAGAATAGGTACAGGGAATGCGCTGCTAGAAGCAGATGTCAAAAAGAGTCTGAAGTCCTTATTAACTTTAGTATTAGGGTCTTTGAGCCTCTCACATTGCAAGAGCAACTGTGGTAGCCATTTTTCGAACAAATGGCAATTACACAAAATGACCCAATTGCCTAGAGCAGCACCTGAGGTTATCGCATGGACAGCTTTGTCTTCAGCTCCCGACCCTAAAGATATTTCACGGATTGTTCTCTCACGTTCAACCTGCGTAACCCTAGACATTTCCTTAATTGTATCTGACGGGTCTGCACCTTTGGCCAATATGAAAATAATTGGGGTCCTTTCTTCAGTATCATCCATTACATCTGACAACACTTATGGCGCTGGATTTGCTTACTCCTCACCTATTTTTTCACTTACCTACTTTTTCATCATGAACATGACTTTTTCAGGCCTTACACATCGTATGAACAATGACTTCTTGAATGAGTCTAAAAACTCAAACACTCCAGGCATAGTTTCATCTTATATGCTATCTTTGAAAATGAATTCTTTAAAACTAGCTTGATTCTTGACAATCTCTGCAGTTAGATTATAGTAACCATCACTCAAAGCTTCAAGCATGCAAATCATGTTCCAATTTTTATTATCCATCCAATCAAGTGGGTTGTCACGAGTCAATTCAAACCCTGGCTAATTGCCTGTCAACAAAAACATTTATTCAGCTGCCAAGATATTCTTTTCTTTTATTCCAATTCTGCTTGCAATAAAGAAACTAAAAATTAATTTATTTTCCTCAAAAATAGAGCGTGAGCATTGGTGGAAGATTTACTTTGTGATTGTATCGACTAATTATGGGATGAATTGATCCTCTAAATCTTTAGACCTAGGTTTTTCTCGTTCAATTACGAAACAGTAAAGTTTGTTAAACTTTTCAAGCGAAAACTGCTACATTTGGTTAATAATTCCCATGTCGACAAGTATGAAATACAATATTGCACCTCTAATAGCTACACTTACTTATTTCTGTCTTTCTGCAATTAACTTGGTGTTAGTGGCTTCAGCATCATTCTTAGAACTAGTAATGTCGAATGATTTAATTTTTGACTCCTTTAACATTTCAATTAGGTTGTTATCCTCCAACACATTATAGTCATTCTTCGTCAGCGTTTCGAGCAATGACTCTAATATATTTTGTTCAGTCAAATTTAATTCTGCATCATTCTTTGCTATTTTTTCAATGAGATTGGACCTGAGTTCTTCATCTTCTGGTCTTAGGATACCTACTGTTTTGGTCAAAAGATCTTCTTCCAGGCCATCGACAGTAACTAAGAAATTGATTACAGTTGACTTTATAAATGTTTCAGGTAGTTAATTAGGGTTGGCAATCTTTGTGCACAATTACAGTTTAAAGTCCGGGTGCATGACTATTTCACGTTCATTAAACCTAATTTCAGAGTTAGAAATGTTCATACCGATTGAATTGCTTATGAGTTGTAACAACATGTCCAATTGGTTGTCTAATTTTTCAGTACAGTCAAACTAAACAATACTCCAACCAGATTCGATGGCCTTTTCTATGGACTTGATGCTTTGTTTGTCTGCAGCTTTCACAGCTTTGAATTGACTGCTGTCTCCGTCATTTTTGATCTTCATTTTGGACCCCATTTTAGTGAGCCAAGTTTAAGCCAACTCTTGAGGATCTATCAAAATGGGCACGCGCATACTCTTAGTTGCAATAATTGCATTGCAAGTAGACACTTTATCAGATGGCAGATTGTAGATACGCCAGTTCCTGATCTCAAAGTTATCTGACATCACATCTTCCATCCTAAATACCTCAGATTTAGGAATGTTTACAGTATTTAATCTAGTGGACCACATTTCTACCAATTCATCACGATATTTACCTAAAAATGGACCATATTATGACATGGCAGATACGGATAGAAATACATCCCCCACTAGCTTTTCCACCAATGCATTTAAAGTTACACAGTTTTCAGTCCAACGTTTAAATTCATCTTCGAGTGATTCTGTCAAAGATCCACTATTATTTAATTGAATATTATAGCGACGAAGTAGATCTTCTAGAGCAGCTGCTTGATTTAACGCTTCATCACGTTCTTCTCTTAACCCTTCAACCCTATCCATTAATTCTTGGTATTTCTTCATCTCTTCGTCAAGTGTGTTTTGCATCTTTTCAGCTGTTTCTTTAGCTATTCTGGCTTGTGCTTTCATTGGCACTACAACTTCAATTTTAGCTTGTTATTTCAGAATATTAACTGTCCAGTCCTAAAGAGAACCAATAGCTTGTGACTTACCTTGCATGTGATCGTGATTGATTATTTCTTTTTCGTTATCTTACCACTGTCTTTAAGTTGATGCGATTTTACGGTATTTTTCAAATTCATTTTCAATTAAATTGAGATCAAATCCTTTTAGGTTTTTCGGTTTAGACAATTGAGCTTTGATCTCACTTAGATTAGGTCTACCTGTAATGATGAGCATAACAGCCTGTAATACTTTATCAACTCCAGCCATTTTGAGAATGGCGTCCTGTTTATACGCAGCAACTTCTTTGATCTGAGCTTCTGACAGTTTCTCCACTGATGCTGATGCCGTTAGTTTAAATTTCTCCGCCTCTTTCAATTCTTTATCACACTTTTGCAAAAATTCTTAAGCTTCATTCTTTTTCATCTCTACTTCATCTTTTACTTTACTCTGTGATTCAAGAACTATTGCAGCTTTCCTTTCTTCTTCGTATGCCTTTTTGGATTTGATTTCTGCATTCCTTTTCTTTTCTTCAACTTCAGGTTTTAACCTTTTAACAGACTCGACTAACTCCTTTGCTTGAATAGCAGTGTCATTCATAATTGTTACACCTGCTTTATACTTTTTGATATTTTTGTCAAACTTGGACTTGACCTCATTAAAGAAATGTTTGAACATTTCGATTAGGTCAAGATAATTTTTAGGTGTTACATGTACTGCGCGTTTGGTTCCCTTTTCAAATTTAACACACATCTTTTTAACAGTCAGATGTACATACGGACAGACTTTGATAAGTTTTTTAAGCAACTCTGCCTCTACTTCCTTAGTGCCTATATCCATTTCAAACCCTTCAAATTTGTTTTCAGCTACCTCAATCAATGCATCCTCTGGCCACGGGTAGAACCAGTCAATGGCCGAACAGTTGATGATGGACGGGAAGTTCCTGATGCGAGTGCGGAATGTATCTCCAATTGGGTTAAATGCCATCACGATATGCAAGTTATCACGCACTGAATTCACGAAATACTGCCATTTGTCTCCTGTTTAGTTTTCATTGTTGGCATTCTCCCTGACAATTTGCATGATTGCTTCTTTCTGGTTAGTTGGGTCAGTTTCAAACAGATTAGGCACTTCACCGGTGTTGAGTAAACTATTAATGCCCTCCACTTGCGCTTCAAACTTGATGTCTGAGTCATTTATTAGGAATGTTGTCAAGTCACGTTCTGCACCAGTCATTTTCATCAACTCAATTAAGAATTTCTTGTAATCGTCCATTTTAAAGTTGCGCGTGATAACTACTGGTTTCAATCTGTAATCCAGTATTTTAGTGGCTAATTTAGTTAGACTTTGTCTTCCACTTCCAGATATACCCACTAATAAACAGTTACCTCTGGCTTGCTTCAAACATCTAGCAATTCGACAGATGTGTTTGGTAGCATCACTGAAAAACACTAAATTCATCTTGTCATTAGCCGAATTATTGTACTCCTTTAGATAGAATTGACACTTTGTTTTGACAATATCGATTGAGTCTGGTGTGTTGTACAAATTGTCAGGTTTATTGAAATTGCAGAAGATAACCCCTACGTCTGAGAATATCAACTTCTGTTCCTCACTCCCTATGTTTAATTCTGTTTTGAGTATTTTGAGTAGTAATTCATCTAGGGTGTGCTGGTCTGAGTCATCGATTAGTCTGTCTCTGAAAACCCTGCATGCTTCGTGTGCAATTAATTTATTCATGACTTCTTTTTTCGGGAATGAATTCTTACGAGTCATCATTATGCCTTGAATCATTTTAGAGACATCTCTCAGGTTGAAATACTAGTGTGATTTGACAGGGGTAGGTTTTAGTCTCCTAGTACATTCTTCATATATTTTAATACAACAATTAACTATTTTAGTGCCTAATTCATGTTAATCAGCAGCTAACGTTTTTTGAATCCAACCTCCCAAAATGGAATTGAATATTTTAGATAAAGTTTCAGAATTAGACTTAGGAATGTTTAAAATCTGGAAAAATTTGCTAAATCTTTTAGACAACTTAGCTCTGCTACCAGTAGGCGGAGATGCGACACATACAACTACAATATTCTTGACTTGTTTGCTTTCTTTAGTGACACGATCATATATTTCTCCAAACCCAATAAACTGTCGGATGAGTTCGACTGGTGGTTGTGCTTCGAATTCTTCAGGTTGGGGCATGTTTACGTCATCTATCATCATAATGCCGTTGTTGAAGCCAGGTGACGGCCCTATGACATTGCGCATACCCACTCCTTTGAATTTGTCTTCAATCTACTTTTGCGTGATTTAACTGTTGGTTTGTGCTGACTAGTAGAGACTGACTGCTTGGAACTTGTCACCAGAACCCCCTAGTTTCTCCATGAGTTTCTGACATGCTATAGTCTTGCCCGCCCCTGTCACTCCTGTGAAGAAGACTCCGTGCATGCACTTGACGTTCCATTCCATCAGTTGTGAAAAGGACACTGTGTCCTTTGTTGGTACTACCATGTCGAATTAGCTTAATGTTGAGTCTTATTTGAATCTTGGTACTATTTCTTCCCACTTTTTAAATCGGACTTCCTTTTCTTCGAAAGAAGGTTAGAAGTCGTTCCAGTAACCTGGCACAGTACTCATTTGTTTTTTGAAATTCTGTTTAAGTATATCCTAAAATTCAACTTTTTTACTTTCATCTAAACTACCTCCGAATGTCCAAATAGTGGCAAATAAAAATAATTTTTCGATGCCTTCTATTTATATTTCTTCTGGTATATTTTTTGGTTCGATTATTTTTTCTTTGTCGATAAGATCGAGTACTTATAATTCAAATTGTTTTAAAAGCGAATGGATCAGATTTCCACTTACTTAAATCTGTTGCATTTCTGAAGTTGTAATCGGTTCTGAATTATCAACACCAATAACTTTTGTCCGTTACCAATTAATCAAATTGGTTTAATACGCCTTCTACAAATCTATTAATTACTTCATATGCGACTCTTCAAATACTGTATACCCGGGCCTATGATCAAAAGTAACTAATGATGACCTTAAAAATGATTCAATGTAATATTTCCATCCGACTGTTTCTTCTGGTACGTATATAATGCCACACCTACTAACAGTTGCGAGGGATGCATGGGCCAAGTCCTCACACTCAAATTATATTCTGATACTTAAGTTCAACTTGATGCGTTCACCATTGCCGAGACACAGCAACATTGAATCATCCAACACTGAATTCATATCCTCAATCCACACAGCGTCAACAGGCCCATCAAAGATTATCCACTTGTATTGATCCTGCCCTTGCCGCACTTATCCTTTCATTATATTTGATGCAAGTCCCTCTTTCCAATCTCCAGTTATGCTGTCTTGTAACCCATATAATTCTTCTTTTGTTATACTTTTAGGGTTTATGGTAATACTTTGTACATTCATTAATGTTTGAACTATAGGGTTAGTTTTGTAGACTTCCATGTCTAAATTTTCTGTATCGAAATTTTAAATTTGTTCACCTCCTGTACCTTTACCGAGTAAATGCATGACGGAATTGATTGTTTTTGCAAGTAGATTATATATGTATGTTTTACCTCCATTAGGGGGACCTACAAGCATTGAACCAAATCTTAAATTTGATGTGTCAAAAAATTGTATGAATTTTTCAATGAACAAACTGGTTAGTATTTTCTTGTCAGTAGTGGCAATTTGTTTTGCAATGTCCATCAACCAACCGAACTTATCATCACCCAATTCAAAGTCAGGGTAAAGATCTGTAATGATTCTTTCAAACAATTCTTTGTCTTCTCTGATAAATTTAGGTAAATTTGCCGAACGCATTGCTCCAATTAATAATTCACGTTCATCCAAATCAGGTTAGTTTCTTTTAAGATCGCCAGACTTGACTAAAATAGACTTGAGAGCGCGCATGCCAAAGTCTTAGTGAGGTTGTTGCGACAATTGTTCACTGCTTAAGATCAACAACTTGGCCATTTTGTTAGCTTTGTCCCTTGCATCGCTAAATCCGTTGGCCTAAATCATTATTTCAGCGATATATCTTTAATTGGGTACCATCATAGCAACAGGTCGGAAACTTACTTGTAAATTATCCGGTAACTCATTTCTACCTGCTTAACCAGGATTCATGGTTATATAGACACCCATTGACTGCTTTTACATTACTTTCATACCTTGGAAAGTTTCGTCGAATTTATTATCATTTGTGTGCTGTAGTCTTTTATCCTTAATTTCTGTCATCATTTCGGCAATGACAGATAAGACGTCTAGTCGGATTCGATTAAATTCATCGAGACATGCCCAACTGCCTTGATTGGTCAAACCGCAGCACAAGGTGATTATCATTTTGGTTTCAACTGTCGGGCCGCAGTTGAAAACCACACAAAAGATGGCTAATCCCTTCGCTAGATCCTTTGTTGACTCCGTTTTACCAGTACCGGCGGGTCCTGCTGGTGCGGCCCCTAATCTTAGTGCCAGCGCACCTGTAATTGTATTCCAGCATCTCTCAGTAAGTGGTGTTATCACCAAACGGCCTAAGCTGCCCAATTACTCGTATCCTTAGTCAACATTAGTGTTAACTTGCCATATTTCTATTTCTTTCCCTTTAACATATTATCTCAATTGTTTCTGCCAGTTAAAGTCATTAGGCTTGAGTACTTTGTTATCAATCAACATTCTGACTACATCTTGATTATGAACTTCACCTGTTATAATAGCTATTATACGTTTTCTGACCATTTTGTCAAGTTTTCCGTTCATAAGTATCCTTTAGTCTGTTAATTACTCATCAATTACATCTCTTACTTCAATAAGTCCTTCACTAACCCTTTTCCTCTCGAATGCTTTTTCAACTTCCCTTGTCCATAGCAGTTGCACAATAGTTACAATGAGTTGCGAATTATACTTAGAAATCCACTCTTTGCGGTCCATATCTTGTTCTAACTCTACCTTTTCATCATAAGTTTTGAGGCAATCAATCATGTTTACTTTAAGTGTGTCAATCATTTTCTTTTCTAAGTCGTTTAACCATTTATCAATTTGTTCATTGTCTGATCCGCCAGTCTTACGTTAATTGATAGGTTGATTTAATTCAAGGCACTCATTTTCTTCTGAAACCAAATGAGTGATCTTTTAAGCATCTTATGTTAAGTCGAATATGTTATCAAAGAATTTTTTTAAATTATCTTTGACTGATTCTATTTTATCTTGCGAGGACAACAAATCCAAAAGTTCATCTGATGACAAAAAGAAGAATCTAAAGAATAGTCTCCTTTTTTTCTCGAGATATTTCTCAATTTCTTTGAGAATTTAACCTAGTTTTTGATTTTGGTATACAATTGTTGATTAATTGTCCATTTTAGTTTTAGAATTTAGTTACTTCCAGACATTTCCATTGTTTTCTGATTTAATATCTTTGCAAATTTCTTTCTATTTAGCTTCGACTGACTTGAAATCTTCTTCCTCTGCTTTCAGTTGTTCTTTGATATCTTTCGCTTTGAATATATTATCCATTTATTTGTATGATCTGTAACATGAAATCATTTCTAGCAAGAATTTCTGTAACTACATCAAATCTGAACTCCATTTCTCAGTTTCGGTCACGAAAAATGGCGCATACTTCGACGACTGAACATCTGCCACTTTAGCTAGAGAGTCATCAATCTCTTCAAACAAATCATCTGCCTTCTCAATCTCATTTTCACTGTTTATTTTAACCCTGTGATCCTTGTCCCATGTTTTCTGCAATGAGTCCATCATCCTCTGCAACCCATCTTCCTTTTTAGCTTTGATATCCATGTCAGATATCTTCTTCCACTTCGAGCCCAATTCTTTATCAATTAATGCACCTACAGTCATATCTGAGTGCATGTCTGGAACTTATGTGACCTCTAGTTCATTTTCGTTTTTGACTTCACGTTTTTAGAAGAAGTTGAAGCCGATGATTTCGTTGATTTCTTCCTTGTGCCGTTCATCTTAATACGGGGTGTTCAACTTACTCAGACAGACTATGAGATCTTTGTATTGTCTGATTAAGCTTGTAACTTTCTCTGCACACTCATTGTCGTCTTTGAGGAATGATTTCGATTTGGTTAATAAATTTATCATAGATTCCAAATCCTTTATATCCCCTTCAAGGCTCAGTTCAACAAATGGTTTTTCGCGTATGTTAAATAATGAAACTTCTTACTGTTTTTTAATCCTCCACATGTTGCATTTAGCATCATATAAATTGCAGATTTCTTCAATTGATTCTGGAATTGGTTTAGAACAATCGAGTATTTCTTTAAATCTCTCTTAATCGACTAAGTTTTGTTTAATCTGCAACATAGCTTTCTCATTGTCAAGAATTTCATTGAGTATTTGATCAGTCTCAGTTTCGGGTACTTACTTATCAAATTACTCGGTATCGATCATTTCTTGTATCTCTCTTGCATTTTTGTCTAAATCTGGGATGTCTTTCTCCAGTTGCCGCCGCCACTTATCTCTGTTTTCATCTTCAAACTCTTGTGCTTTGTTCAGTAATTCTTCGACTGCAGTTGTTTAACTTTGAGCAAGTTCCCAATCAGCGTCATTGACTTTAATGTTGTGGTTCTTGGCCATGTTCTTCATCAACTGGATGTTTAAATTCTCATTTTATTAATCATCCCACAGTTCTTGCAACTATTTTTAATATTGTTAGTATTTGCAAAAGTCACCGACAACTTTGTTTGGTTTAGATAATTGGTCTTTTGCGGCTTTTAAGACTTTTTGCAGTTCAAATGATTTGTCGTGGATGAGTTTAGGCACTAAGACATGGAATTTCTTGATAGTCTGGTTGATAACTTTATGTATTTGTGATTTAAGCTTTTCAGTTTTAAGCTTGAACAGACCGGTGTCTTAATCTTCGGAAATAGTTCTGAGTTGGTCCAATATGCTGTTCAGTTTTGCTAAGAATTTGTCGATATCATCGCTGGATTTCTCTTCTTACTCACTTATGTCGAGGTCTGAATAATCTCTGATTATATCTAACCATTAAGTGAAGTTCTCTTTTTTGAAATTTTCCATATTGACATAAATTTGATGTATTATATTCTGGATTTCATTTTTGAGTGGTTCATAATCATGATGTCCGATTATTTTAGGTAAAATATTGCCCTCTTCTGCTATAGACTTGTCCTGGTCTTCAAAAGAAATATAGTCATAGAATAATGGATCTGTAAATAACATTTTAACATTGCCTATTTCTTCATGTGCAACTTTCATGACCCTTAACACAGCACTGCTGAAATTGTCTGAGCTAGGACTAAATTTGATCTGATCTTCCACCTCAAATTACTCTACATATATTTTAAACAATGGATAATTGATAGTTTTGCGCCCATAGCGTTGTTTGCCGCGACATTGTTCGAGTTTTTCATCAGTCACGGTCAAAGCATCCTTGACTTTCCTCATGATTTCGATTGCAAGGTTAAGATTGCATCTCATTATCAATAAATCGTTAAGTTTTATGAATTTGACTAATTTTTTGAAATGAGTACTTTTGGCTGCTAGCTGAGTAAACTCCATTTTGCGATTAGAATTGTCTCCAATCAGATGCCCACGTCCCTCGTCTTCTTCATTGTCTGTACTTATCCTGTTTTCACGCAGAAATGTTTTGTAAGATCTTCTGCATGCTTCAACACATAATTCTTTGACTTTTGTATCTTTATCTGCAATTTATTCGCATACTTTTTCAATTTCTTTGAGCTGTAGTTTTTCAAACTCTAAGATTTCCTTAGGTTGTTCTTAATTAAAATTTATAACGTCCATTTTTCCAACTCTTTAGTTGATTTCAAGGACTTTGTTAGTCGCTGTAAGTAAATGACCTTCGAAAAGAATCATTTTATCCATTAAATCTTGTTGAGTATTCTGTATATAGTTTTTTCTCATAAAATTTTTCCATAATGTAAAATTACGCCATTTCTTCTAATTTTTGAAAAATGAGATATCCTTGATGAAATGTTATAACTCTTGTTGTTTTAGAAAGTCTTCCAACCCCTAGTAAAACACATCTCCTTTGGAATAGTGTGTAATTGACTGTTTAGAAATAGTCATGAAGTCATCCTTGAAATGCATTTCTACCAACCAGTACGGCATGATTGTGAAGTCTTAAAACTCTGAACTCAACCTAGCTGCATACCTGAAGTCATTCTTCAAAGCAGTATTGCCCTTCATTTCTTCAATCTATTCATTGATGGAGATGACAACCTTGAGGTCAGAGGTGGACACAGTTAAGTTTGTCATGTGCGGTTCTTTGGGCTTAGTCATCATACTCAATTGCTTCAACTTGTCAATCAGTGTGATCACTTTAGGGTTTGAGGAGATCACCCTGTTATCATACTCTACTATTTTAGAAGATTTGTCTTCAAATTGGTAATTGCTTTCTTGCTGTTAAATCAGGGTTTCAACCTGATCCTCTCGATGTTTAACTATATTCTCGAGTCTATTTTTGATTGGAGAAGGTATCCTGTTTTCCATATTGTCCCTTATCTTCTTTTTGTCTTTGTTACTGTTAAGAATTGGAATCAAAGTTCTGTCCATACTAGTATTCATACTCGAATTCATATTAAGCGACTGGTTGACTGTACTATTATTGATTTTGGATTGTGATTGGATTGTTGTTTTTAGGTTGCCGAATTAGGAGAGTTTCCTAGTTAGTTCGGACTTGAGTGAATAGTCTACGCTGCGCATCATGGACTGGCGGTTGGTGATGGATTCACGGTTGGTCAGTGGGTCCATGGATATACTTGCATATCGGTTAGTTTCTGCGTTATCGATGGATGACGCTATATCGCTGAATTTAACTCTATCTCTATCGGTGTTTTTTACATCTGGTGATTTATTGGTTTACTTATCTTTTAAGGAAGATTGATTTTTATTTTTGTCATGAACAGTTTCTAAATCTAGTTTTACGTTAAGAT
>Ga0206692_1338037_pt1 | contig 12932 bp, 1 predicted proteins | sample M240m12015metaT_FD_159670 | JGI IMG/M metagenome (GOLD analysis project Ga0206692, IMG submission 159670) | Metatranscriptome of ammonia-oxidizing marine archaeal communities from Monterey Bay, California, United States - M2 40m 12015... | ecosystem: Environmental > Aquatic > Marine > Intertidal... | reverse complement strand
GATTTGCCTTAGCTCGTGCAGTAAATAAACAGGCACACTCGATCCATGCCATCTTCGGCATAATCACGGTGCAGCACGGAGCAGCGACCTTAAGTGAAGGAAAAGAAGAACAAAAAGAAAAAAACACTTAGATACATACCAACACCCCACCATGCCACTGCGAAGTGAGCAGGTTGGCGGTGCTGACGGGCCTGTGAGCCCCGAGCGGCAAGGCTTGACGAGTGCTGCGCTGACATCGAGGCTTTACGGCAAGCCGAAAGCCCCGTCTGCAGTCGGCTTTCGGCTGTCAAAACCTCCAAAGAAGAGCAATGGCAAAGCTGGTTCCGGCAGTGGTGCACCGAACCGTCTGAGCCCCATTAAATCGTTCACCCCTCTGGTCAAGGGGAGCAATGCTCGGTTTTCTGGCGGCGAGACGGCAGTGCCCGAGCGTATCACCCGTATCACCCCCCCATCCACCCCTGCCGTTGGCACAGATCCGAAGCCCTTGGACCAGATCAAGCCTGCTTTGCTGCCAAAGATCGCCCCGGGCCGGGTGAAAATGGCACCAGAGCCAGACAAGCACGGCGTGTTGGAAGTGCTCAACATGTTGCAGGTGCGGAACAACACAACAATGCCAACCTCCGGCGATATGGCAGACGTGGTGGACATGGCCAGAGGCATGTCGCAATTGGAGTTGGTAGAGCTGGTCCGCGCGTTGCCGGGCGAGGCTTTCTTCTACATGATGCCGGTGGCGGAGAGCACGTCTGTGGAGGATCACGCGTACAACCTGAAAGTGGTCGGCCACGAAGAAATTAATCCAACAAACTTTCACACAATGAGCAAAAACGGCGTTGAGCACGTGTGGGACAAGGCGTCTGAATTCACGCCGTTAGACAGGTGGGTCAAGGAGATACATTCTTTTACCAGGATTCGGCAAATGAAGACGTTCCGAATGTTCCGGATTTGGAAGCAGTATGCGGTTTGGCGCAATGTCGTGGTGAAGACCAAGAGGGCTCGCATGGCTGGAAACTTGGAGGAGGGCTTGTTCTTGGTGGACAAGTGCTTGCAGCCTGCTTTGCTCAACATTCGTCGGCTGTGCATTGACGTCGTCGAACTGCAGCTCTGCCAAATTGACGACACGAAGACGTACACTCTCAGCGAGTTCATGGAAGCGCAGCACACGCAGATCGATTTGGTTAAGGGACGCCTCGGGAACTTCCGGTCTGAAGTCTCTGCCCTCGTGATGAAGGCATGCTGCCAGCTCCTGACAGAAGAAGGCTTCCCGACCAACGACGCCGGGCAAGACTTGGTCCCAGAGTCTGACGAAGACGGCGAAGCCTCCATGACGTACACGCAGCAAGCAATCAAGCGTGCCGTGTGCAACCGGCTGCGGAACTTCGTTCGGCTCGTGGACCTCCTGGTCGCCGGGGCAATGCAAGCCTTGGCAGTTGAATCGGTGTCGCTGTTGAAGAGGCACGTCGGCACCCTGGAACAAAGTAGTGATCCAGAACCGAAAGATTTTACCCGGTGGGAGCTTGCAGACGCCGCAGCTGCTGCCGAGCCAAAGTTTGAGGACTCTCAAGAATTCAAAATGCTTGGCCCTGAAGAAAAGGAAATCGCCTTGTACAAGCGGAAGCAAGCACAAGAATATATTGCAATCTCGAAATTGCCATACTTTGTCACCATTGCCGACGGCAGAAAGTACATGCCTCGGCAGCCAGAAAAGAAGAAGGCGGCCGGAAACACGTTTGCTGCCCGGAAGGCGAAAGAGAGCAAGGAAGACATCACGCCGGCGAAGCCAGCGCTCATCTCCGTTACAGTGTCTATGGACACCGAGCAGCTCATCTTTGAGCCACAGGTGCACGCGGTCGTTGACGAACTCATGGAGCTGGTTGAGTTGTTCCAGACGTCAGTCATTGGCTTGGAATGCTTGCTGCTCGACCCGGTTATGCAACCTTTCACGCGGCCGGTTATTGCGGGCCGTGTTGCAGACGTCGAGTTGGGTGAAGGCGTCAACTTGCGCGCCGTCTTTGATGACGACGATGACTTGAAGTCGCTCCAGCAAGACATTTCCTCGACCATTACCCGCTCGTTTGAAGCGTCTTTGAAGTATTCAGAAACTCTCGAACGATTCCGAGAGATGTACAAGGGTAACGAAGGCCTCGACGTGAAATGGGTCGAAGAGACGGAGCACGCACCTGCCTTTTTCGAACAGTCGCTCAACAAATACAAACGCATGTACTCGCTTGGCTCTGCAATCACAAAGAAGGTGATCGTAGCCGTCTTTGAGCTCGACTGCGAGCCGTTCAAAGCCATCTTGCTTCCGTCGCCTCAACGATGCCTCGAAATCGTCGAAAACGTCCTGCCGAAGCTGGCTGCCAAACAGAACCAGGCGTTGGTTCGGGCGGTCGACAACGTCAGCACAGGGCTCGATGTGCAGCCAGAGTCAACTGAAGAATTTGTTGCCAACTTGGAATTCCTGTCGGGTGTCACAGCGAACGTGCAGAAACTCGAGTTGGACACAAAGCGCGTCTCCGAGTTTTACAAGCTCATCGACAAGTACGAGATCTCGGACAGGTGCGAGCCAGAAGACCAGGCGGAGCATTCTACGTTGCGTCAAGCAATGATGCGTATTGTAGACATTGCCAAGGAGCAAGTCGACGAAATGCCAAACAAGGTCAACAAATTTGTTGACGTGCTTGACAAAGACATCTCAACGCTCGGCGCCGACGTCCTCGACGTCCGGAACCGGTCGCAGGATCGCATTGTGTTTGACGCCGATGCCGACCCAGTCAAAGCGCTCGAGTTTACGTCTGGTCTCTTCGACGAGATGGAAACGTTGCAGGCAAAGTCTGCGACTTATAAGAAGTATCAGCGGCAATTCAAGATTGACGTTACTAAATTCTCGTCGCTTGAAGAGACGCACGCAGAAGTTCGTGGAAAGAACAACCTCTGGAAGAACTTTATGGAGTGGGAAGATAAAATGAAGAGTTGGGATCAGATGGCGTTTACCGACATTGATGCTGAAGCCTTGGGCAACGAGGTGAACGGCTTTTTCAAGCAGGTTTATAGCTTGTCCAAACTGCTTCCTCCCAACGATGTAGTTCCTGCGTTGCAAATGAAAATTGAAAAAATGAAGGCAAAAGTGCCTGTCATTTCTGACCTCCGGAACCCATTTCTCATGCCGCGGCATTGGACAAAGCTCAACGAAGTACTCGACGCTTTAATTGAACCGATTTACGGAAAGGATGCTGATGGCAATCAAGTTCTTGTGGGGTTGATGTTGCCCCGTGAGCCTGACGCAGAGAACGGGGCAACCAGCACCCCTTTCACGTTGTCGTCGTTGGAGACGCTTGAAGCATTCTCTAAGGTGGAAGAGTTGCAGGAGATTGGCGGTGGCGCATCGAGTGAAGCTGCCCTCGACAACATGATGACCAAGCTTGAAGAAAGTTGGAACGGCAACGGGAAGCCACCGAAGATTGTCGATGAAAAGGGGCAAACGGTTGACAACCCAGAAGCCATGTTGCCGGTTGAGTTTGAGTGCATCGAATACCGGGGCTCCAAGGACGTTTATATTCTCGGAGGCAAACTTGAAGAAATCCAAGTGCTTTTGGACGACAGCCAAGTGAACATCTCCACCATTTCTGGATCACGGTACTGCGAACCAATCAAGGATAGAGTTGAAAACATGACCATGGCGCTCAGCTTGTTCTCAAAGACGCTCGAGCAGTGGATGGACTGCCAACGTTCTTGGCAATACCTCGAGTCCATCTTCTCGGCGCCGGATATCATTCGTCAGCTGCCAGAGGAAGCAAAGATGTTTCAGCAGGTAGACAAATCGTTCAAAGAGGCGATGCGGAAAACAAATTCCTTCCCGAACGCTCTCCGGGCTGGTTGCACCCCGGGCTTTTTGGACATGTTCACCGAGAACAACGCGCTTCTTGACACTATCAACAAATGCCTTGAAGATTACCTCGAAGGCAAGCGTGCAGTGTTTTCACGTTTCTACTTTCTTTCCAACGATGAACTTCTCGAAATTTTGTCGCAGACAAGGAACTTTTTGGCTGTGCAACCGCACGTCCGAAAATGCTTTGATGCTATCAAGAGCCTTGAATTCGGCGACGGTGGCGTCGATGAAGACGGCGAGAAGAAGTACACAAATGACATCTTGGCGATGAACTGCCCGTGGGGCGAGCAAGTCCAATACGGCAAAGGCCTCAAGGCGCGTGGAAATGTGGAGGTATGGCTTGGTGATGTTGAAAAGGCAATGGTTAAAGCTCTCACTATGGGAGCCAAGGCCTCCATCGTTGATTACGCAGCAAAAGAACGGACCGAATGGGCGCAAGGCCACCCATCTCAGATTGTCCTGATGGTCAGCCAAATTTACTGGACAAAAGATGTATCAGCATGCCTTGCATCTGAAAATCCGATTGCAAGCCTTGGCGAATATGAAACGAAGCTCAAGGGTCAGCTGGCCATGTCTGCAACGTTGGCTCGTGGCAAGCTTGCGAAGTTGGTGCGAAAAGTGCTGTCGGCAATGATTACCATTGACGTGCACGCACGTGACATTATCACCAACATGATCAAGGTGAAGTGCGACGATGCAAAGCAATTTGAATGGACAAAGCAATTGCGATACTTGTGGGACGAAGACTTGGACACGTGCGTGGTAAAAATGTCCAACGCAGTGTGCTACTATTCGTACGAGTACTTGGGCGCAGATATGCGTCTTGTCGTCACACCACTCACGGATCGGTGCTACTTGTGCCTGCTTGGCGCTGTCCAGCTCGATCTTGGAGGAGCTCCAGCTGGACCAGCAGGTACCGGCAAGACAGAAACCACCAAGGATCTTGCAAAGGCTATTGGTATCCAGTGCGTTGTCTTCAACTGCTCTGAGCAGATGGACTTCCGTATGACTGGCCGGTTCTTTGCAGGTCTCGCCCAGTCTGGCGCGTGGTGCTGCTTTGACGAGTTCAACCGGATTGATATCGAAGTGCTTTCTGTGATCGCCCAACAGATCCTGACCATCAGGAACGCAAAGGTGGCACGGCAAAATCGATTCTTCTTTGAAGGTAGAGAAATCGGTCTGATCAGGACGTGCGCTGCTTTCATCACAATGAATCCAGGCTATGCAGGTCGGACTGAATTGCCGGACAACTTAAAGGCTTTGTTCCGACCGATGTCGATGATGGTCCCAGACTACGGTTTGATTGCTGAAGTCATTTTGTTCAGCGAAGGATTTGAAGATCCGACTGCGCTCGCGCGGAAGATGGTCCAGATGTACAAGCTGTGCTCTGAGCAGCTCTCGCAACAAGATCACTACGATTTCGGCATGCGTGCTGTCAAGTCTGTGCTTGTCATGGCCGGCTCGCTCAAGCGATCGCGACTTGGTCAATCCGAAGCCCAAGTGCTGCTGACCGCCCTTCGTGACTCTAACTTGCCAAAGTTCCTTACCGACGATGCCATTCTTTTCAAAGCCATCCTTTCTGACCTTTTCCCAGGCATTGAGCTTGAGGACCACGATTATGGTTCATTGCAGACAGCCATTGAATTTTGCTGCGCCGAGAAAGGGTTAACTGCAAACGAACCTCAGGTCCACAAGATTATTCAGTTCTACGAGACCATGGTTGTGCGGCACGGCGTCATGCTTGTCGGTCCAACAGGAGGCGGTAAGACAACGTGCTACGAAGTCTTGAAGGAGGCTCTCACAAAACTCAGCATTGACGAGGCGGATGACCCAAACAAGAAAGAGGACTACAAGCCAGTCCACACGCACGTGATGAACCCAAAGTCAGTGAGCATGGGTGAACTGTACGGCGAAGTAAGCCTCGCTTCTGGCGAGTGGACTGATGGACTGATGGCTACACGAGTTCGTGAATGTGTCAACGCTGGTAACGAGAACGAAGATCACCAGTGGATTATGTGCGATGGTCCAGTCGATGCATTGTGGATTGAAAATATGAACACAGTGCTGGACGACAACAAGATGTTGTGCCTGGCCAACAGTGAACGAATTAAGTTGACTCCTTACATGCACATGTGTTTTGAAGTTCAGGACCTTGCTGTTGCGTCTCCAGCGACCGTGTCGCGTTGCGGCATGGTCTACGTAGACCCGTCGGACATGAACTGGCAGCCTTACTTTGACCGGTGGCTCAAGAACTTGGGCCGACTTGATGAAGGCTGCAAGGAATTCCTTGACGGCTTGTTCAAGACTCACGTGTCAGACATCCTTTACTTTGTGCGGAAGACTTACACTGTCGCAATGGAGCAAGTCGATCTCGGCAAGGTTGCCACCATGTGCACTCTTTTGGAACAATTGATCGGCGTTGAAAGTTCAGGTCTTGACGCCACAGTGACGGAAGAGAATGAAGATGATATCCAAGCAGGGATTGCCATGAGCTTCGTTTTCGCTTTGACGTGGGGTATTGGCGGCAATTTAAACCAACAATTCCACGAACCTTTTGACACGTACTTGCGCGATCTCTTCTCTGAGGTCCGTGGTGTGCGAATCCCTGGCCTTGGCTTGCTTTTCGATTTCCGCCTGAACTATGAAAACCATCCGCCGACCTTCGAGAAGTGGGAAGAAGTTGTACCAAAGTTCACGTACGACTCCAAAATGGAGTTTTTTGACATGCTCGTGCCAACCGTGGCCACTGTCAAGCACAGCTTTTTGCTTGAGACCTTCACCGCAGCCAACATGTCCACCTTGTTTACAGGCTTGACTGGAGTTGGCAAATCTGTCATTGCTGTTGATTGTCTTGCGCAAATGGAAAAGAAGGGCGCCGTTGTGCCGGTGACGTTGAACTTTTCTGCACAGACGTCTGCCTTAAGGACGCAGGAAATTATCGAGTCAAAGCTTGAAAAGAAAGGGAAATCTCGCCTCGGTGCTCCAGCTAACAAAAAGGTTGTTATTTTCGTCGATGATTTAAACATGCCAAAGCTTGACACTTACGGCTCTCAACCGCCAATCGAATTACTCCGGCAGTACCAAGACTTTAAAGGCTTTTACGATCGAGAGAAATTGTTCTGGAAGGACATTAAGGACGTGGTGCTCGTTGCAGCTTGCGCTCCGCCAGGAGGTGGCCGGAACCCAGTGACCCCGCGGTTCATTCGGCACTTTGCAATGTTTTCGTTGCCAAAACCAGACGATCTTGCATTGAAGACCATTTTTACGCAAATTTTGCAGGGCTTCTTAATTGCCGAGGAGTTTAGCAAGCCAATCCAGAATTTGGCAAAGAACATCATTGATGCTTCGTCCGAAATCTACGGGCGGATGGCAGTCGAGCTGCTCCCAACGCCGGACAAGTCGCACTACTTGTTCAACTTACGTGATCTTAGTAAAGTCGTGCAAGGGATTTTGCAGGCCGACCAGCAGGTCGTTCGAGAACCAGACCTCATGATTGATCTCTTCTTCCACGAATCGCTTCGCGTCTTTCACGACCGTCTCACAACAAAAGACGACAAATTTTACTACTGCGGCATGCTCTCCGAGATGGCTCAAAAGCACTTCCGAAAGACTATTTCTGCGGAAGATTTTATTGAGAAGCCGCTCATCTTTGGCGATTACATGAAGGTTGGTGCTTCCGAAGAAGATCGGCAGTACGAAAAGCTTGAGAACGACAAGATTGCCCCCGTGCTCAACGAATACCTTGACACGTACAACATGGAGTCCACCAAAGAAATGAACTTGGTTTTCTTTAACGACGCCATTGAGCACGTCTCCCGGATTTCCCGAATGATTCGGCAGCCACGTGGCAACGCGTTGCTGGTCGGTGTTGGCGGCACTGGTAAGCAGAGCCTCACCCGAATGGCCTGCGTAATGGGCGGGTTCAAGTGCATCCAGATTGAAATCACTCGAGGGTATGGGCACACGGAGTTTAGGGAAGACTTGAAACAGCTCTACTTACACGCTGGTACCAAAGGCGAAGAAGTTGTTTTTCTTTTCACCGACACGCAAATTGTTGTTGAGTCATTCTTGGAAGACATTAACAACATCCTGAACTCTGGCGAAGTGCCAAACTTGTTTGAGCCAGAAGAGGTGGAACGATTCATCGGCCCAGTGCGGCCGTTGGCAAAGGCTGCCGGCTTGCCAGAGACGCGGGATGCTGTCTTCGGTTTTTTTATCAACCGAGTCCGGCAGCACTTGCACTTGGTGCTTTGCATGTCGCCTGTCGGATCTGCATTCCGATCCAGGTGCCGTATGTTCCCATCGCTCGTGAACTGCTGTACTATTGATTGGTTTACAGAGTGGCCAGAAGAGGCGTTGCAGTCCGTGTCGACTCGCTTTTTCGAGTTTGTGGATCTTGGTTCGGATGAGATGAAATCAAAAATTTCTGAAATGTGCGTTGTCATTCACACGTCTGTTGCCACCGTAGCAGACAGATTCTATGATGAACTTCGGCGGCGGTACTACACAACGCCAACGTCGTATTTGGAATTGATCAACCTGTACACTGCCATGCTTGGCAAAAAGCGTCAGGATCTGATGTTGCAGCGTGATCGGTACGCATCTGGTATGAAGAAGCTCAATGAAACAGACACGCTCATCGGCACCATGGAAGTTGAGCTCACTGCACTTGCCCCAATCTTGAAGGAGAAGTCTGAGGCAACTGCCGCGCTGATGATCAACGTTAAGAAGGAAGAAGCCGACACGCAAAAGGTGCAGGAAGTCGTTGCAAAGGAAGAAGCCATGGCAATGAAAGATGCAGAAGAGACTGAGGCCATCAAAGCTGATGCTCAGAAGGATCTTGACATGGCGTTGCCAGCGTTGGCCGGTGCCCAGAAGGCGCTTGCATCTTTAGAAAAGAAAGATATTCAGGAAATCAAGGCTTTTGCCACACCGCCAGAGTTAGTGCAGTTTACGCTCGAGGCCGTTTGCACTCTGTTTCCGAAGAAAACAGGCAACAAAGTCGATTGGAAAACAGCAAAGGGATTGCTCGGTGAAAGCGATCTGATGAAGTGGCTTGTCGATTACGACAAAGACAATGTTACAGACAAAACCTTGAAAAAGCTGAAAAAGTACATTGATGACGAGCGCTTTCAGCCAGATACGGTTGCAAAGACCTCCAGCGCGTGCAAATCGCTCTGCTTGTGGGTCCGTGCCATTGATCTTTATTCGCACGTCTTCAGGACAGTTCAACCAAAGCGTGAAAAGCTTGAAGCTGCTGAAGCATCATTGAAGAAGACGATGGATGCCTTAAAAAAGAAGCAGGCCACGCTCAAGGAATACACCGACAAGATTGCCGTACTGCAGAAGCAGTTCAAAGAGTCTGTCGACGCGAAAGAGTCGCTGGAACGGCAAGCCCAGTTGACCAAGGACCGTCTGAAGCGTGCTGGCCAATTGCAGTCTTCGCTTGGCTCGGAAAAAGTTCGTTGGGCCGAGTCTGTTGAGATGTTCGACAAGCAGCTTGTTGACGTGATCGGCAACGTGTTCCTTGCATCTGCGTGCGTTGCTTACTTTGGCGCCTTTACAAGCAGCTACCGTGCAGAATTGGTTGCGGCATGGTCTGCAAAGTGCGACGAGCTTGAGATCCCGCGATCCGAGGGAATGGGCCTTGCGGACGTGCTGTCCGATCCGTACCAGATCCGAGGCTGGAATGCGAACGCGCTTCCAAACGATACGCTGTCCATCGAGAACGCCGTCTTGGTGACGCAAGGTCGACGGTGGCCGCTCATGATTGATCCGCAGGATCAAGCCAACACCTGGATCCGTACTATGGAACGGCGCAATGGCCTCAAAGTGATCAAGTTGACTGACGGGGACTTCTTGCGGACTCTGGAAAACTGCATACGAACGGGCACACCTTGCTTGCTCGAAGAAGTGCAAGATGTCTTGGACCCATCCCTTGAACCGATCTTGCTCAAGCAAACGTTCACACAAGGCGGTCGTCTTCTGATCCGTCTTGGCGACTCAGACGTCGACTACGACAAAAACTTCCGGTTCTATATGACCACAAAGCTGGGCAACCCGCACTACTTGCCAGAGATTTGCATTAAAGTGACCATCATCAACTTTACTGTGACCAAGGTTGGCCTTGAAGACCAGCTTCTGGGTGATGTCGTGCGTCTTGAAAGGCCAGACCTGGAGGAGAAACGTACTAAGTTGATCATGGCGATCAACGAGGACAAAGCACAATTGAAATCGATTGAGGACAAGATTTTGAAGTTACTGTTCAACTCTGAAGGCAACATTCTTGATGACGAAGTGTTGATCTCGACCCTTGGAGAATCCAAAATAACTTCTACCGCAATTGGCGAGCGTCTGGTAGAAGCAGAGGTGACTGAAAAGGGTATCACCGAAGCAAGAAACAAGTACAAGCCTGTCGCAATCCGAGGTGCCATCATTTTTTTTGTCATTGCTGACATTGGCCTCATTGACGAAATGTACCAGTACTCGTTGGGCTACTTTAAGAACTTGTTCGTCCTTTGCATCAATCAGAGCGAAAAGTCGGACGATCTTGACAAGAGATTGGCAACAATTATGGACTACTCGACAAGCAATATTTTCACCAATATTTCGCGTGGTCTTTTTGAAAAGCACAAGTTGGTGTTCAGCTTTATGTTGTGTGCTGAAATCATGCGCGGCAGAGGTGACATCAATGCAAAGACGTGGAACTATTATCTTCGGGGCGCCGGTGCTGGCGACAAGACTCGTCCAGAGAAGCCAACTCTAGACTGGCTTAAAGAGCTCACTTGGAACAACTGCTACGATCTTGAAGTTGGTCTGGCTGATGTCTATGAAGGGCTCACAGCTGACCTCGTTGCTCGGCCTTTCAGCATCACAATCGGCTCGTTGACAGTCTTTATCAATAACGAAGAACCGTGGGCAGGGTGTGCTGATGAATGCGCAATTGACTGGAACGAGAAGCTTGACGACTTTGAAAAGCTTCTCTTGATCAAAACAGTTGCAACTCACATGGTGATCGACGCTACCATTCAGTTCGTATCTTGCAACATTGGCCCGACGTTTGTCGAATCTGTGCCTATTGAGCTTGAAGTTGTGTACAAAGACTTGAGCCCAACGGTGCCTCTGATTTTCGTGCTTTCCACCGGCTCTGACCCGATGACTGGCTTTATGCGGTTTGCAAAGGGGTTGGACTTTTCGGACAGGTACGACGCCATCTCCCTGGGCCAAGGGCAAGGGCCGGTGGCAGAGCGGATGATTGCAAAGGCTTGCAAGGAAGGACGATGGGTCTTCTTGCAGAACTGCCATCTGGCAAAGTCGTGGATGAACGGTATGGAAGTGGTGATCAAAGGGCTCGCTCTCCCAGATGCCCAGGTGCACGCGGACTTCCGGCTCTACTTGTCGTCCATGCCGTGCAACTTCTTCCCGATCGGTGTGCTGCAGAACTCTGTAAAGGTCACCAACGAGCCGCCAAAGGGCTTGCGTGCAAACGTTCGTGCATCTTTTGCTGGCGTAGACCCAGACGGTTTTGCTAGCAATCCTCTTGGAGTAACATACAGGAAGTTAATCTTTGGGCTTTGTTTTTTCCACGCCAACATTCAAGAACGGAAAAAGTTTGGTCCGCTTGGTTGGAACATTAGCTACGGCTTCTCCACAACAGATCTCGAAACCACGCTTGCAAACCTGGCCATCTTCCTTGAGGAGCAAGGACGCGTGCCTTGGGATGCGTTGACGTACTTGATTGGCGAAGTGTACTACGGCGGGCGTGTGACAGACCACTGGGATGAGCGGACGCTCCGCGTCATTTTGTCGCGGTTCTTCATCGAGAAAAGCTTGGAGCCTGGCTTCACGTACTCAGAGTCTGGTATCTATTATCCGGCCGAATTCGACACTGTTGCAGAGTATGTTACTTACATTGAATCCTTTCCCTTTAGCGATGCCCCCGATATCTTTGGCTTGCACGAGAATGCCAACATGGCGTTCTTGTCGTCCGAGACATCAAAATTGATTGGCAGCGTTCTCTCCGTCCAACCTCGCCTGACCACGAGCGGGGCAGAAAAGACGCCTGATGAGATTGTCTTTGAGGTTGCTGACATGGTTCAAGAGAAACTCCGAAAGACGCTGATCGATATTGATGAAGCAAAAGAGCACACGTTTGATCGGGACGCAAAAGGCCAGGTCAAGTCGTTAAGCACGGTGCTGCGGCAAGAGGTGGACCGGTTCAACATACTGCTCGTTGTGCTGTGGGACTCGATCAAGAACCTGAAGAAGGCCATCAAAGGGCTTGTGGTGATGAGCGAAGAGCTTGAACAAATCTACAACGGTTTTATCAACAACCAGGTACCAAAGATGTGGTCTTCGTCATCGTACCCGTCCCTCCAGCCGCTTGGAGCATGGGTAAGTGATTTGGTCTCGCGACTTGAATTTATTCAATCGTGGCTCGTCGATGGGCAGCCAGCATCATTCTGGATGTCTGGATTTTACTACACGCAGGGTTTCCTGACGGGCACGCTGCAGGAGCACGCCCGTGAGCATGGCATCCCTATTGATACCTTGACATTTAAATTCGAGGTGCAGGCGGGCATTTACATCGACCCAGGCCAGACCGTGGAGGAAGCTGGCGTAACATTGCCGAAGATTGAAGATGGCGTACTGACCCACGGCATCTTCATGGAGGCATTCCGGTGGGACGATGAGACCAAGATGCTTGCAGACTCGCATGAAGGCGAGATGGTGTCATACTGCCCGGTTGTTCACATGTTGCCGGTGCCAAACTTTGTGATCCCACCTGAAGACTACAACTCTCCTATGTACAAGACCAACTTCCGTCAAGGCATGCTGTCCACAACAGGGCACTCGACTAACTTTGTTGTGCCAATCCACTTTCCAACGGATAAACCCCCGAATTACTGGGTTAACAAGGGTGCTGCTTTGCTCTGCCAGAAGGTATTGTAATGACTTTTGTGCGCGTGTCTATTGTACACACACACAACGACATCCATACCACAAAATACGCAACAACAACAACAACAACAACAACAACAACAAG
>Ga0206692_1126621_pt1 | contig 12940 bp, 22 predicted proteins | sample M240m12015metaT_FD_159670 | JGI IMG/M metagenome (GOLD analysis project Ga0206692, IMG submission 159670) | Metatranscriptome of ammonia-oxidizing marine archaeal communities from Monterey Bay, California, United States - M2 40m 12015... | ecosystem: Environmental > Aquatic > Marine > Intertidal... | reverse complement strand
CTGACAAATCTGATGATGATAAAAAAGTTTAAAACATGAAATCAAATAAAAACTTATCAAACACACTGAAGGTCGACGTAGACCTGAAAAACAAACTGAAGAATAACATGTATTTCTAAAGCAGTCTGAAGGATACCATCAAACACAGAAAATCACTTGTGAGTGACAACAAGACAACAAGCATGACGTCCTTAGGCGTTGCATCGCTCGAGAAGACCTTAGGCTCACGGCAGAAGTCGGAAAGTGAACTGTTGCCGCTCAACTCTGCTCGTGGAGTGGTAAGACCGATGGAGACCATCAGGTCGCTCAATTTCAACCTGATAAAAGATAATACATTTGTTGGCTCAGATGAAGGCACTTTTGAGAATCTTGGCAGCCCTGTCAAACACAAACTAACCGAAAGAACAATCGGGCCTGCCCGCACCATGAACAGAGTTAGATCATATGACAAAATATCTAATATCCCTAAAACACTACCAATTGAACAATACATTTTATACGATAACTCAGTCTTATGTTCCAACCCTAAAATTGTAACAATTGAAGACAAAATAAAGAAAATCAATCTACTTACCAACCCTGGTGAGAACAAACGCAAAAACATCAACAACCGAGAATAACTGAATGAACGCGCGTAACTAGTAGGCGTAATGGAGTTCATACACGAATTAAAGTCAAACCCTGAATTCAAATTCAAGTTTGCATACGCATCCAGACTATCAAGTGAATTCTACGATTAGTAGATCATGCCTTAATGGCTTGTAAACCAAGACGACTAAATGACAATCAGTAGTGACCGGATTATCCACACTTCAAAGGGTGAATCTGTAACTATGGAGCTATTTAAGTATGAGAAGCAGTTCCATGCATTTCATATTCTCAAGGATTTCGACTTCTTCAAAAGCTATAAGAAGTGGCGCAACTTTACTGTCCTTAAGAATTACATGCGAAGAACTAATCTCGAAGAAACTAAAGCTAAAATCAACGATGTTAAGCTACTATTTGACACAGAACTTAAGAAAGCTAACAATTTGGTACTAAGAGCTAACTAAGATGTAGCTAAACTCGACTTTATTTCATTCTATAAAATGGACCAGATGATTGAAGACTTCATGAAAGAAAACCAGAGCGAGATTGAAAAGTGCAAGGGCAAACTCAATGAAAGAGACAAAAAAGTACAACAACTCTGCAAAAGAGCATGCGATGATAGTTAAGCCTACTACTGCGCCAAAAATCGTATCCGCATCGAAAATAGCCAAGTTGACGAAGGCAGAGATGATAACAAAGGTGCACTGATTGGTGACGGGTCGAACCGTAAGATGGAATTCACACAACTGGCAGCACAGACGACCCACTTCAAGAAACTGGTCAGATTCATCAAACTCAAAGACATTATGCTGACCCGTTCCAACTTGCAACTGGCACTCGACGTCATGCACAAAATGAGAGAACATCTCATGTTCACACCTGAGAAATTCGAAGCTCAGAACAACAAAAAGAAGAGAGCGGTCGGCAAACAAGTCAAGTAACCAATATTCAAAATTGAAGCTGTATTTGACGAAAATGAGCGTGCAATCGTGTTCAAACCCAACCGTGACAAATTCCGTGAATAAATAGGTGAAATCTTGCAGGAAGCGCATGAAAGTATCGCTAAGGTCGGCACCTTGTCAGACAGACCCGAGTTCAATGATCACTTGCGCGTCAAGGAAAATGAAGGACAGAAGGACAATCCAGATAGTCCTTACATCATTGATAAAATCATAAACCACCCAGAATACGCCTTGATGAAAATCGACATTGAACATATAATTGACGAGTCTTAAGGCAAACTGGATGAATTCCGCGACAGTACACTCAAAACATGGCTCGACATGATTCTTAAATATATTGACATCAATGTAGATGACTTTAAAGAGAAAACTATTGAAGAGATATCGAAGTATATTGCAATTGTTGACAGTTAAAACAACAAAATAAATGACTTGAAAAAAGATTAACACATTGAGTTACACAAACTTGAGTGTAAAGAGATTATAGATTAAGTGAAAGAAACTATAAGGAAGGTAAAGAATAACTTCAGAAGTATGTTGCCAGGGTTGATCACAGAGAAGTGTGAAAAATTACAAGCTAAACTCAAAGCAGCAATCAAACGCTTGTCCGAAAAGTTATTCTCAGTCAAAGAATACTGCAGCTTTAATGAATACCTCTTCGGTAAGAAAGAACTGGAGGGTAAAGGTGGGTTGAAGATGGCTTGGGAAGGATAATTTAGTGAAAATGTAGAGATAGCTGACTGCAAAATCTTCATGGCTAAATTCCACCCAACATTTAATGATGCTATCTGCGATGTTACCAAAGAACTAACTACTAAGTGTGAAGAACTGCTTAACTTGCGTGAATCCCAAGAAGAGGACGACCGCATAAGGTGGAAGAATCAACTCGAAAAAGACATTCCAGCCCTGGAGAAGGATGCAAGACTCTAAGAAGATTTCGTGCAGGATCAAAAGTTTGACCTGTATGTAAATCCTGAAGAAACTAAAGAACGTCTGGATGAACTTGACATCTATAAGGTCAAAGTTGACGAAGTTAGAAAGAATGTTATGGAGTAGGAGAAGTTCAAAGAAATACTTGATTCACCCAAAGAGATTCCTGAATCCATTGAGGAAATTTGCGATTTGTAAGACAATAAATACAAATTGTGGAATACTAAGTCCAAGTAAGAAGAAATGTCTAAGATGTTGATGCCTCTTGAAATCCAAACATTTGAAAAGAACAAAAAGGTGTAAGTGGAAACAGTCGAAAAGTTACTGCAAGATTGCATGAAAGCCAAGGGTATTCTTCCTGACAATAACTTATGTGCACTTGAAACATAAGAAAAACTAAAAGAATTCAGGGAAACCATCATTGCAATCAGTAAAATACAAACTCCATAGTAAGACAGTAGACGTATGATCAAGAAAAATGTTAATGAAACACTCGGATTCAACTACTACTTTAAGAAAACAGAAGAAACAGTAGACAAAGATGACATCAAAACTACAGTTGAGATTGATGCTGTGAAAGATGATATGAAAATAACAGAACTGTTTGAAAAAAACATCGGCAAACGCATGAGAGATATGGTTGAACTTGAAACGAGAGCCAAGAAAGAAATTGAACTATCACTCATTCTTGATGAATTGGCAAAAACGTGGGACAAAGATCTTAAGTTTGTTATTGATACCAATACTAAAGAAATCAATAAACCTGATACTATCTTTGACGATATTGATGACTCTTTTGCTAAAGTTGCGGATATTCAAAGTAATAAATAAGGGTCTGTATTTGAAAAGGATATTGACAAAAATGCTAATAAATTTGGTACCGACTAATGGGCCAAGTTGCTTACAACCATACAGAATTTACTATTAAAATTAATCGAATGTTATCGCAGTTACAAATAATTTGAAAAGATCTTCAATGCTAAGGATATCAAGGAAAATCTTGCTGAAGAAAATGAAAAATTCAGAGGGGTCGTTTTAAACTACAGCAAAATTGTTAATGATAACATTAAAAATGAATCTAATGGCAACTTGCTTACTTAAGTGAAAGGTGGTAGAGGTTTCGAAGATATAAACAAAATTGATGAAATGATGACAGATTTAGACAAAATCAGAAGAGCGGTGGAAGCGTAGTTGGAAGAAAAGCGAAAACAATTCTCTAGGTTCTATTTTTTGTCCACTGATGAATTACTTGACTTACTCTCAGAACAAGACAAAATAGAAGTGGTTACTGACGGGCTTAAGAAGTTCTTTGACAACATCTAGGACCTCCACAAGTCTGAAAACCAAAATCAAGGCGGTGACAAATTCCTGGGTCAAATTAAAGGTCTGATATCGGGCGAAAATGAAATACTCACACTTCAGAAATTCGTTGAAATGACTGCAACCACGCAGATCAATCAATGGCTCAATGAAATGCAGGATGGCATGATCGCATCTCTCAAAACCTACATGTAAGATACTCTGGTTACTTACGTCCAAAAGGTTGACATCAGTCAAGAAATGACACGTGATGAATGGATCAAAAGTTACAATTCTCAGTGTATAGTGACTATAACCCAATTGTTATGGACTAAAGAATGTGAAACACGAATTGTTGATAAAAAGCCATATGCAGCTCTGGATGAATAAAACGAAATTCTCGAGGAGAATCTCAGAGATTACACTAAAATGTTGACTTCCAAGCCAGCTTTGTCTAGAGCTGTTAGAGGTAGAGTGATTGCTGTGATCACAGGCGAAGTACACAATCAAGATATTGTCAGAATTCTAAGAGATGACAAAGTCAACTCTTTAGACGACTTTACTTGGAAAAGGCAACTCAGATTCTATGATCAAAGCAAATTGATCAAAGTTGAGCAAGCAAACTCAGATATCATGTAATGTTAAGAGTATCTGGGGTCACTGGGTCGACTGGTGATCACACCACTAACGGAGAGATGTTGGAGTACAATTACGGGTGCAATGGCACTTAGGTTAGGTGCAGCACCTGCAGGACCAGCAGGCACAGGCAAAACTGAGTCTACTAAAGACTTGAGTAAAGGACTAGGCATTTAAACTCTGGTCTTCAATTGCGGACCAACCGTTCAGACGCCAATGGTCATTATCTTATGCTGTGGACTCTGTTAACAAGGTGCTTGGGCCTGTTTGGATGAGTTCAACCGTATTAATCTTGAAGTATTAAGTGTCATTGCAGAGATGATGAGTGAAATCAAAGACAAGAGACTCAGAAATACTCATAACTTTGAGTTTAAAGATACATTCCAGGGCATACCAGTCTCTTACAAGCAGACAATGGGCAGTTACATTACAATGAATCCAGGTTATGCGGGTAGAAACGAATTGCCTGACAATTTGGAAGTCAGTTTCAGACCTGTCGCTATGATGGTGCCGGATTATAAGTACATTGCCGAAATTATGATCTAAGCATACGGATTCGAGAATGCTGGACCTAAGGCATCTAAAATCGCAAAATTACTGATCTTGAACTCTGAACAATTAAGTCAACGCCCGCATTACGACTTTGGCATGCGTGCCTTGAGTTCAATTCTCAGAAAGTGCGGAGAATACAAGAAAAACTATCCAGATATCAATGAGGACCAATTGCTCATCAGAGCTATGTTGAGTGCTAATAAACCTAAATTTTTAAGTGAAGATAAGGTTTTGTTTGAAGCTATTTTGAAGCAAGATTTATAACCTGGTGTTGAATTTGTGATGCAAGACTTTTCATGGCTACAGGAAGCTATTAGGGAGTCAGTTGCTAAAGACAACAAGACAGTGCCACCGATTTGGGAAGAGAAACTCATCCAGTTCTAGGACACCTGCAACTTGAGGTTTGGTGTTGTCTTAGTCGGACCATCCATGTCAGGCAAATCTTACATTTTAGAGACACTGAAGAATTCAATCAATTGGATCATGGACAATAAATTTAAAGAAAATGAATTACTAGATGTGCCAAATCCTCTCATTTCTCAAGCAATGTAGACAAGCTAGAACAGGTTCAACCCTAAATCTATCACCAAAGAAGAACTGTAAGGAACAGTTGATCCGCAAACTCAAGAGTGGAAGGAAGGCATAGGCGCATCATTTATGAAGAGTTAGGTAAGACAAGGCCAAGAAACCTCTAAATGGCTTATTTTTGATGGTCCAATTGATGCGATTTGGATTGAAGACATGAACTCAGTGTTGGATGATTCTATGTTGCTTTGCTTGGGAAATGGAGAACGAGTCAAACTTAATTTGTCGATGCGCATCATATGTGAAGTTTCAGACATGAACGCTGCCTCACTGGCGACAGTTAGTCGAGTGGGTGTGATCTATGTGCCTGAAGATGCAGTCGGATTCATCGCATAGATCAAAGGGTTCTTGATCAACAGTTTCGTAAGAGATAACTATGAACTATTCGCGAAAGAAGTGTGTGATTTAAGTGTGAAATTGTTCTGTGAATTCTTGCCTGGATTGGTGAAGTGGTAGAACAACTCAGTACTGAATAGTGAGTCATCGGAACCTATCCGCACGATGGAACAACAACAGGTCTAATCTGCAGGTAACGTGTTCCACTCACTCATGATGATGTATGCAGCTAAGTGCAAAAAGGTCATTGAGGACGATGAGGAAAGAGAAGAGTCAGAAATTACACTCGAGAAAGTGCAAGATGCAACAACTCAGATGTTTGTATTCTCAATCATTTGGGCATTTGGAGGCAGTTTATCCGAGAGTTGGAGACTGGAGTTCATGAATGAATGCGTCAAATCACAATTGAAGAAGGTGCTAGCTAACCCTCCTGGCATGTGGTGGGAGTTCTATCCCGAGATTGATGATGAATTTGTTGTTACATTCACTAAGTGGGACAACATAATCCCTAAATTCATCTACAACCAGAATCTATCTTTCTTCGACTTAGTCGTACCTACTAAAGACTCAGTCACTTTCTCTTGGTTAATGGAAAAACAAGTGAAGTGCTTATAACCTGTATTCTTCACCGGGTCTACAGGAGCAGGCAAAACTTTAATATGTCAACAGTTACTCGAGAGTATGAAGGCAGAACAATACCAACCTGTGTAAATCTTTTTCTCAGCGAAAACAGACAGTTAAATTACGCAAAAGTTTATTGAAAACTCATTCAAAGGGTCAGGACAACGTGGAGTGGTTGGACCTATCGCAGGCTATAAAAGAGGTGTGCTGATGATAGATGACATCAACATGCCATTGCAGGAGAAGTAACTCGCGCAACCGCCAGTCGAGTGCATCAGACAGTTTATGGGCGAAGGCGGCGTTTACGAACGTGCAGGTGAGAAGGCTTTCAAGAAATCTAAAGATATTGTCACAGTAGCACTATCTGCACCTCCAACTGGATGTAGAGCAGTGATCACCACTCGTATTAGTCGAATGTTCCATGTATTGAATATCCCCAAAGCAGGCAGTGAGGCATTGAGGAAAATATTCGATGGTATTCTCGGAGGATTTGTTAGTAGCATATTACCGCCTGATTATGCAGAAACTGTTTCTCGCGCTGTCCAAGGTGCAATTAAAATCTACAATGAAATTGAAATCCAAATCAAACCAACACCTATTAAAACGCACTATTCATACAATCTGAGAGATGTAAGTAAAATCATCCAAGGGCTTATGTGTGGCAAGAAACAAACATTTAACAAAAAGGAAACTGTTTACAAACTAATTGCACATGAAGCAAACAGAGTCTTCAGGGACAGACTTGTCGATGAAGCTGACTACAAAACATTTGATGACCTCATGCAAAAAATATGCAAGAATGATCTCAACCTCAATGGAGATGATCTCAAAGATGTGTTCAACGAATAAGGTATCATCTTTTGCAATTTCATAAAGGGTGATTTGTAAACCATGGTCACATCTGTCGACGCTGTAAGGACTAAGTTGTAAGGTAAACTTAAAGAATACAATGATTTGTCACCTGACAAAATGAACCTGGTATTCTTTGTGGATGCAATAAAACACATATGTCGGGTATCTCGTGTTTTGAAACAAGCAAGAGGCAACTGCTTACTTGTTGGTATTTCAGGAAGTGGCAGACAAAGTTTGTCTAGACTAGCAACAGTCATACTTGAGTTTACACTCAAAACAATTGTAATCACCAAGAACTTCAAAATGGAAGATTTCAATATGACAGTCATCGATTTAATGCGAACAACAGGTGCTGAACAAATACAAACAACATTTTTAGTCAATGAAAGTGACATTAAGTTTGAAGCACAAGTGGAAAGTATCAATAATTTGCTTAACACAGGGGAGGTGCCTAACTTGTTTGAATCAACTCAATTGAACATGAAGGCAAAGGAAGACATTATGCAAACAGTCCGTGAAAGATGCAACAAAGACGGCTATTCGGGCAATCAAGAAGGTTAGTTTGTAAGTAAAACTAGGGAAAATTTACACATTGTGTTGTCATTTAATCCTATAGGTGCCACATTTAGGGAAAGAATCCGTATGTTCCCGTCACTAGTAAACCAGTGTGCCATCGACTGGTTCCAACCTTGGCCGCATGAGGCACTCCTTGAGGTAGCCAATGACAAATTTGCTAGTTTTAGATTGCATGTAGGTACCAGAGAAGAAGATGATAATTATATCAAATTGATTGTTGAAATGTGTCCTTAAGTACACAATTCAGTTAAGAAAATGACTGGTAAGTTTTATAATGCCACTAAGAGAGAAGTCTTCATAACACCTAAGAACTTCTTAGACTTAATTGAGAACTATAAATATTTCTTCAGTATCGCAAAGAATCAATATGATCTTAGTATCAAAAAATACAAAAAAGGTGTTGAAATTATGAACAATACTTCTAAAACTGCAAAAGAATTGGTTGAAGAAGTTAAAAAACTGACACCGATTGTGCAACAGAAAATGAAAGAAGCAGAGGAACAATCTAAAACTGCAGATGCAGCTGAAAAGAAAGCTAATTTAGTGCTGGAAACCCAGAAAGAAGAAAAAGCTAAAGTAGAAAAAATGGTCGAAGATGCATCGGCAATTGAGACAAACGTAAAAAGTGAATTAGCTAAAGCAGGCGAAGTGCGTAAAAAGGCTGAAAAATCTGTTGCCAACCTAAAGGATGCTGATGTCACAGAAGTAAAAGGTTTTAACGTAAAAAAGTTAGCTGAGAAACCCGGTATTGAAAGTGTCCTTAAAGCAATTATGATGCTACTAACCGGTAAACCAGATTAATCTGTTTGGAACAAGACAATCAATGTCAAAAATCTAAGAGATTTTGATCTTGATGACATTGAAAACAACTTTGATTATTATGACAAAATTTGCAAAAAATAAAAAAATTGGTAAAAAAACGATGAAGCTGTAAATTAAGACAATGTTGCCAAAATCTCGAAGGCATTGGCAGGTCTTTAAGAATGGACATTTAATATCATGAACATGCAAGAGAAAATAGAACAAGTAATGCCATTGAAAAAGGATATGGCACAGGCTCAAGAGACTGCAAAAAACGCCAAAGCAAAGTTGGACATTGCTCTTAAAGAATAGTATAAAATTATGGAAGAGGTAAACATGTAGCGTGCAATGAGAGACAAAGCTTTGAAAGATGCTAAAGATTATTCAGACAAATTAGGCAGATTTGAATTGCAGCTGGGCAATAGTGACTCATTGACCTTATCGCTGGCAGAAGAGTAGGACCGTTGGAGCAACAATGTCAACGTTATTAAAGAACAAATCACTAACTTGATCGGAGATGTCTTCATAGCTGCGTCTGCTCTTTCTTACTATGGACCATTTACAGGTACATAGCGTGACTTGTTAGTAACCGACTGGATTGCGAAGGCAGGCAAGCTTAACATACCCCGCAGTGAGAAATTCTCACTTGACCGCATCTTGAGTGACCCACTTGAGGTCAGAAACTGGCGCGTGAATGGTCTCCCTTCAGACACGGTCGCGGTTTGCAACGCTTGCTTATCTACCAAAAGTACCCGTTTTCCTATACTTATTGACCCTCAAGAACTCGCGTATACATGGTTGACGAATTTAGGCTCAACATTCAGACCTAAAGAGGATGATAGTAATAACTTCAAAAGTGTCAAACATGAAAAGAAGGATAAAAACAAAACCATCGCGAAAGCAATTGAAACTGGTTGGATTGTACTGGTTTACGACTGTCCAGAAAAGTTAGACAACAACATCGACATGTTGCTCATGCAGAAGTCGAACAATGTCGGCGCTGAGGAAGGTGCTGAATTTAAAGTGCAATTTGAAGGCAAGGAGTAAAAAGTACACCCTTCCTTTAGGATTTAAGTGTGCACCAAAGTGGCTAATCCAGCATATCTACCAGAGGTATTCATCAAAGCGACAATTGTCAACTTCATGGTGACTCAAGAGGGGCTAGAAGAGGATTTATTGACCAAAACTGTAAGTATATTGCGACCTGAAGACGAGAGAATGAGCAGGGAGTTAGTGGAAGAAATTGCACGGAATGACAACGTGTTAGCTGAACTTGAACAGACTATTTTGAGCAAATTACTTGAAACTGACGGGAAGGAAGGCTACAACGTGCTGGAAGACAGTGACCTCATCAAAATGTTGCAAGATTCGAAAGTCAAGAGTACAGACATCAAAGAAAAGAAAATCAAGGCAGAAGAAACCAATGAGAAACTCGTCATTGAAAAACAAAAGTTTACAAGCATTGCTATAAGAGGCTCTATTTTATACTTTATTTTGGTCGATCTTGCGGGAATAGATGTCATGTATCAATTTTCATTGAGCAAATTCGCAGAACTATTCTAATTTATCATAGACAATCAAAAAGAAGCAGCAGTTGGTGAAGAACTTATTCTTCATTTACTTACATGTATGACGGAGTAAATTTTCGACCAATGTTCATGGGCTCTCTTTGAAGAACACAAAGTGATTTTCGGATTTATGATTGCTATGAAAGTCTCTTTGAAAGAGAAAACTGTACTTTAAGAAGAATTGATTTAATTCCTAACAGGGTCAAAGACAGGTTTTTCAGCATTCAGAACAGACAACAGGTAAGATTGGCTTGAAGAAAAGCAATACAAATGTATCCAGATGCTTGATTCAGTATGTCCCAATCTAAAATTGGTAGATGAAGTTTTCGCACTTAATGAGAAAGAGTGGAAAAAATGGATATTTGAAGGTGAACCACAAAATGTGCCTATGCCAGGTGAAGCTAACAACTAATCGGAATGGACTAAGTGTCTCATCATTAAGTCATTGAGACCTGAAAAACTAGTATTCAGCATGAAGTTCTTCATCAAAGACAAAATAGGCGAGTTGTATGCATAACCACCTCCAGTCAACATGAACGAGGTCTACAAAGACACAGACGAGAGATCACCAACCATATTCATACTAGGCAAGGGTTCTGACCCCGGAGACACTGTCAAGGAGTTGGCCAAGACAAAAGGAAAGGATGAGACTCTCATTACACTCAGTCTAGGCAGTGGTAGTGAAGAAAAAGCGAGGAGAAATATAATTTCTTCAAGTAAGGATGGAACATGGGTATTACTGAATAACTGCCATTTGTTCGAAGATTGGTTAGGGGAATTGCTACGCGAGTGTGACACTATAAGAGATCCAGCCAATATGAATGTAAATGCTGAATTTAGATTGTTCTTGACAGCAAGACCATGCAAGAGATTCCCAATTCCGCTATTGCAATAGGGAATTAAAGTGGCGTAAGAGAACCCTAAAGGTTTAAAGAAAAACATGATGAGTTCACTAATGAAATAAGAGGACTCCAAATTCACTGAAGGTATGAACTAAAACCAAGAACTATAAACTAGGTTGTCATTTGGAGCAATATTTATGCATGCAGCCATCTTAGAAAGGAAGAAGTAAGGACCCTTAGGATTTAACAAAGGTTATGCATTCAATGAGTCAGATTTAACGGCAGCAGTTGACACACTTAAAGACCTATGCAACAGGCCTAATGTTCCATATGATGCTATTAAATACATGCTAGGTGAAATTACATAAGGTGGAAGAGTAACTGAAGAGCTAGACTTTAGAACACTTCTATGTACATTGACTACATTCTTGAAGAGTGATGTAGAAAAAGGTGCAGAGTTTAAATAATCTCAAAGTGGCATTTACTAATGTTGTGACTATGACCAAAATGATATCGTAAACTCATGGAAGTCATACGTGAAATCACTTCCTGACCAAGATCCACCAGAGATATTCGGTATGCACAGTAACGCAGATATTGCATTCCAAAGAGACACATCTGATCTCTACTGCCGTGAAATTTTAAATATCGCAGCTGAAAAGTCAGGCGGAGGCGGAGATGATGACGGGGGAAGTGGAGGTGATAACATAATACTCGAAATCGTCAACAAATACATTGAGGGGATCCCTCAATAACTTAGCAGATCAGAAATCTCAGACAAAAACTTTGAACGCGATTCATCGGGCAACTTGAGTATTTTCACAAACTTCTTGTTCCAAGAAATGGAAAAATTCAACAATTTGATGACTAAAATGACGGATTCACTCAAAGGCCTCAAAGATGCAATTTTAGGCATCGCATTGATGTCTACCGAACTAGACAGCATGATGAACGCTTTCCTGGTCAATCTGGTACCTCCTAACTGGACAACACTGTCCTTCCTCAGTCTAAAACCTATGAGTAGCTGGTATGAGGACTTAAACTAGCGTGTAAAGTATATGCGCGTCTGGATGCATTCTGAAATACCCATTTCTCACTTTTTGTCTGTATACTAATTTCCACAGGGACTGTTGACATCTTGTTTGCAGAGTTTCAGTCGTCTATCAGGAACCCCTATTGACGAAATCGACTTTTTGTTCGACACACTTCCTCAAACATCTCCTGAGGGTCTGGAACGCCTAATAGATGGTAGCATGTAAATGCACGGTATGTAATGCGACGGTTTCGGATAAGACTTCAAACATAACCGCTTGGCAGACCAAGCTGATGGCGTCACCTTTATCACATCGCCTATTATCAAACTTAAACCTAAACATATGGGTAAACCTGGCAAAGCAGGTGAATTCTTTAAAAAACCAATTGACATGCTCAACTACTAATGCCCGAATGACTAATTATGCCCAATTTAAAAAACAAGTCTTAGAACTGGTACACTGAGTACAACAGGATTGAGTACAAATTATATTAAGAGTATTGCGATGTAACAGAATATGCCAACCCCTGATTAATGGGTTAAAAAGGGAGCTGCATTTATATTGAATTTAAATGACTGAACAAATGGATAAAATTAATAAATATAAGTATACATATACAAATTAAATATATTAAATAAAAGAATATAAAATACTATAAGATAAGTTAGTTAAGAATTATAATATTTATTGGAAAAGTATAAAAGTAAGATGATAAGTTTAAAAGTAAGATAATATGTTTAAAAGTAAGATAATATGTT
>Ga0206692_1289918_pt1 | contig 12954 bp, 15 predicted proteins | sample M240m12015metaT_FD_159670 | JGI IMG/M metagenome (GOLD analysis project Ga0206692, IMG submission 159670) | Metatranscriptome of ammonia-oxidizing marine archaeal communities from Monterey Bay, California, United States - M2 40m 12015... | ecosystem: Environmental > Aquatic > Marine > Intertidal... | reverse complement strand
TAGAGGAAGAACAGAGAAGGAGTGGGCCAGAACAAAACTTTTGGTCCTATTCGAAAGTTAACCGTGCCAGACTTTTAGCACATCAGCAATGTATATGAACAAATGTAAAGCGAGGTTCTTGAGAAGCCATCGCGAGCTAGAAAATAAATGAAGCCTTTCACCATCAGGAAGGCCGTCCAGCAGCCTTCCAGACAGGGCTAGTTAGATGCCACAGGTGAGATGAGCAGCTCCAAGTACGCCACTGGAGGAGACAGGGGTCAGTCCAGTATGATGAGTGGCGCAGGAGGCCTCAGTCAAGCCGACGGCATGCCCATGCCCGAGGGCACTCACCTCACAGAGGAGGAGCTTGACCAGCTTAAGCCCCAGGAGATTCGCGTCGTTAACCCGTGGATCCATGAACACACACATAAAGAATACCTCGAACACGTTACGGGTCTTCCAGCAAGACACGCCAACCTCATTAAGAAGCATAAGAACGTCGTTAAGGAAACCACCTTCCTGCCCAAGGACGACGAAGAGCAGAAGATCCGCGAGAAAGACATCGCCACCAAGGAAGCCGTCGCCATCCTCGAGAAGGAGTATGAAATCTTCCGCGACCCCAAGATGCCCGGAGTCAAGGTTTTGACCCGCTACGATACCTGGGAACAGGACCGCACCATCCAGCAGTGGCTCGACTACTGTGCAAAGAGACCCGATGAGCCCCACGCTCTGTCTCCCATGTACGTGGAAAAGGAGTACACCTGGCGCCCTGTCAAGGTCACTGGCTACAACTGGACCGAACACAAGTTCCAGGTGACGTCCGTTGGACCCAAGCCTATCGACAAGGAGGTTACCCGCCTCTCCCTCCTCTTCTACGCCGAAGATCCCGACGCATTCAAGGAACGCGTGAGTCTCTGCAAGATGCATCAATTCAACGTCGAGACTGAGCTCAGATTCACCTCCTACGTTGACTCCATCCCCGCAGACGCCGTGTCCGTCCTGACTCGCGACCGCCGCGAGAACTTCCTGGCCAAGTGCATGCGTGAAAACGACAAGTTTGACGCAGACACTGTCTACCACACCTTCACCAACCTCATGCGTGTGGTCCAGGAGGAATTCGTCCGTCAGATGAAGAAGTGCATCGTCCTGAAGGACATGGGCGATCCAGCCAACCACAGCAGATTCGCCAAACTGAAGATCCCCAACCGCCTCAGCAAGAAGACTGCCCCTTACTTTGGTGTCGTCCGCTGCCAGAAGTACAACTTCATCTACTACTAGAACGAGATCCTCAACCAGCACTGGTGCTCCGACGCCAGCCAGGCCAAGATGACCGACGTTTTCGCCCAGAGATGCCTCATCATGCAGAAGCAGAGATTCATGCAGACCAACAAGGGCATCCTCAAGCTTCCCCGCTCTCTGGAAGAACTTAACAAAATTGAGGACGCCCACCACTGTGCCACTGCCCAGAATGTCATTGTCCAATGGCGTGAATACCTAACTGGCGAAATTGGAGAAATCCTCCAGAACAGTTTCAACTTCTTTGAGCCAGATATCTAGGTTTACCAGCAGAGTCAGACCAAACGCGTCATTCTGAGATTCGAGTACATGCTGAACACCTACCTGCGTGACTTCGTGAACACGTCCATCAACGACTGGGTGGACTTCATCAAGAGTTTCACCCTCCCCAAGTACGAGGATGGCCAGCTCTGGAAGCGCTCTTCTACCCCCATGCTCGTCATTAACTTGGACAAAAAGAGCAAGGGCAAGAAGACCCCCACCACCATTGAATTCAGCCCCTCCATCGCGGAGTGTGCCAGTTTCATGACCAACGCCCTCGTCAGGATCCAGGAGTCCACCAACGCCGTCCTGACCTTCGAGAACGACCTCATGACCTTCCTTGAACTTCAGCCTTCTCCCACCTTCCGCCTCACCCCCGACTTCCCTTGGGTGGCTGATGCCCTCCAGGACATCGAGAAGATGATTGCTGAGAACATCATTGACCCCGAACGCCTCCTTGACCAGTACAAGAAGTACGAGTTTATCCTCAATGTGGACAAGGGCAAGCTCACCAAAGAACTTTTCGAATTTGTACCTCCAGTAGTTGAGGAAGTCAAGGAAGCTGACAAGAAACCTGTCGTTGTAATTGAGACTCCCAGAAGTGGAGAGACCATCGATGAAAACGCCACTCCTAAAGAAGGAGCCGAGGAAGCGGAGGTTGTACCTGAGCCAGAGGTTGAGGAAGTCTACGTCAAACCCGCGGGCAAGCAGATTCTTGCTGACATCCGTGAGTAGATTCAACTTTTCTACCAGGCTGAAGAAGACATCATGAACCTTTCTAACGATGACGTTGACTTTTAGATGTTCAGAGTTAAGGCCAAAAGTCTGAAAAAGTACCTTCAGCTTAAGGCTGCCTCCATCAAGGACCACCTGATTGACAAAGTAGCTTCCTGGTGTTTGGAAAAGGTTGAGTACATCAGACTCACCTACTACAACATGAAGGAGAGAATTCAGCAGAGCCCTAGCAACGAAAAGGAGCTCGTGGACCTACGCGCCTTCATCGACGAGTCCAAGAATGAGACCCAGCCTATGCTTATTGCCCTCCACAAGGACGTTGAATAGCATTACCTTATGCTGGACCAGTACTTCTTCACCTACAAGGAAGAAGACATCGAAGTCTCCATGGAACAGAAAATCCAGCCTACTGAGATTGAGTTTTGCATTGCCCAGGGCAAGGAGATCATGGATCAGCAAGAAGAAGTCATGAAGACCAAGCTGGAGAACGAGCAGACTCAATTCCACAAGGACATGCTTGAGTACGAGAAACTCTACGATCACATCATCACTTTCAGCAGCTTCTCTCAAGTCCAGGAGTACATGGGCAAAGCCTACCAGCTCAGCAAGCACCTCATGGATGCTGACGATAAGGTCGACCAGTTCAAGAGCCGTGAAGCCCTCTTCGGCTAAAAGGAGCTCACTGAATACCCCAAGCTTGAGGAAATTTAAGCTAATTTCAAGCCCTTCTACGAATTGATCGACACTGCCAATTTGGTCAAGAGTTAAGTGCTCGGAGAGTACGTGAAGAACCCTCTCTTCACCCACGACTACGATCAGATGGAAGCCAACGTAGGCCAATGGCACGCCAAGTGCTTCCAACTGGCCAAGAGTCTGAATGAAGAGCACGAGGATGCCTCCAACGTGGCTACTGAAGTGCGTAGAATCATTGAAGAGTTCAGAGAGCACCTGCCTCTGATTAAGTGCATTACTCTTCCCGCCCTTTAGGACGAAGATTGGCGCCTAATTAAAGAAACTTGTGGCCATGATTCCATGGAGCGTGAGCAGATTACAGTTGACAAATTTGCCTCTTACGACCTCCAGACTCACATTGTGCAGATTGAGGACATCGCAGCCAGTGCCCAGAAGAAGTTCCAGTTGAGTCAGAAGCTGAAGCTGATGCGTGAGGAGATGAAGGAATTCCCCCTCTTCTTGAAGGGTTACCCCAACAACAACCCCACCACTAACGTCCTTGGAATGTACGAAGAAATGCAGACCAAACTTGAAGATCAGATCGTAAACACTCAGGGTATTCTCGCTCAGATTGGCTCTAAAGCCCAGAGATCTCTACTCTACCGTGAGTCCAAGGCCTGGGAAAAGCGCCTTAAGGACCTTTTCGACCTGATTGAAGAAGTGCAGAAATGCCAGCGTATTTGGATGTACCTCGAGCCTATTTTCGCCTCTGACGATATCGGCAAGACCCTCCCCAAAGAGCTAGAAATGTTCAAGGCTGTGGATCTCCTCTGGCGCACAACTATGGAGTACTGCGTTGAGAACCCCCTGCTCCACGATTTGATTGACCGTGAGAACATTATGGCACACTTCGTGGACGCCAACAAGAACCTGGCCGATATTCAGCGTCAACTGAATGACTACCTGGACTCCAAGTGTCAGTCCTTCCCCAGATTCTACTTCTTGGCTGATGATGATCTACTTAAGATCTTGGCCCAGACCAAGGACCCCACCCTCGTCCAGCCTCATATGAGCAAGTGTTTCGAGGGAATCAAGAAGGTTGTCTTCCAAGGAGACGGCATCGTCACTGGAATGGTCTCTGCTGAAGGAGAAGTTGTAACCTTCACCAAGCCCATTGATGTGAATGAGGGCGAAAAGGCAGGAAATGTAGAACTTTGGATGCTCGAAATCGAAGACATGATGAAGACTACTCTCCGTGACATGGTCAAGGGAGCCATGGCCGACTACGAAGTCACTCCTAGACCTCAGTGGCTCAAGGCATGGGCCGGACAAATCGTCCTCGCTTGCGATTAGCTCTAATGGACCACCGGTGCAGCTGCTGGTATTCAGGAATTCGACCAAGGTGGTCTAGAAGAGTTCCGTGACGAGAGTAACAAGAAGATTAACGAAGTTGTCATGATGGTGAGAGGAGAACTCCCAGAAATGACCAGAGTCACCTTGAAGGCTCTTACCGTGCTGGCCGTGTTCTGCAGAGATGTGGTCAGTGAGCTCCTCATTGAGCAGTGCGACGACCTGAACTCCTTCAACTGGATGTCTCAGCTGCGTTACTACTGGGAAGGCAAGGATATCCTCAACGTGAAAATGGTGACTTCCGTTCTGCCCTATGGATACGAGTACCTCGGTAACTCCCTGCGTCTTGTAGTCACACCCCTCACTGTCCTCTGCTACAGAACTCTGATGTGTGCCAAGACTCTTAACTACGGTGGAGCTCCCGAAGGACCCGCCGGAACTGGTAAGACCGAGTCCGTCAAGGATTTGGCCAAAGCCCTGGCCTTCTAGTGCGTTGTGTTCAACTGCTCTGATGATTTGGATCACACTGCCATGGCCAAGTTCTTCAAGGGACAAGCCTCCTCCGGTGCTTGGTTCTGCTTCGACGAATTCAACAGAATTAACCCCGAAGTGCTCTCGGTCATTGCGTCTCAGATTTCTGTCATCCATATGGCTATTGCAAGAAAGGAAAGGACCTTCGATTTCTTCGGAACGGAGCTCATCCTCAAGGACCAGTGCAATGTGAACATCACCATGAACCCCGGGTATGCTGGGCGTTCCGAGCTTCCCGATAACCTGAAAGCTCTGTTCAGACCCGTGGCGATGATGGTGCCCTCTTACGCTATGATTGCTGAAATCGAGCTGATGTCCTTTGGATTTGCTGATGCCCGTCCCCTGGCCGTCAAGGTCACAGCCTCTCTTGCCCTCTCTAATGAGCAACTGTCTTCTCAGTTCCATTACGATTTCGGCATGCGTGCCCTCAAGTCCATCCTCACTGCCTGTGGTAACTTGAGACAGATTCTCGGAGAAGTGCAGAGAGAAGACCAGATCTGTCTGCGTGCTCTGTAGGACTCTAACATTCCCAAGTATACCTTCCAGGACATCCCCCTGTACAACGGTATCACTAGTGACTTGTTCCCCGGAGTTACCCTCCCTGAACCCGACTATGGCCTGCTCATGCCTTCTCTGCTCACCAGCATGAAAGAAATGAATCTGTAACCTAAAGAGTCCTTCATCAAGAAGACCCTGGAACTGTTTGACATGATCCAGATTAGACATGGACTCATGGTGGTTGGACAAGCCTTCGCTGGCAAGAGTGGAACCGTCAAGGTCCTCAAGGACGCCATGACCCGCATCAAGAAGGAGTAGCCCGACTAGAAGGACTACCTCAAGGTCCAGATGAAAATAATGAACCCCAAGAGTATCAGGAAAAACCAGCTCTATGGTAACCTCGATGATTCCACTAACGAATGGACTGACGGAGTGCTCGCTATTATTGTGCGTGACTTCGCTGAAAGCACCAGTCCCGACAGGAAGTGGGTGATGTTCGATGGACCAGTCGACGCTGTCTGGATTGAGAACATGAACACTGTCCTCGACGATAACAAGAAGCTCTGCCTCAACTCTGGAGCTGTCATCAAGCTATCCAACGTCATGACCATGATGTTCGAAGTCGATGACCTGTCCTTCGCCTCTCCCGCTACCGTGTCCAGATGCGGTATGATCTTCCTGGAGCCCCATCAGCTCGGACACACTGTCTTGATCGAATCCTACATAGAAAGATTCAAGGTAAACTTCCCTGAAAAGTTCGTCCAGAATATCAAAGACTTACTCCACTACTTCATCGATATCTGTGTAGTGTTCTCTATCTACCACTCCAAGATGTCCCAGGCAGTTCACGGTAACGTCCTGGCCACTAACACCCTTGAGCTTTTCGACACTTTTGTTAGCGACTGGTGTAAGGCTGGCGCCACTGTCCCTTCTGATGCTGAGGACAAGATGGTCAACGCCCTTATCTTTGCTATCACCTGGTCTATTGGAGGCAAGGTTGACGAGCACACTCGTGGAAAGTTCGACCTTTTCATGCAGGAGTTAATTGAGGGAGAAGAGGTCCTGGAGAAGTACAAGCTCGACCTTGTCAACAACGGCTACTGTCTCCACGAGATTAAGAAGATGGAGAAGCACAAGATTCAAAAGGGAGACTCTATGTTCAGCATCTTCTTTGAGAGAGACAGTTGCTCTTGGGTTCCCTGGGAAAAGACTCAAGAAGCCTTCCAGATCCCCGCAGACGCTCCTTACAGTGAGATGATCGTGCCTACCCTCGATTCCATTAGAATTAAGGGAGTTTTCAACAGACTTCTATAGGCTGGTAAGCACATCCTGCTCGTGGGACCTACTGGTACTGGTAAATCTGTTATGGTAAACCAGGAGCTACGCACCACCTACACCAACGATGATTGGACCTACATCGGCATGGCTTTCTCCGCCCAGACCACCGCTGGTCAGACCTAGGACATTTTCGATGGAAAATTGATGAAGCTTCGTAAGGGTCACTACGTCCCCGAAGGCGACCGCAGAGGAGTCATGTTCATCGATGACTTAAGCATGCCTAAGATCGAAGAGCCTGGAATTAACGCTACTCAGCCTGCCATTGAGCTGCTCCGTCAGTGGATGGACTACCAAGGCTGGTTCGAGATCAAGAGTGAAGAGAAGGATTTCCGTAAGGTTTCCAAGTTCTCTATGGCTGGAGCTATGGGACCCCCTGGAGCCGGCAAGCCCGTGGTCACTGGCAGATTCATCCGCCATTTCAACTCCCTTTACATTGAGCCCTACTCCAACAGTTCCCTCAACATCATTTTCAACTCTGTGATGGAATGGAACTTCATGTAGCACGATAAGCCCGCCTACGGAACGGGTATCCGCGGACTCAAAGAAAAGATGGTTATCGGTACCATCGGCACTTACCAGGAACTGGCCACTAAATTCAGACCTACTCCTGCTAAATCTCATTATACTTACAACTTGAGAGATGTGTCTAAGGTCTTCTAGGGTATATCCAAGTCCAGCCCCAAGGCCATCAAAAATGAAGACGATTTCGTCAAGCTGTGGGCTCACGAGTGCACTAGGACTTTCCACGATCGTCTCATCTCTGACGCTGATAGAGCAGATTTCGTAGAAATGATCACTGTCAACATGAAGGAGACTTTCAAGAAGAATTACGACTCCATCTGTACTGTCTAGCCTCTCCTTTTTGCTAGTTTCGTGCCTACTGTCTACCCCGAAGGCGACACCACCAAGAAGCCCTTTACAGACATCTACTGCGAACTGACTGACCGTGAGAAGATGACCAAGGTTGCTGAGGACCAACTGGTTGACTTCAACGTGATGAACCGCACAAAGAAGATGGACCTAGTGTTGTTCTCCGACGCTATTGAGCACTCTGTGAAGATCCATCGTGTCATCACCACTGAGTACGGACACGCCCTCCTAGTCGGAGTGGGTGGCTCTGGGCGTAAGTCTCTCACTGAGCTGGCTACTTTCTTCGCTCAATTCACCATCGTGCACCTTGAAATCCCCAAGGGTTACAACTTCGCATCGTGGCGTGAAGACCTGCAAGTGAACCTGTACAAGGAGCTTGCCATTGAAATCAAAAATATGATTTTCTTCTTCTCCGACACGCAGCTAGTAGATGAAGCCTTCCTTGAGGACATCAACAATATTCTCAATGGTGGAGAGGTGCCCAACCTCCTCACTGAAGGTGAAATTTACGTGACTATTCTGGAGATGGTCAAGGAAGCCAATAAGAACGATGCGGTCTTCAAGGAGCATGAAGCTGACAACGCCTACGTGTACAACAAGTACATCACAGCCGCCAAGCAGAGTCTCCATCTTGTGCTTTCGTTCTCCTACATTGGAGACGACTTCAAGCGCAGACTCCGTATGTTCCCCGGTCTAGTCAATTGCTGCACTATCGACTGGTTCTTGCCCTGGCCTCGTCAGGCCCTTAAATCCGTGGCTCAGTACTTCCTAGGAGAAGTGGAGGACTTACCCCAGATTGAGGGTGTGGTTGAGATCTGTGTCGACATGCAGGAGCGTGTACACAAGCTTTCCGCTCGCTTCCTGAGTGAGTTGTCTCGCTACTACTACGTCACTCCTACCAGTTACCTCATCTTGATTAAGGTGTTCAAGGAGAAGCTAGACACCAAGCGTAAATTCATCAGAGACACCATCGGCAAGTACGAGCGTGGGCTCATTGCGCTTGACAAAGCTACAGTCACTGTGAAGCAACTACAGATCGATTTGGGAATTCTGATACCCCAGGTCAAGACCAAGGCAGAAGCCGCCGCTAAAAAGCAGATTGAAATTGAAATCAAGCGTAAGGAAGTCGAAATCGAACAGGCTGCGTGTGCCGTCGAAGAAGACCAGGCTAAGAAGCAGAAGGGCGATGCTGATGAGATTTCCGCTGATTGTGATCAGAAACTGGCTGAGGTTATGCCCATCTTCGAGAAAGCCGTGAAGGCTGTCGGAAGACTCAGATAAGAGCACGTGGTAGAATTAAAATCATTCAACAAAGTGGCTCCAGCTGTTGCTAATGTGGCCAAGGTGCTCTGCATCATGTTCAAAAACAGCCCCAGGATCAAGAGAGGCATGCCTGAATAGGAGCAATTGGACTTGTACTGGAATCATTGCAAGAAGTCATAAGTTCTTGGTCCTAAGACACTCAATGAGTTGAAGGCCTACCCTAAGGAGGATTAGGAGCAAGAAGTGGTCGACTAAACCAAAGCAGTCACTGAACTAGAAGATTTCGATCCTAAACTTATCGCTAAATCCTCTCAAGCCGCTGCTGGTATTGCTGAATGGGCTATCGCTATTCTTCAGTTCCATGATGCCCTCAAGGTCGTGAAACCCCGTCAGGTCCAACTCAAGGAAGCTAAAGAGTCTTCTGCTGCTGCCCAGAAACTTTGGGATGGTGCCCTCGCCAAGCTGGACGAAGTGCAGAAGAACTTGCTTGCCCAGGTGAATGAGCTGAAGCGTGTAAAAGACGAAGAGGCTGCTCTCAAGAAGGAGAAAGACACCTGCGAGTTCAAACTGAGTGTGGCTCAAGCCCTCATTATCGGTCTGGCGGACGAGAAGATCACTTGGGAAGAGGATCTGGCTAACCAGAAGGTTAATGATGAGTGCCTGGTGGGTGACATCATCATCTGTGCTGGCTTCATTGCTTACATGGGAGTCTTCCTGTCCGACTACAGACTCGAGTGCAAGGACCAGTGGACCAAGATGCTGTTTAAGTACAACATCAGAAGTAACAAGAAGTGTGACCTCACCACTATCCTAGGAGAGCCCGTCAAGATCCAGGACTGGTAGATTAACAAGCTACCCAAAGATTCGTTCTCCACTGAGAATGCCATTATTTGGGATAACTCTGATAGATGGTCCCTGATGATCGACCCCCAGATGCAGGGCTATAACTGGCTCATGTCCACCTATGCCTAGGGTGAAGAGTCCAACCTACAGATCATCAAGCCTAGCATGGAGCAGAAGATTATGAGCAGGAAGCTGGAGACTTCCCTCACTTTCGGATACCCCGTCATTCTTGTTGATGCTACTGAAACCTTCGATCCCATGTTGGAGCCTATTATTTCCAAGTAGATCCAGAAGAGAGGAGCTGACTACTTCATCAACTTCAACCAGGCAGCTATCCCCTACAGCACTGACTTCCAGTTCTTCATCACCACTAAGATGCCCAGACCCCATTACACTCCTGAAACTTGTGTCAAGGTAACCCTCCTCAATTTCATGGTCACTCAAGAAGGTCTGCAGGATCAAATGCTGAACATCGTGGTTGAGCTGGAAGAGCCCGTCAAGTCTGAGAACAGAGCCAATGCTATCATCAAGACAGCTAAGTCTCTCAAGACTAAGAAGGAACTGCAAGACATGATTCTTGGCCTAGTGTCTAACGCTGGTGACGATATTCTTGAAGACAGAAAGCTTAAGGAAACCCTCGACTAGTCTGGAATTGAAAAGATTGAGATTCAGGCTGTCATCGAAGGCGCTGAGGAGATCATGAAGGCTATGGAGCTGACCCGTGTTGGTTTCCAGCACGTCGCTCTCCGTGTGTCCAGACTCTTCTTCGTGCTCATGGACTTGGTGAATGTTGGCCCTATGTACCAGTACTCCCTTGAGTTCTTCCGCAACATTTACAGAGTCACCATCAAGTCTGCCGACAAGGAAGACCCTCCACTTACCAAGAAAGCTCGTAAGGCCTTCTTCATTAAGGAATTCCTGGGCAACCTGTACAGAAACGTGTCTCGCTCTCTGTTCGTGAAAGACAAGCTACTCTTCTCCTTCCTAATCTGCCTTAAGATTATGGACGAAAAGCAAGCTTCCACTGGTGGTCTCAACATCGCTGAAATTCGTTTCCTGATGACCGGTGGAACCCAAGTCAACCTGGACAGACCTAACCCCGCTGGTGAAGGCACCTGGTTCTCTAACAAGGCCTGGGCTGGCTTCATGCAGCTGTCTAAGGAGCTTAAGATATTCGAAGGCTTCGATACCGACATGGAAAAGAACATTAAGTTCTGGGAAGACCTCTACAACAGCAGCAACCCTCACTCCGATGAGCACGTCTGGCCTGGTAAATGGGGCGAGCTCTCCATCTTACACAAGGCCATCGTGATGCGTCTCCTAAGACCCGACAAGGTCATCCTTATGATCCAGAAGCTGATCTCTGAAGAGGAAGAAATGGGTCAGTACTACATCATCCCTCCTTCCTTCGACATGGCTGAGATCGTGCAGGACTCCCTCAACAACACTCCTATCATTATTGTGCTCTCCCCCGGAGCCGATCCTATGATCGATATTTTGGAGGTTAAAACCAAGATGAAGCAGGATATGACCGCCCTTTCCCTTGGTAGAGGTCAAGGTCAGATCGCCATTGATGCTATCAAGTAGGCCTAGACCAATGGAACTTGGGTTGTACTGCAGAATTGCCATTTGGCTCCCTCCTTCATGCCCATTCTGGACGGTATCATTGACAACACCAAGCTAGACGAAAACAGTGGCTTCCGTCTCTGGTTGACCACTCTGCCCTCTGACAAGTTCCCTGTCACCATCGTGCAGAACTCCGTCAAGGCTACCCTCGAGCCACCAAATGGAATGAGAAACAACTTGATCCGTGCATACAAGAACACCATCACCAACAAGGAGTTTGACCAGTGCGAAAAACCTGAGGCCTTCAAGCGTCTCTTCTACGGTCTCTGCTTCTTCAACGCCTTGATTCTTGAGCGCAGAAAGTTCGGACCCCTAGGATGGAACATCCAGTACTCGTTCGCTATGTCCGACTTGCGTATCTCCAAGCAGCAGCTCATGCTCTTTTTGAACGAATTCGAGAAGGTGCCTTACGCCGCCCTCAACTACATGGTAGCCAAGGCCAACTATGGAGGCCGAGTGACTGACGCCCAAGACAAGCGTCTCAATGAGCTCCATCTGTCCGACTACTTCAACGAGAATGTGGTTAACAACGAGAACCACCCTCTCACTGAAAGTGGCAGGTACATCGTTCCCAGCGACACCGACCAAGCTGGCTACGTTGAATTCGCTGAGTCCCTCCCCATTGAAGACGACTGTGAGATCTTCGGCATGCACTCCAACGCTGCTATCACCTCCGATATCAACGAGACCAACAGCCTGCTCGCCATTTGCCTCTCCCTCCAGCCTAGAGTTACCTCTTCCAGTGGCAAGTCTAGGGACGATATTCTTCTTGACTTGGCCAAGAGCATTTTGGACCAACTGCCTCAGACTTTCGACACTGAAGAATCTGCCAAGAAGCACCCTATCAGGTACGATGAGTCCATGAACACGGTGCTTTCCCAGGAGCTCCTCCGTTACAACAGACTGATTGTTGTCATTAGACAGTCTCTTATCAACATTGGGCGCGGCATTAAGGGAGAAGTGGTCATGAGTGAGGAGTTAGAATAAATTGCTAACGCCCTCTACGATAACTTGGTACCCGGGCCATGGAAGAAGTACTCCTTTAACTCGCTCAAGCCCCTCGCCTCTTTCGTTGTAGATGTCTTGAAGAGACTCAAGGAGTACCAGAGCTGGATTGACAACGGCCATCCTCCTTGCTTCTGGATTTCGGGTTTCCATTTCGTTCACTCTTTCCTGACTGGTGTGAAACAAAACTACGCCAGAAAGTACAAGATCCCCATCGATGCCATCCAGTTCAACTTCAAGATCATCTCCGATCCCAAGAGCGTAGACACCTCCAAGAAGCCTGACGATGGTGCCTTTGTCCATGGCCTGCTCATTGAAGGATGCAGATGGGACTCCGACAACGAGTACCTGGAAGAGTCTCACCCCAAGGTGCTCATCTCCTCCGTCCCCATCATGTGGCTGATGCCCGTCAAGAACACCCAGATAGTGCGCGACCACGCCTACGACTGCCCTCTGTACATCACCCTTGAGCGTAAGGGAATCTTGTCCACCATCGGAATCTCCAACAATTTCGTGATGATGACTGGCATGCCCATGCAGCGTCAGCACACCAACGGACACTGGATCAAGAGAGGAGTGGCCATGGTCACCCAGACCAACGATTGAGCACTGACTCACATTAACTCCAAGCAGGCCCTTAAGTTGCCCTAAGTCTTCCTATATATTCGAATAAACAGTTCACCCCAC
>Ga0206692_1671962_pt1 | contig 12968 bp, 9 predicted proteins | sample M240m12015metaT_FD_159670 | JGI IMG/M metagenome (GOLD analysis project Ga0206692, IMG submission 159670) | Metatranscriptome of ammonia-oxidizing marine archaeal communities from Monterey Bay, California, United States - M2 40m 12015... | ecosystem: Environmental > Aquatic > Marine > Intertidal... | reverse complement strand
GCAACAACGAAGGAAATCGCTTCCAATTGCTTAGACCCTCTCCCGTCCAGAAAGGCGGAGAAGGCTCCCCCCAACAAGATCAAGGTTTGTTATTGCAACGCCAGTTGCCCAGCTCCCAGGTGCCCCGTTTCAACCCGCATCCCCCTGAAACCCCACCTCGCCTCAAGAAGAAGGTGCCCGAAGTCGGCTCACCTATCTCTCCCGTCAAGCGCAAGTTTGGCAAGCTCAAGGAGGCCACCAGCACCGAGATCCACGACTACAACAAGTGCAACATCGAGGAGCTCCTCCTCACCACTGGCGTTGAGTTCCGCAACCCTGAGAAAGTCCCCGGCGGTTGGCTCCCCCTCGAAGCTTTCGACAACCGTGACTTCGACACCCGCTTGCCCCTTCCCTGGCTCCACTACGTGGGCGGCATGGGTCCCCGCGACGGTGTTGGCGGTCAAGGCTTGTGGAAAGACAAAGATGGCCTCTGCTACTGGCGCAAGTTGCGCGTGCTCAAGTGGCTCCCTCGCACGGAGCGCTTTGAGGGTTTCTGGGAAAACACCAGAGAGAAGGTCAAACTCGCTCGCATATTTATCTTGTTTGACGAGGAAGACCCCCGCATTTTCGCTCGCAGGTTCAAGGCCGCCTACGAGAAGCGTATCCAAGCCGACGCGCTCATTAAGTACAACTACTACGTCGAAAACATGCCTAAGCACCAGATCCCCGAGATCGACGCCTACCAAGTGAACCGCATCCTCACTATGACCCAGAACTCGAAGGCCCTCCGCGGCAAAAGCTCCGCCGACACCACCACTCTCCTCAACGAGATGAACGTGGACTTCGCTAAGACCATGAACAAGATCATCTTCGACAAGCATTGCACCGACAAGAGCAACAACTTGATCACCGGCAAGCTTGAGCTCCCCACCCCTGCCGCCGCCCAGGAGACCCCCTACTACGGCATGATCCGCATCCCCACCCACAACTACTCTGAGACTTTCTCTCAATTCTGCTTCCGCACACTTCTGATCAAAGACGAAGTTATCCGCGCCCAGCAGCAGATCTTCAAGGAGTGCAATGACGTGTCTGCTCGTGACATCTACAACCCAAATATCACTAAGACTATGAAGGTTGAAGAGTTCAAGAACGTTCAGACCAGCTCAATCACTCAAACTTCCTATTACTTGAAGGAAACGTGGCTGAACAAGATCAAGGAGATCATCAAGACCCAGTTCCAACAGACCCCCGAAGAAGCGTAACAAGGCGTGAAACCGTGGTTTAACTTGAACGAAACCGACCGCACAACGTACGAACAATCAAAACTCAAGCGTTTCTTGACCCAACAGCGTTTCGTGATGGAAGACACCCTTCTGAAAATGACTGAAAAATCTGTGCACCGGTTTGTGGACTCTATCTGTTCTTTCCTCCCCATTGCTTGCCTTGTCAACGCTCCCAACGATGTCAGCAACACCTACTATACAGCTGAACAGATTAAGGCTCTTGGCGCTCCCAAGCCCAAGTTCCCCCTCTTCGTCATTGAGTTGCAGTTGGATGAGGACAACCGTCCTTCATTCTCCCACTCCCCATCGGATGTGGTCCACTCTATCCTTAAGACCTTCGACCATGGCCTCGCTGCCTTGCAAGAAATCGGTCAGCTCGAGCAAAAATTGCTCCCTACTCTCTTCAAATCTAACCAGAAGAGCTTCCTCAAGGTGCCCGTCAAGCCTGACACCATGCCTGACTCACCTGACCCAAATGACAAGAAGCAGTTGCCTGACCCCAACACTTGGATCTACGTTGCCTACCAAAAGTTGCGCAGCAGAATCGCCGAGTGCGTTGACCCTCTTGATGCCTACCTTAAGACGTTCGATAAGTTCAACGCCGAGTACAAGCTCGACCCCGAGGCCGTGATCAAACAGTTCGACAACCCTGAGGACCCCAAGGACTCCGGTGAACTCCGTGGCGCCGTTATCGCAAACCGTCGCCAGGCTGATGCTCTCCTTGAGACTATCCCTGAATCCATCACCGTAAGCATGTTCACTGTCAACTGTGACAACATCCGCAAAATGCTTGTTGCTAAGCACACCCAGATCGCTGACGCCTTGGTTGAAGTGATCGCTAAGCAGGCCAAAGCGCAAGCTTTCGAAACGATGAAAGAGTTCACTGACATCAACGACATGATCAACCGCTCCCCCAACGACATTGAAGAGCTCTCAGCCATCCGTGAGTTCGTCGCCGGCGTCCCCAACCAGATTGAGAAGCTCGAAGGGCAAATCAAGATGGGCATGCAAACCTACTCTATTTTGGAGGAGTTCGGATACAAATTCGGAGAAGATGACGACTATGACAAGCAGTGGAAACTCTACGGTTCTCCTTGTGAAACTCATGAGGTTATCAAGCTTCAGCGCGATAAACTCGAGAAAGAAGAACACAAGATGGTGAACAAAATGCAACAGGAGCAAAGCGAATTCGACTAGAAAGTCATTGAGCTTCAACAAAAAGTCACTGGATTTACTCAACACACTTCAATCGAAAACTTCGAAGAGGTTGCCAAGATGGCCGAAGAGGTCTGGGCTGAGTTGCAAGCTAGTGACAAGAGTGCTAAAGTGTTCAACCAACGCGAGTGCCTCACCGGCAACGAGGAGACCTCCTACGACAACATCAACTTGATGGTCAAAGAGTACGAGCCTTTCTACCAGTTGTGGACCACGTGCGACCTTTGGAAGCAGTCTAACCACGGGTGGCTCCATGATGAATGGGAGAAGCTCGATGGCGCATAGATGGAGGAAATCGTTGAGAACAGTGACAAGACCATGAACAAGGTCATCCGTCAACTCAAAGATCGTGAAGTGCCTTCGATTAAGAAGATTGCTGAGCAGGTCAAAGAGGAAGTCACTGACTACAAGGTCTACGTGCCCATGGGTATGGCCTTGCGCACCCAAGGTATGAAAGATCGCCATTGGGAAGCTGTTTCAAACAAAGTCGGCTTCGAAGTTAAGCCCTACCCCGGATTCACCTTCCAGCACTGCATCGACATGGAGCTCGTTAAGTGGAGCGACGACATTGTCGACATCGGCGAGCGTGCCGGCAAAGAATACATCATTGAGACCCAGCTCAAGGAGATGAAGGACAAGTGGGTTGAACAAGAGTTCAGACTCAAAGACTTCAAGACCAGTGGCACCTACACCACCCTCGGTTTCGACGACGCCCAGGCCATTCTCGACGAGCACATGACTCTCGCTCAAACCATGCAGTTCTCTCCCTTCAAGGGCCCCTTCCTCGAAGAAATCGAGGACTGGAACAAACAGCTCCTCTACGTCTCCAACGTGATGGAAGAGTGGACTAAAACTCAGGCCTCCTGGATGTATTTGCAGCCCATTTTCGACTCCCCCGATATCATGAAGCAACTTCCCGGCGAAGCCAAGAAGTTCAAGGCTGTCGACAAGAAGTGGCGTGAGATCCAAGCCGGCACTAAGGCCAACCCCAACGTGCTCGCTGCTTGCACCCGTGATAACATGACCGTTTACGAGTCGTTCGTGCAATGCAACTTCATGCTCGACGCTGTGCAGAAGGGTCTTAAGGAATATCTTGAGGCTAAGCGTTCAGTGTTCGCTCGTTTCTATTTCTTGGCCGACACTGATTTGTTGGAAATTCTCTCTCAGACTAAGGAAGTGGAGAATGTGAGGCCTCACTTGCGTAAGGTGTTCGAGAATATGACTGATTTGCACTTCGAGATCGATAAAACCATCACCAAGATGATGTCGGCTGAGAAGGAAGTCATTCCTTTGATGAAGCCTCTAGACCCCAAAGACAAGAAAGTAGAAGACTGGATGGGCGAGGTCGAACAAATGATGTACGACACCGTCAGAAACGTGCTCCACTACTCCATCACGGACTACAAAGAAATGGAATCTCGTCCTGAGTGGATCAAAAAGCACCCCGGTCAATGCGTTCTTAACGGCTCTCAAGTTCACTGGACCCAAGAACTCGAACAGGCCATCGCAGAAAAGGGCTCTGAGGGCTGCAAAGAGTACCTCAAGTTCCTGGACAAACAACTGCTCGACACTGTCGACCTCGTGCGTCAAAAGCTCTCTAAGCTTCAATCCTACACCCTCGGTGCCTTGATCGTCATTGATGTGCACGCTAAGGACGTCATTGCCACGCTCGTTGACCACCGTGTTGACGACCCTACCGCCTTCGAGTGGATCTCACAGCTGCGCTACTACTGGGAGAACGACGACTGCCGTGTCAAGTGCATTCAGACTGACTTCCCCTATGGTTACGAGTATCTTGGTAACACACAACGTTTGGTTATTACGCCTTTGACTGATAAGTGTTACATGACTTTGATGGGCGCTTTGAAGCTCGATTTGGGCGGTGCTCCCGCCGGACCCGCCGGAACGGGCAAGACCGAATCCACCAAGGATCTTGCTAAGGCTCTGGCCAAACAGTGCGTCGTGTTCAACTGCTCTGACGGTATGGACTATATCATGATTGGTAAATTCTTCAAGGGTCTTTGCGCTGCCGGTGCCTGGTGTTGCTTCGATGAGTTCAACCGTATTAACATTGAGGTGTTGTCTGTGATTGCGCAACAGCTCCTGTAACTTTTCGGCGCCAAATCTCGCAACGACAAGGAGATCGACTTCGAAGAGTCTCACATCTTCCTTAAGCCTACCTTCTGCGTGTTCATCACGATGAACCCCGGTTACGCCGGTCGCACTGAGCTTCCCGACAACCTTAAGGCTCTTTTCCGCCCCGTCGCTATGATGGTGCCCGATTACGCTCTTATCGGCCAGATCATGCTCTACTCCTTCGGTTACATCACTGCCGGTAACTTGGCCAACAAGATGGTCACCACTTTCAAGCTCTGCTCAGAGCAGCTCTCCAGTCAGTACCATTATGATTACGGAATGCGCGCTGTGCGTTCTGTTATTAATGCCGCTGGTCTGCTCAAACGTGCTGACCCCGACATGAATGAGGACCAGTTGCTGTTGAGAGCCCTGAGAGATGTCAATGTGCCCAAGTTCTTGAAGGATGACTTGCCATTGTTCGAAAACATTATTCAGGATTTGTTCCCTGGTATTGCCAAGCCTGAAATTGACTACGGTAAGTTGATGGTGCAACTCAAGACTAGTTGCCATGAGCACCACGTGCAGCCCGAACAGATGTTCCTTGACAAGGTCATCCAGTTGTACGATACTTGCCAAGTGCGCCACGGTCTCATGTTGGTGGGCCCCACTGGCGGTGGTAAGACTTTGAACTACAAAATGCTTCAGCACGCCCAGACTGCACTTAAAGACGAGGAAAACTTCGAAGCGACTCACTGCCACATCTTGAACCCCAAGTCGATCACTATGGACCAGCTCTACGGCGCCATGGACTTAGCCACCAGCGAGTGGATGGACGGCGTTGCCGCCCGCCTCGTCGCCGACGCCAGCAAGGACCCCAACCCCGACAAGCACTGGGTCATGTTCGACGGCCCTGTCGACGCCCTCTGGATTGAGTCCATGAACACCGTGCTCGACGATAACAAGAAGTTGTGCCTTAACTCCGGTCAGATCATCCCCTTGTCTGAGAACATGACGATGATGTTCGAGGTGGAGGACTTGGCTGTCGCTTCTCCTGCCACGGTGTCCCGCTGCGGTATGGTCTACATGGAGCCGGGCGCTATTGGAATTTAGCCTCTGGTCAAGTCCTGGATGGAAATTGTGCCTCCGTCGTTCAAGTTGAGGAAGACTTGCATTCCCCTCGTGGAGAGCATGTTCAAGAAGTACTTGGAGCCCACCATCAACTTCATGCGCAAGAACCTTCCCGAGCCTGTTTAGACTGTTGACAACAACATCGCTTGCTCTTTCATGCGCTGCCTCGACTGCTTCATCTTCCCTTACTTCGACACTGAACTTAAGAAGGTGAACGCTGAAGAAATTGAGGACTTCGAGTCAATGGTTGAAGCCTTCTTCATCTTCTCGGCAGTTTGGTCTTCCGGCTGCACCACTACCACCGACGGCCGCATCAAGTTCAACAACAAGCTCCGCGAAATCATGGGCAAGGACAACAAGTTCAAGTTCCCCAACAACGGCAGCTGCTACGACTACTGCTTCAACAAGGAGACTAAAGAGTGGTAGATTTGGACCGATATCGTCAAACCTTTCGAAATTGACCCTAAAGCTATCTACTCCGAAATCATTGTGCCCACTTTCGACTCCATCAGGATGAAGTACGTCAAGAAACTCTTGATTACCAACGGAAAGCACGTTCTTTCGCCCGGACCTACTGGTACCGGCAAGACTGTCAACATTTCCAACATGTTGAACTCTGAGATGAGCGAAGACTACCAGGCCATTCCCTTGACTTTCTCTGCTTAGACCAGTGCTAACCAAGTGCAAGATGCTCTCGACGAGAAGTTCGAAAAGAGGAGAAAAGGTATCTTCGGCCCCCCTCCCGGCAAGAAGTACTGTATCTTCATTGATGACTTGAACATGCCCAAGAAGGAAGAGTACGGCGCACAGCCCCCTATTGAGCTCATTCGTCAGTGGTTCGATCACAAGGGCTGGTACGATCGCAAGGAGTTGTACGCCAAGAAGATTGAGGACATCATCTTCGTTTCTGCCATGGGCCCTCCCGGTGGTGGTCGTACTGCCATCACTGCTCGCATGCAGAGACATTTCAACATCATTTGCTACACTTTGCTTGGTTCCGAGTCTGTAGAGATGATTTTCTCCAAGATTGTTAGCAAATTCCTTGGTGTTTTCGCTGACGATGTCAAGAACAACATCGGCAAGATTGTGGACGCCACCCAGATGGTTTACTCAGGTGTCGAGGAGAAGCTTAAGCCTATCCCTGCCAAGTCCCACTACACTTTCAACTTGCGTGATATGTCCAAGATTTTCCAGGGTATTTGCGCTGCCTCAGCCAAGCACGTTCTTACTAAGCTTGATTTAGCACGTTTGTGGGTCCACGAGAACCAACGTGTGTTCGGTGACCGCATGATCAACAACTAGGACAAAGAATTGCTCTTGGAGCTTTTGATGACCTAATCCACCAAGAAGTTCGAATTGGGCCAAAACGAGATTTTTGAAACCGACCGCATTATCTTCGGTGACTTCGCTGAAACAATTGACGGTGAAGGCAGGCCCTACGTCCTTATCCATGACTTGCCCAAGATGCAGGGCAAGATTGAGGAGTACTTGGAGGACTACAACGCCAGCGTCAAGTTCCCCATGAAACTCATCATGTTTATGGACGCTTGTGAGCACGTTGCCAAGGTGTGCCGCGTGTTGAGACAACCTCAAGGTAACGCTTTGTTGCTCGGTGTCGGTGGTTCCGGCAGACAGAGTCTGTCCAAGCTCGCCACCTACATGAGCACCTTCAAACTCTTCCAAATTGAGGTCATCAAGGGCTACTCAATGAAGGACTGGCGTGAGGACTTAAAGACTGTGCTCATGTTGGCCGGTGTTGAAGCCAAGCAGACAACTTTCCTCTTCGTCGATACCCAGATTATCAACGAAAACATGCTTGAGGATATTAACACTGTGCTCAACTCTGGTGATGTTCCTCAACTTTACAAGAATGAAGATTTGGAACCCATTTACGCTGTTGGTAAACAAGAATGTAACAGACGCCAATTGCCTGTCAACAAGATGAACATGTTCTCTTGCTACCTCAACCGTGTTAAGGCCAACGTGCACATGGTCATTGCTATGTCGCCCTTGGGTGAGATTTTCCGCTCACGTTTAAGAAAGTTCCCCTCCCTCGTCAATTGCTGCACCATTGATTGGTTCTCAAACTGGCCCGCTGAAGCTTTGCTCAATGTGGCTCGTGGTTCAATGACTGACCCCGATGCTAACATGAACCTTGAGCAAGATGAAGATAGTTGCATTGAGATGTTCAAGATCATGCATCAGTCTGTTGAAGATAAGGTCGACCTTTTCCGTGAACAAATGCGTCGTATTTCTTACGTCACTCCTACATCTTACCTTGAGTTGCTGAGCACTTACAAAAAGGTGTTGAAGGACAAGCGCAATGAGGTCGGCAAAGCCCGCAACCGTCTCGCTCGTGGTCTCGACGTGCTCAAGGAGGCATCCATTGAAGTCGACAAGCTCCGCTCCAAACTCGAAGCCGATGCCCCCATCCTCGAGAAGACCCAGGTTGAGGTAGAAGCTACCAAGAAGGTTATCGCTGAGAAGACCAAACAGGCCGAAGCTGTCAAGGCTGTCGTGTCTGTTGAAGAAGAAGAAGCTACCAAGCAAGCTGCTGAGGTCAAGGCTGTCAAAGATGACGCTGATAAACAACTTTCCAAGGCCGAACCCGCTTTGCTTAATGCCGTGAAGAAGGTCAAGGAAATTGATGTGAACAACTTCTATGAGTTGCGTGGTATTGCCCGTCCTTCTCCATCTGCTGTGGCCTGCTTCAAGTTGGTTTGCTTCTTGATGGTCAAGGGCGCAAAGCCCAAAAAGAACTCCGATCAGGATCATCCTGATAAGGAAGGCTACTTCGATTTGGCCAAGAAAGAATTGCTTTCTGACCCCAAGAAGTTCTTGAGGGATATGATTGACTACGACAAGGATAACATTCCCGATCCCATCATTCAAAAGATTAAACCCTTGATGGAGGAAGAAGTTATGTCTGAAGGCAAGGTCAAAAACGCTTCCAGCGCGCTGGTGGCTGTGCGTATTTGGATTGACGCTATGATCATTTATCACGAGACGCTGAAGATTGTCGGCCCCATGCGTGAAACCGCTCGCGTTATGACGGAAAAGCTCAATGTTGTGATGTCTGCTCTTGCTGAAAAGCAAGCACAAATGAAGGAAATTCAGGACAACTTGGATAAGTTGAATGCAAATGCTGCTGAGCTCGAGCGCAAAGCACACGAATTGGTCGAGAATCTTGACAAATGTAACAAGATGTTGGTGCGTGCTGAGAAGATGATTGGTGGTCTCGAAGGCGAGAAGAATCGTTGGACTGAGACTGTCGCCAAATTGACTCAACAGCAAGAGTTGCTTATTGGTGACTCTCTCGTTTCATCCGGAATGATGTCATACGCTGGACCTTTCACTGCTGATTACCGTGAATCGCTCGAAAGTATGTGGAGAGACAACATTCGCAAGCTTGGAATCAAGATGACACCCAAAACCACAATGAAAGGTTTCCTTGGTAATGATGTCATTATTAGACAATGGTCAGTCGCCGGTCTTCCCTCAGATAACTTGTCAGTCGAGAATGGTATTATTATGTTCGGTTCCCGCAGATGGCCTCTCATGATTGATCCTCAGACCCAGGCCAACAAGTTCATCAAGAGCATGGGTAAGAGCATTGAGACTGGCTGTGACGTGTTCAAGCCATCTCATCCTTCTTTGATTCGTGACTTGGAAGTCGCTATTCAATTCGGTAAGTGGGTGTTGCTCGAGAATGTGTCCGAAACTCTCGATCCCGCCCTTGAGCCCATCCTGCAGATGCAGTTGGTTAAGTCCGGCTCCTCTTACACCATCAAGGTCGGTGAGAAGTCCGTCCCCTACAACCCCACCTTCAAGTTCCTGCTGACGACCACGCTCCCCAACCCCCACTACTCCCCCGAAACCTCCGTGAAGGTAACCATCTTGAACTTCGCCATCACCCAGGCGGGTCTCGAAGAACAGATGCTCAACTAGCTCATCGGCCTCGAGCTGCCCGAGCTGCAAGAAAAGAAGAATCAGATTGTCGAGGACAACGCCCGTTTCGCCAAGATCTCCTACGAGATCGAAGATAAGATTCTCGCGCAGCTCTCTGACAACACTATTATCCAGTTGCTTGAGACGGACACCATGATCGACATTCTTGACGATGCTAAGCAGGTCGGTGAAGATATCGCTGCCAGAAAGGCTGAGTCAGAAGTAACTGAGAAGGAAATTGACGTCACCCGCGAGTCATTCAGATCAGTCGCCTACCGCGCCTCGTTGCTCTTCTTCTGCATTGTAGACCTTAACATTATCGATCCCATGTACTAGTACTCTCTGCAGTGGTTCCAGCGTCTGTTCGCGATTTCAGTCCGCGAGAGTGAGCAGTCGGATGACGCTGAGAAGCGTATTCCCATTTTGAACGAGTTCTAGACCTTGACTTTGTACCAGAACGTGTGCAGGTCCTTGTTCGAACGCCACAAGCTGTTGTTCTCGCTCCTGCTCTGCACGAAGATTCTATTCGGTGACGACAAGATCGACATGAACGAATGGCGCTTCTTCTTGTCAGGACCCTCCGGCTCGGTTGAGCCCATGGACAACCCTACCGATTGGCTCGACGATCTTGAGTGGGTCCAAGTGCACGCCTACTTGAACTTCTGCGACCAAAACTTGCCTGTCTTCCAAGGCATCCTCGACTACTTCGTGTCCTTCCACAAGAAGTTCAAGAAGATTTTCGACACTGCTGAGGCTCATGAGGAGCCCATGCCCGGCGAATGGAACAACAAATTGAACTCCTTCCAGAAGATCATTTTGTTGAAGTCAATCCGTGCCGATAAGGTGACCATTGCCCTGCAGAACTACATTATTGAGCAGATTGGAAAAGACTACGTGACTCCTCCTACTTTCAGACTTGATTTGTGCTTCCGTGACTCTTCAAATGTCTCACCTTTGATTTTCGTGCTGTCTTCCGGTTCTGACCCTATTGCTAGTTTCATGAAACTTGTTGATCAGATGGACATGAGAAGCAGATATCAGACTATTTCTCTTGGTCAGGGTCAAGCCAAGAAGGCTGAGACCATGATCTCACAGGGTATGACTCGTGGCGAGTGGATTTTGCTCCAGAATTGCCATTTGTCTGTGTCCTGGTTGCCCAAGTTGGAGGCTATCGTTGAAGGACTCAACGATGAGATCAACCCTGGCTTCCGCCTTTGGATGACTTCCATGCCTTCCCTCAAGTTCCCTGTCAGCGCCTTGCAGAACTCTGTCAAGATGACTATGGAGCCTCCCACTGGTCTCCGTTCAAACTTGCTCCAGACCTATGAATTGTTCGATGACAAGCAATTGATGGACTGCAAGAAGCCTAATGAGTACCGTAAGATCCTCTTCGCTTTCTCTTTCTTCCACGCTATTGTGCAAGATAGACGTAAGTTCGGTGCCATTGGCTGGAACATCCCTTACGCCTTCACCTTTGAAGATTTCGATGTCTGCCGCAGACAGTTGAAGGTGTTCCTTGATGATTACGACCAGATTGATTTCACTGTGCTCAACTATCTCGGTTCTGAAATTAACTACGGTGGCCGTGTCACTGACGATAAGGATATCAGACTCATCAAGTCTATCCTCTAGAGGTTCGTCAACAAGGAAGTTCTCATTGATGATAATCCTTTATCTGCATCAGGAACTTACAAAACTATCCCCGCTGGCTCAAGAGAGGATTACATCAACTACATCTCTTCTCTTCCTTTGAACCCTCACCCTGAAGCTTTCGGTCTCCACGAGAACGCCGAAATTATTACCAACCAGAACGAAACTCGTCTCATTCTCGAAAACGTGCAAATGATCCAGCCTCGTTCATCTTCAGGTGGTGGAAAATCTCGCGAAGAGCTCATCGGTGAAATCGCTGTCGGCATTGAAGAAAAGATGCCTAAGCCTTTCGATGAGGACGCCATTCAGGAGAAGTATCAGACCGATTACAACGAGTCGATGAACACTGTGCTCTGCCAAGAAGTCGGCAAGTACCAACGTCTCATCTTGAAGATGATTGAGATGCTCGCCAACATCAAGAAGGCTCTCGTCGGTGATGTAGTCATGTCTGAGGAGCTCGAAGAAATGGGCAATTCCATGTTCGACAACATGGTGCCCGGCGGCTGGGCTGCCGTCGGCTTCTTGTCCTTGAAGCCCCTCGCCTCTTGGATGACCGAGATGCTCGTCAGAGTCGAGTTCTTGCAGAAGTGGATTGATGGAGGCACTCCTCCCGTCTACTGGATTTCTGGATTCTTCTTCCCTCAGGCTTTCTTGACTGCTACCTTGCAAAACTACGCTCGTAAGCACGTTATCGCCATTGATGAACTCTCCTTCGAGTTCAAGATCTATGACGAAGTTTCTCACCAAGAGATCACTGAGAAACCTGAAGACGGCGCTTTCTGCTACGGCATGTACGTCGAGGGTGCTCGCTGGAACGACACCATTCACTTGCTTGACGACTCCAAGCCCAAGCAACTCTACACTGAAATGCCTGTTGTGTGGTTCGTGCCTGTGAAGAACCGCAAGATCCCAGAGACTGGTATCTATAACTGCCCCTGCTACAAGGTGCTGTCCCGTGCTGGTACGCTTTCCACCACTGGCCATTCGACTAACTTCTGTTTGTACATTGAGTTACCGACTGATCGTGACCAAGACACATGGATTCGTGCTGGTGTTGCTCTTTTCCTCGCACTGAGATATTGAGCGCCTATAATTGCTAATAGCATTCCCCTCTGTTTAGACAGAAAAACCCCTAGTCGGAGACTGCCTATCTGGTATGATTTGTTTAGCTAACAAGTGACACATGGAAATTGAAACAGTAAACAGCAATTAGCCCCTCTTAGAGAATAATCGCTAGATCAAACACGCAAGGACGGTGACGGAAGTCTGGTATGCTAACTAGAGCACAAATGTGCGAAAAAGGTGCCAGATCAACTGATAGGGAAGTTTGGGGAAGGATGCGTTGAGTGAGAAGGTGTGGAGTTGATCGAGTGGAGTTGCCCGAAGTAGATAGCCTATTGTTTGAAACTCTGTTTGTAGGCATAGAAACGGTCAAGTCTTCATCTCTGAATCAGTTTTCAACCTCAACTGAATGCCCTACCAAAAACTCATCAGTGTTTTGATCACTTAGTTTTTGTTTTGATCTTTACAACTAGGAAAGAATTGCTGAATAATAGGATGCGTGCTGTTTTCAATGAAAGGACTAAGGAAGAAAAATCTCACTTGTAACTGGACAGTCACTATCAGAAGGAGCTCCAACGTTTATATACCCCTTTTCATTTGGCTGATTTATATTGTATTCTATAAAAG
>Ga0206692_1103382_pt1 | contig 12970 bp, 1 predicted proteins | sample M240m12015metaT_FD_159670 | JGI IMG/M metagenome (GOLD analysis project Ga0206692, IMG submission 159670) | Metatranscriptome of ammonia-oxidizing marine archaeal communities from Monterey Bay, California, United States - M2 40m 12015... | ecosystem: Environmental > Aquatic > Marine > Intertidal... | reverse complement strand
CTCCTGAGTGGCCCAGGTGTCGTGTCAGATTTTAGCCCCCACACCGGGCCCCCAAACACCACAGGGGCGGCATTCTCCCCCAACACCGTCCGACGGGGGAAGCTGGAGAGTTCTCCTGCCACAGCCCCCCCTTCCTCTGCCCTTTGCCCCAAACGCAACTCGGGCATGGCATTCGAGCAATGATGTGAGCGGGCCGATCCCAGTGTCCTTCCTCCGCGGAAGCGACAAGGTTTGGTTCCGGCGGGGGCCAGCTTTCACCATGCCTCTTCGCAAGGAGGAAACGCTCGGCGACGGCGACGCGGGCGGAATCGCGGCGCAAAAGATTGAGCGCCGCCTCAGCGGCACAGACCTGACCGCACGCCTGTACGCGCGGCCTCAGGCGGTGGAGCGCCCCACGTTTCGCCTGACGAAGCCCCCGAAGATCAACAAGCCTTCGCCCTCCAAAGTGCGGCTGCAGCCTATCAAGTCCTTCGTGCCGCTGCCGCGGGGCACGAACCTTCGGTTTGGAGGCGGGGAAGCCGCTGATGTGCCACCACCAGAGCCGGCTGCGGGCGACGAACAGGTCAAGCCTCTTGAACGGGCCAAGGCACCCATCTTGCCAGACATCTCTCCAACACGGACCGCCAACTCGTTTGAAGATGTTGCTCACGCTAAGGGCCTGGACATGCTTCAGCTGGCGGAATACATCCAGGGTTTCCCGCCGGGGGCATTTTTCTACATGATGCCAGTCCACGACAAAATGTCTACAGAGCACCACGCATACAACCTGCATGTTGTACACCACGACGAAATCGACTCGAACGACTTCTACACCATCAGCAAGGACGGCATCGAGCATGTCATGGGCAACATGTCTGAGTACACGAGCCTGGACCGATGGATCCATGAGATCCACAAGTTTGCGCAGATCCGGCAGCTCAAAACATTTGCCAAGTTCCGCCTGTGGAAACAGTACTCGGTATGGCGCAACTCAGTTATTCGTACCAACCGCTCCAAGGTAGCGGCCAAGCTGGAGGAAAGGTCGTTCTTTGTCGACACGTGCTTGCAGCCCGCGCTGCTGAAGGTCAGGCAGTTGTGTATCGACGTTGTTGAGCTCCAACTGCTCCAGGTCGACCCGGAGAAGACGTACCCGCTTGAGGAGTTTCTGGCCGCCCAAAACGCCCAAATTGACTTGGTCAAGGGCAGCCTGGGCGGTTTCCGCGACAATGTGCTGGCTACTGTGATGCAGGCCTGCGTCAAGCTCCTGAACGAAAGGGGGTTTCCCGTGGATGAAAACGGGCAGGACGTCATCCGCGAGGTCAACGTCGACGACGACTCACAGGACGACAACATGACGTACACACAACAGGCAATCAAGCGCCGAGTCTGCGACCGCCTGCGCAACTTCATTAGGCTCGTAGATTTGCTCGTTGCCGGTGCGATGCAGGCACTGGCGGTCGAGTCGGTTGCCCTGCTCAAAACTCACCTTTCCGCCCTGGAGACAGAGGCGCTACCGACGCAGGGCCACTTTGATCGCTGGGCCACACCGGTGCCGGTCCCCGAGGAAAAGATCGACCCTTTGAACCCACCGCCGCTGCTCACCCAGGAGGAGAAGGACAAGATCGAGTCCAAGAAACAGCTTGCCTTGGAGCTCAAGGCCGTCGAAACTCTGCCACACTTTGTCGAGCTGCCAGGTGGCATGAAAATCATGCCTCGCTTGCCCGAGAAAAAGAAGGCGGCCAAATCGTTTGCGCGCCAGACCAAGGCGGCCAAAGAAGCTGGAGGGGGTGATGCCCAAGCGAAGTGCGCCCTGCTCACGATTGACCTCAGCATGGATGCAGAAAAGCTAATGTTCGAGCCGAAGCTGGACATCATCACAGAAGAGCTGGATAATTTAACGGAGCTGTTCCAATCCTCTGTGATTGGGCTCCAATGCCTGCTGCTGGACGACGTTTTCCTGCCCTTTACCCGCCCTGTCATCGCAGGGCGGCCTGCTGACGTGCAGCTCGGCGACGGCGTTAACCTGCGCGCCGTGTTCGATGACGATCAGAACCTCAAAGTGCTGCGCACAGACATCAAGAAGCATCTTGCCAATTCTTTCGCAGGCATTCAGTCGTATGCCAAATCCTTGGAGCGCTTCCGTATCATGTACAAAGAAAACGAAGCCATGGATGAGGACTGGGTGCGCACTACGGAGCATCTCCCGTCATTTTTTGAGGAATCGCTGTCGAAGTACAAGCGCATGTATTCGCTGGGTGCGTCTATCCAGCCCAAGGTTGTTCTGGCGATATATCAGCTGCAATGCGACCAGTTCAAGTCCATCCTGTTGCCTTCTCCACAGCGGTGTCTCATTCTCATCGAGGGAGTCCTCCCGATGCTGGCGGCCAAACAGAACGACGATCTCGTCGCTCGCGTGGACCGCGTCAGCCAGGGCCTGGATGTTGAGCCTGAGACGACCACTGAGTACGTTGCGAACCTCGAGTTCTTGGCTGGCGTTGACGAGGTGGTCAAAAAGCTGGAGCTCGACACTAAGCGGGTCACAGAATTCTACGAGCTCATTGACAAGTACGAACTCACCGAGAAATGCCAGCCCGAAGACATTGCGGAGCACTCAACCCTCCGCCAGGCCATCATGCGAGTGGTCGATATTGCCAAGGAGCAGGTTGATGCAATGCCCAACAAAGTGTCCAAGTTCCAGGACGTGCTCGACAAGGACATTTCGGGCCTAGGTGCGGACGTGCTCGACGCGAGAACACGTGCACAAGATCCAATCGTGTTCGACGCAGACGCAGACGTCGAAAAGGCACTCGAGTTCACAACATCCCTGTTCAACGAGATGGAAGCTTATCAAGCAAAAGCTGCGACCTTCAAGAAGTACCAACGTCAGTTTAAGATCGACGTTACCAAGTTCAACGCGCTCGAAGAGACGCACGCCGAGATTCGCGGCAAAAATGCACTGTGGCAAGGTGTGAAAAAGTGGGATGAACTCACGGTGCAGTGGGACAATACCGTTTTCACTGATATTGATGCCGACACACTCGGTGGCGAAGTCCAGACAATGTTCAAGCAGGTGTATGGGCTTTCTAAATCTCTGCCGCCAAATGAAGTTGTGCCTGCGTTGTCGATGAAGATTGAAAAAATGAAGGCCAAAGTCCCTGTCATTTCTGACTTGAGGAATCCGGCCCTCAAAGAGCGCCACTGGGCCAAGATCAACGAGATTCTTGAATCTGAGATCGACCCCGACAAGCCTCGGGACGCTGAGGGCAACGCTGTCTTTACTTTGGGCCTGCTTGAGCGCCTCAACGCGTTCGAAAAATCCGAAGAGCTGCAAGAGGTTGGCGGCAACGCCTCAAGCGAAGCTGCACTTGAAATCATGATGACGAAACTCGAGGAGAACTGGAACGGCACTCAAAATCTTGCCCCCGGTGCAGATGGCTACAAAGAGCCTGTGTACTTTGAGTGCCTGCCCTACCGTGACTCGAAAGACGTGTACATCCTCGGTGGGCGCCTGGATGAAATCCAGGTGCTCCTGGACGACAGCATGGTAGCGATCTCGACTATCTCGGGGTCGCGGCACTCAATGCCGATCAAGGACCGTGTTGACAGCATGCTGATGTCACTGAAGTTGTTTGGCGACACACTCGAGGAATGGCTTCAGTGCCAGAAGGACTGGATGTACCTCGAGAGTATTTTCAGCGCACCCGATATTCAGCGCCAGCTGCCCAGCGAGGCGAAGATGTTCATGGAGGTCGACAAAGCCTTCAAATCTGCAATGCGCAAAACGAATGCGTTTCCGAACGCGCTTCGTGCTGGGTGCACTCCAGGATTTTTGGACATGTTCAAGAAAAACAACCAGCTGCTCGCCACCATCCAGAAATGCCTCGAAGACTATCTTCAGACCAAGCGCGCGGCGTTTTCACGATTCTACTTCTTGTCCAACGATGAGTTGCTGGAGATTCTCTCCCAGACACGCAACCCTCTTGCGGTCCAACCTCACATGCGCAAATGTTTCGACGCCATCAAAACGCTTGAGTTCGGCGATGGTGGCATTGACGAGGAGACGGGGAAACAGAAGTACACGACAGATATCCTGGCCATGAATGCTCCACAAGGAGAACAGGTCACGTTGGGCAAGGGCTTGAAAGCTCGCGGCAACGTCGAAGGCTGGCTCAGTGACGTGGAAAAGGCGATGATGAAAAACCTTAAATCTCTCGCTAAGGAATCTATCGTTCACTATCCGACTCTTCCGCGCGATGAGTGGTGCCAGCATCACTGCAGTCAAGTAGTTATCATGGTGTCGCAAATCTACTGGTGCAATGCGTGCCTGAAATGCCTGGCATCGCCCGACCCCATCAAAGCCTTTCAGGAATTTGAAATCGAGGCCAAAGAGCAACTCGCAAAATTGGCTGCGCTCGCCCGTTCCAAGGTCACGAAACTTTTCCGTAAAGTGCTGGGTGCGCTGATCACAATCGATGTCCATGCTCGTGACATCATCACGGGCCTCATCAAAAACAAATGCGATGATGAGAAGCGGTTCGACTGGACCAAGCAGCTGCGCTATTCGTGGGACGAGGAAGAAGACACGTGCATTGTGCGCATGTCCAATGCCCGAGTTGTTTATTCGTACGAGTACCTTGGTGCTGACATGCGCCTCGTCGTTACCCCGCTCACCGACAGTTGCTACCTTTGCCTCCTCGGCGCAGTCCAACTGGACCTCGGCGGCGCACCCGCTGGGCCAGCCGGAACAGGCAAAACGGAAACGACGAAGGACCTTGCGAAGGCTATCGCCATCCAGTGTGTCGTCTTCAACTGCTCGGAGCAGATGGATTTCCGCATGACTGGCCGGTTCTTTGCTGGCCTCGCGCAGTCTGGTGCATGGTGCTGCTTTGACGAGTTCAACCGCATCGACATCGAGGTTCTGTCTGTGATTGCGCAGCAGATCCTGACCATCAAAAATGCCAAAACTGCTGGGATGACCCGCTTCATGTTTGAAGGTCGGGACATCGGTTTGATCCGCACGTGTGCCAGTTTCATCACAATGAACCCAGGCTATGCAGGAAGGACAGAGTTGCCTGACAATCTGAAGGCACTTTTCCGGCCGATGTCGATGATGGTTCCCGACTACGGCCTCATCGCCGAAGTGATTTTATACTCGGAAGGGTTTGAAAATCCCACGAGTTTAGCGCGAAAAATGGTTAACATGTACAAGCTCTGCTCTGAGCAGCTGTCACAGCAAGACCACTACGATTTCGGCATGCGTGCCGTCAAATCCGTTCTGGTCATGGCTGGCTCATTGAAGCGCAGCCGCGTTGGCCAAAGCGAAGCCCAGGTCCTCCTGACAGCCTTGCGTGACAGCAACTTGCCGAAGTTCTTGACGGATGACGCTATCCTGTTCCGCGCCATCCTCTCAGATCTGTTCCCCGGTGTCGAACTCGGCGTACACGACTACGGCACCATGCAGGTGGCTATCGAAGACTGCATCAAGGAGAAAGGTCTAATCCTTGATCCCAAACAGGTGCACAAAGTCATCCAATTCTATGAGACGATGGAGGTGAGGCACGGGGTCATGCTGGTGGGCCCAACTGGCGGTGGTAAGACCACCACGTATGAAGTGCTGAAGATGGCGCTGGAAAAACTTGGCGAGGCGAAGGATGAAAATCCTCAATGCAAGCCTGTGCACACGTATGTCATGAACCCGAAATCGTGCAGTATGGGCGAGCTGTATGGCGAGGTCAGTCTCGCGACTGGTGAATGGACTGACGGGCTTATGGCCACTACTGTCCGCATCTGTGTTAACGAGGCAAATGCCAACGACGTCGAAGACCACCAATGGATCATGTGTGATGGCCCAGTTGATGCCCTGTGGATCGAAAACATGAACACGGTGTTGGACGATAATAAAATGTTGTGCTTGGCAAACAGTGAACGCATCAAGCTGACGCCGTGGATGCACATGTGCTTTGAAGTTCAGGACCTTGCTGTTGCATCACCGGCCACCGTCAGCCGATGTGGCATGGTTTACGTCGACCCCAAAGATCTGGAATGGCGCCCATACTTTGGACGCTGGGTCCGCGACTTGCCACGGCTCAACGACGAGCTGAAAGAATTTCTCCGAGGACTTTTTGACGAACACATGGCTGACATCCTCTATCAAGTGCGCAAGAACTACACAGAAACCATGGAGCAGGTCGACCTTGGCAAGGTTGCCGCGGTCCTGACGCTGTTGCAGCAGCTGATTGTCGACGAGCGGCTGAATGTTACCGTTACAGAAGAGAATGAAGGCGACGTCAAAGCTGGCATCGCCCTGAGCTTCCTGTTTGCATTAACCTGGGGCGTTGGCGGCAACCTGAACCAGCAATTTTTCGAGCCATTCGATTCCTATATTCGTGACAAATTGGCTGACGTCCCGGGCATGCGCATCCCCGGACTTGGCCTACTTTATGATTTCTATCTGAAGTTGGATGCTTCACCTCCGGCTCTTGAAAAATGGGAAGACATTGTTCCTACGTTCACGTACAATCCCGCGGTACCGTACTTCGACATGCTGGTTCCAACCACTACCACAGTCAAGTACGGTTATCTGCTGAAACAGTTTACCGACGCCGACCACCCGACGCTGTTCACTGGGCACACCGGCGTCGGCAAATCTGTCGTTGCGAAAAATTGCCTCGACCAGCTCGAAACCAGCTCTGCGGTGCTGCCAGTGACGATCAACTTTTCCGCGCAAACCGACGCACGGCGCACGCAGGAAATTATCGAGTCTAAGCTCGAAAAGAAGGGCAAAACCAAGCTGGGCGCCCCTGCCGGCAAAAAAATCGTCTTTTTTGTTGACGATTTGAACATGCCCAAACTTGACACGTACGGCTCACAGCCTCCCATTGAACTGCTGCGCACATACCAGGATTTCAAAGGTGTCTACGACAGAGAAAAGCTTTTCTGGAAAAATATTGTCAACGTATGCCTCGTGGCTGCCTGCGCCCCACCCGGCGGCGGCCGGAACCCTGTCACGCCACGCTTCGTTCGGCACTTTGCCATGTTTGCGATCCCCAAGCCTGACGATTTGGCCCTCAAAACAATTTTCAAGCAGATCTTGAGCGGCTTCTTGTCCGTCACAGAGTTTCAAAAGCCAGTCCAGGAGCTGGCGGGGAACATTGTGGACGCCTCGGTGGAGGTGTACAACCGCATCAGCGAAGAGTTGCTCCCTACTCCAAGCAAATCTCATTACCTATTTAACCTGCGTGACCTGAGCAAAGTGCTGCAAGGCGTGCTGCAAGCCACTACAGAAACTGTTCAACAGGCAGACGAGATCTTCGAGTTGTACTGCCACGAGACACTGCGTGTGTTCCACGACCGTTTGACGGACAAGCCCGACAAAGAATACTTTTGCGGCATGCTTTCCGAAATGGCGAGCAAACACTTCCGCAAAAACATTGACAAGGAAACCTTCATCGAAAGCCCATTGGTGTTTGGTGACTTTATGAAAGTTGGTGCCCAAGAGGAAGACAAGGTCTACGAGAAGTGCGAGCTTGCACAATGCGACAAAGTACTTGACGAGTACCTGGACACCTACAACCTTGAGTCTACGAAAGAAATGAACCTGGTGTTTTTCCAAGACGCTATTGAACACGTGTCACGGATTTCACGTGTGATCCGGCAGCCGCGCGGCAATGCGCTGTTGGTGGGAGTTGGCGGGACGGGCAAGCAAAGTTTGACCCGAATGGCGTGCGTCATGGCTGGTTATCAATGCAAGCAGATTGAAATCACTCGTGGCTACGGTGTCCAAGAGTTCCACGATGATCTCAAAGAGATGTACATGGCCACAGGGACCAAGGGCGAGAACATGGTGTTCCTTTTTACCGACACGCAGATTGTCGTCGAGTCATTCCTCGAAGACATCAACAACATTCTGAACTCTGGTGAAGTCCCGAATCTTATCGAACCAGAAGAAATGGAGAAGTTTATTGGCCCCTGCAGGCGCCTTGCAAAAGAAGCTGGCTTGCCCGAAACGCGCGATGCCGTCTACGGCTACTTCATTAACCGTGTGCGCGAAAAGCTACACCTCGTGCTGTGCATGAGCCCTGTAGGCAGCGCGTTCCGCAATCGGTGCCAAATGTTTCCGTCGCTTGTAAACTGCTGCACCATTGACTGGTTCACAGCGTGGCCACGTGAAGCCCTGATGAGTGTCTCGAAGCGCTTTTTCGAATTCGTCGATCTCGGCTCGGACGAGATGAAAGAAAAGGTCTCTGAAATGTGCGTGGTGATTCACACCAGCGTCCAGTCGATGGCGGACCGTTTTTATGATGAACTGAGGCGGAAGTACTACACAACGCCAACGAGCTACTTAGAGCTGATCAACTTGTACACTTCGATGCTTGCTACGAAGCGGCAGGAGCTCATGATGTCGCGAGATCGCTACGCAACCGGCATGAAGAAAATTGGCGAGACAGACGAGCTGATCGGAACCATGCAAAAAGAGCTCACGAAGCTCACGCCTATTCTGGCCGAAAAGTCCAAGGCAACGGGCGAGCTGATGGTCAAGGTGAAAGCCGACGAGGCCGAGGCCAGTAAGGTACGGGAAGTGGTTCAGCGGGAGGAGGCGGTTGCCTTGAAAGACGCTGATGCGACGGAGAAGATCAAGTCCGACGCGCAGAGAGACCTCGACTCCGCTCTGCCCGCACTCGCAGCAGCGCAGAAGGCGCTCGATTCCCTCGACAAAAAGGACATTGGTGAAATCAAGGCCTTTGCTACACCGCCAGAGCTCGTGCAAACTGTCATGGAAGCGGTGTGCATCCTGTTTGAACGGAAAACGGACTGGAAAACTGCCAAAAACTTGCTCGGCGAGAGCACGTTCATGAAGGGTATGCTGGAATACAACAAAGACAATGTTGCAGACAAAACGCTCAAAAAGCTCAAGCCATACATTGAAAATCCCAAGTTCCAACCCGACATTGTGGCAAATACATCCAAGGCGTGCCGCTCGCTTTGTCTCTGGGTGCGTGCCATCGATTTGTACTCCCACGTTTTCCGCACCGTTGCGCCGAAGCGGGCAAAGTTGCTTGAAGCCGAAACGAGTCTGGCCAAGACCATGTCTGCGCTGAAGGAGAAGCAAGCCACCCTGAAAGCGGTCGAAGACAAGATCGCAGTATTGCAGGCGCAGTTCAAAGAGAGCGTTGGTGCTAAAGAAGAACTTGAGAATAACATGAAGTTGACGAAGGTACGGTTGCAACGTGCCGGCAAGCTGCAGGCCTCGCTGGGCGACGAGAAAGTGCGCTGGGCCGAGCAAGTCACTGTGTTTGATAAGCAGCTCGTTGATGTTGTGGGCAACGTTTTCTTGTCATCCGCCTGCGTGGCGTACTATGGTGCTTTCACCAGCAGCTACCGCGAGGAACTGGTCGTGATGTGGTCAGAACGGTGCGACGAGTTGAGGATTCCGCGTACCATTGGCATGGGCATTTCAGATGTGCTTTCCAGCCCATACCAAATCCGCGGATGGAACGCCGCAGCTTTGCCGAATGATCAGCTGTCGATCGAAAACGCTGTGCTCGTCACGCAGGGACGCCGCTGGCCACTGATGATTGACCCACAGGACCAGGCCAACACTTGGATTCGTACCATGGAGCGGAAGAATGGCCTTAAAGTCATCAAGTTGTCTGATGGTGACTTCCTAAGGACTTTGGAAAATGCTATCCGTACTGGCACGCCCGTGCTGCTTGAAGAGGTGGAAGAAGCGCTCGACCCGTCGCTGGAGCCTATTCTGTTGAAGCAAACGTTTAAGCAAGGCGGCCGCCTGCTCATCCGCCTCGGTGATTCTGACGTCGATTACGACAAGAACTTCCGTTTCTATATGACGAGCAAGCTGTCGAACCCGCACTACCTGCCTGAAATTTGCATCAAGGTAACGATCATCAACTTTACTGTGACGATTGAGGGCCTGCAGGATCAGTTGCTTGGCGATGTCGTCAAATTGGAGCGACCGGACCTGGAAGAACAGCGTACAAAGCTCGTCATGCAAATCAACGAAGACAAGGAACAGTTGAAAAACATTGAGGACAAAATCTTGAAGCTGCTGTTCAACTCGGAAGGTAACATTCTTGATGATGAGATTTTGATTGAAACGTTGGGAGAGTCCAAAATTACATCGACTGCCATCGGTGAGCGCCTCATCGTTGCTGAAAAAACAGAAATCAGCATCACCGAAGCCAGGAGTAAGTACCGCCCCGTTGCAATCCGCGGCGCCGTCATCTATTTCGTGATCGCCGATGTCGGAATGATCGATGACATGTACCAGTACTCGCTGGGATACTTCAAAAACTTGTTCACGATCTGCATCAACGACAGCGAAAAGAACGACAATTTGGAGACTCGTTTGGCAACAATCATCAAGTTTTCGACCGCAAACATCTACACCAACATTGCCCGTGGCCTGTTCGAAAAGCACAAGCTTGTTTTTAGTTTCATGCTTTGCGCACAGATCATGCGGCAACGGCTTGATATTGACATGCAATGCTGGAACATCTTCCTGCGTGGATTCGGAGCTGGGGACAAGGAACGTCCGCCTAAACCAGAGCACGAGTGGCTGACAGCGGCCACCTGGAACAACGTCGTTGACATCGAGACTCAGCTTCCATTCCGTCCAAAGAGAGGCCTGCCGAAACCGGTGGTGGAGGGCGAAGAAGAAGTCGAAGAAATCAAGCAGCTGTTGTTCCAAGGTTTAATGGCAGACATGGTGGCTCGGCCAATCTTCATCGAGCTAGGCAAGATGAAGGTCTGCATCAACACACCCGACGAGTGGGAGGGGTGTGCGAAGGAAACTGAGGTGGATTGGAACGAGAGGCTGGTACCCTTTGAGAAAGTGATGCTTATCAAGATCACGCGATCAGAGCTGTTGATTGACGCAAGCGCAGAGTTTGTATCTGTCAATCTGGGCGCCAGCTTCATTGAAAGCCCACCAATTGACCTCAACGAAGTGTACAAAGACATTTCCAAAACGGTTCCCCTCATCTTTGTCCTGTCGTCTGGCTCCGACCCAATGTCTGGCTTCCAACGATTTGCCAAAGGCATGAACTTTGACGACCGATATGAGGCTATTTCCTTGGGCCAAGGCCAGGGCCCAGTCGCGGAGAAGCTGATTGGGGAGGCGTGCAAAGCTGGGACCTGGGTCTTCCTGCAAAATTGTCACTTGGCGAAGTCTTGGATGAACGGGATGGAGGTTGTGATCAAGGGGCTTGCGCTCCCCGACGCCGACGTGCACCCAGACTTCCGCCTGTATTTGAGTTCAATGCCGTGCTCCTTCTTTCCGATCGGTGTGCTGCAGAACTCTGTCAAAGTGACGAATGAGCCGCCCAAAGGCCTTCGTGCCAACGTGCGAGGTTCCTTTGCTGCTATCGACCAAAAAGAATTTGAAGAAAACGAGCTGGGCAAACAATACCGCAAGCTAATTTTTGGCCTTTGTTTCTTCCACGCGAACATTCTTGAGCGCAAGAAGTTCGGGCCGTTGGGATGGAACATTCGCTACGACTTTTCCGACACTGACCGTGATACGACACTCACCAACTTGACCATCTTTTTGGACGAGCAAAATGGTACTGTCCCGTGGGATGCCATGACGTACCTGATCGGAGAAGTGTACTATGGCGGCCGTGTGACCGACCGTTGGGACGAGCGGACTCTGCGGACCGTGTTGAAGCGCTTCTTCGTGAAAGAGAGCCTGGTGGATGGATTTACCTACTCAGAGTCTGGCATCTACTACCCGGCAGGCTACGACACGATGGCGGAATACATGAAGTACATCGAGACATTCCCGTTCAGCGACGACCCCGACATCTTCGGGCTGCACAACAATGCAAACACGGCGTTCATGAACGCAGAGGCTGACCGCCTTGTCAAGGATGTGCTGCTTGTGCAGCCACGGCTCACCTCTTCTGGCGGTGAGAAGAGCCCAGACGAAATTGTGTTTGAAGTCGCTGACATGATTCAAGAGAAGATCCGCTCGACGCTCATCGACATCGATGAGCACCTGGAGGGCATGTTTGCCCTGAACGAGCACGGCCAGGTTGAGTCTCTCGCTACTGTCCTGAAGCAAGAAATCGAGCGCTTCAACAAGATGCTTGTAGTGCTGTGGGACGTCCTGAAGAACCTCAAAAAGGCCATCAAGGGTCTCGTCGTCATGAACTTCGTCCTGGAAGAAGTGTACAACTGCTTCTTGAACAACCAGGTTCCAGTCGTGTGGCAGAATGCATCGTACCCGTCGCTTGCTCCACTTGGCTCTTGGGTAAACGACCTCGTGCTTCGGCTCGACTTCATCCAGCAGTGGCTGCTGCACGGGCCGCCAAAATCGTTCTGGCTGTCTGGCTTTTACTTCCCGCAGGGTTTCTTGACCGGGACAAAGCAGACACACGCGCGTCGGTACAATATGCCGATCGACACTCTGGACTATGAAATTAGTGTCGTCAAGGCCACGATCAGTACTACAATTGAGATCAACAAGGCATTGGGAGAAGTCGAACTGCCAGACACCAAAGATGGTGCCATGGTTCATGGCCTCTTTATGGAAGCGTGCCGATGGGATTGGGACAGCATGAAGCTGACAGATTCGAAGGCGGGCGAGATGTTTGCCACGCTGCCGGTGCTGCAATTGACGCCTGTTGCTGATCACGTGGTTCCAGCCGAGGACTACACTGCGCCATTGTACAAAACGAAGGTGCGCGCGGGCATGCTTTCTACCACCGGACACTCCACAAACTTTGTCATGCCGGTCCACCTGCCAACCGACAAACACCCAGACTACTGGATCAACAAGGGCGCCGCGTTGATGTGCCAGGACTGCTAGCTGTTCTCTTCAAGAGAATTTAATTTAAATGTGTCACTCTTAATGTGACACCCATCTGATACTTTCTTTGTTTTCTGTTTTCTGTTCATCAAATCAATCACCCCACCACGCCACCTCTCACCCCACCCCTTCAATTGCAATTGAAATTAATAAATAAACCCT
>Ga0206692_1112218_pt1 | contig 12984 bp, 14 predicted proteins | sample M240m12015metaT_FD_159670 | JGI IMG/M metagenome (GOLD analysis project Ga0206692, IMG submission 159670) | Metatranscriptome of ammonia-oxidizing marine archaeal communities from Monterey Bay, California, United States - M2 40m 12015... | ecosystem: Environmental > Aquatic > Marine > Intertidal... | reverse complement strand
TTTTGTTTTAAAAGAGAATACTCATTAATTTAATAATTATTGTTGGTTTATTATTTATTGATCACTGATCACAATACAAAATGCACTGTAAACTTATATTGATCAATCCTTCTGGCAGAGCAGGCAGACGCCACCGAGCTTCCACTTCATAGGAGCGGTCATACCCTTGTTTGGATTTGGTGGTGCGTTGGCTCCCTCAGCCTTCAAGAAGCATCTGAAGATGAGATACTTGTCGTTTCTCTTTGGATACTTGTAGACTGGGCAGAAGTAGTGCGACTTGGCCATGGCCTCGAGATCTGTCTTTGGATTTCTCTGGCCGGCTGGGGCACCTTGTGCTGGAGGAGCAGTACTCATAGCTGAGACCATGAGGATTGGGAATGCTGTGTAGAGCTGCTTTGGTTGAGAGTCCTCGAGCTTTTGCTCCACCTTGTTCCAGGCAGCTCCCTCCATGAAGAGACCGTGGATGAGTACACCCTCGTTTGGCGCAGTCAAGGTCTTTCCTTCGATCCTTCCGTCATCACCTCCGATGATGTCCTTCTTGACTTCTGAGTAGTAAGTGACTTCATCGAGTGACCATCCCTTCTTCAATCTGGTAACCTCCTGCTTCATGGATGTGAGGAAACCTTGAGGGTTCAAGAAACCAGTCAACCAGAAGGAAGGTGGTCTTTCCTTGGCGATCCAATTGTTGAGCTGGAAGTGTCTGTCAACGAGACCCTTCAGCCATCCTGCAAGAGATGGTGTCAACCAAGATCTCTCTACACCTGTTGGATCGTATTGCCAGCTTCTTGGTACTCTGAAATCGTAGACTGCGTCAATTGAGGCCACGATATCTGGTGTCATACTGATGGTTCCATCAATAGCATCGATCATGTCAATCATTGTCTTCCTTACGATTGTTAGAATGAGCTGGAACCATTCAATTTCCTGTCTCAAGAAGATGTTAAGTGGGACTGTATCATACTTGCCAGTTACAGCATCAACAAGTCCCTTTGGACCCTTGAGTACCTTCAATCTCTCAAGAACATCGAGTAAGATGAAATCTTGTGGCAACTTTGGAAGAAGCTCCTTCTCGATCTTCTCTTTGACTTGGTCTTCACGAGATAGTCCTCCAGCAGCTGCGGCTTCCTTTGGCTGGGTGTCGACGAGAACAGTGATCATCTCGAGAGATTCCTTGAGTCTGAAAGTAAGATCAGCGTTTGCATGAAGACCGAAGATGGTTGGGGTATCGTTTCCAGGCATTTTGTTGATGTATTCAACGAATCTCTGGTGCTCAAGGTAGTCTGGGATGTGGTAATTGAACTCGGTAACGGTGTGGTCGAAGCAATAGTTCTAGCTCAAGCAGTTTTCGTTGATCCATCTGTCACCGTAGGCAGTGAAGAGCTCTCTATCGAGGTTGTCAGTGATTCTTCCACCATATTGTACCTCAGCAACCATGTATCGGATTGCCTTCCATGAAAGTCCAGTATTGGTTTGTTGGCATTGATTCAAGTGTCTATCGATGTAGAGAAGGGATGCGTACATGTCCTCGTTGTTGAACTCGTAGGCAATGCAGAAGCCAAGAGGACCGAACTTTCTTCTCTCTTGAACAATTGAATGCATGAAGCAGAGGGAGAGGACGAGTGATCTCCATTTCTCTGGTGGCTCGACCTTCTCGAGGAAGTCTTGGTTGACGACGGTACTGAAGGTTCTTGAGAGACCAGCCTTGAGTCCCTTTGGTGGCTCTGTTGTGACCTTGATGGCCATTTGCAAAAGACTGAGTGGGAACTCGTCCGTTGGGAGACAAGTGATGAAGATTCTGAAGGATTCGTGGACTACCTTCTCCTTTGGATTGAGCATATCTTCCATCTCTGCCATGAACTCAATACTCAAGTGGCAGTTGTTCAGGATAACCCATCTACCAGCAACCTGAGCCTGGTCCATCAAAGCCTTGGCTGGGCCTTCTTGGGCCTCTCCCATGGATACTCTACCAGTTGGGAATTGCTTATGCTTTCTGGCATATTCATCAATTGAACCAGTTGGATCAGCACCAGCTGAGAGCAAGTAAAGTACTGGCTTATTTGGAGCAGTCTCCTCATAGATGTCAGCCATCAAATCAGTGACTGGAAGGACGTATTCTTCGCCAAGAACGGCTTGAATGAATTGTTCACTTGCAAGCATCGTTCTATCTTGTCGCATGGCTCTCACGAGGCACAAGTGGATGAAGTGACCGATGTTTTGGTCAGCATTGATCTTGTCCTCATAATCTGGGATAGCAGTTGCTTCTGGCTCGTTTTCTTCAATCCATGCTCTCCAGATCTAGTCGTTTCTCTGGATCTTGTCCTGAAGTTCTTTGAAGAACATTGAGTGCTCATTGGCAAACTTGTGCCTGGACAGAGCCTTCAGGTTCAACCATGTGGTCTGTTCCATCCATGGGAAGATCTTGTTGTTGTCATCAATACCACCACCCATTTTGAGGAAGAGACCTACATCAGCCTGTGTGAGCTTGCCATCCTTAATGAGGATCTTGGTACTCATCATGAGCTTGAATGTGGTCTTATCTCTTTCGAAGAGACCTCTGCTAATATACCTATATACTTTGTAGGTCAAGCATTGTGTGATGTTGTGCACTCTGTCCTTGATGAAGTTGGACTTTGGTGATTGCAGGATACCATAATCGAATAGGCCAAGGAATTGCTGAAGGGAAGTGTTGTACATCCAGTTGACAAGGGTCATTTCGACGATACAGAAGTAGAGCACGGCACCTCTGGCGGCTACTGGTCTGAAGTTCTCTCTCTTCTCATTAATTTCAATGGTCTTTTCTTTAGCTTCTCTGAGCTTCTCATTGACCTCCTTGGATTTGGTCTTGATTTGGTTAAGCACATCAATAAGCTCAACGTTCTCAAGAAGGGAGCCCTCAGTGTTGGCAAGTTGATCCAGCAAGAGATCCTCGTAGTTCTTCAGGGTCTTGGTGTTGAATGTGACTTCTTCTTGCAATTGTTGCAGGGTATCTTCCAGGGACTTTTGCTCCATACTGATCAGTCTACCAAGCAATTGCTGCTCGAGACCACCCTGTGTTACAGTGAAATCGATGATTGTGGTCTTGGCGGCCAACTCTGGTGAGAAGAGAGGGTTGGCAAGACGTGAGGTCATGTAGAGTCTGAACTTCTCGTCGTAGTCCATTTCCTGATCGGCAATGTTGATGAGTCTTGCTCTACCCTTGTGGATGATTTGCTTTTCAAGAATTGGATCAAGCATTGGGTCGACTTCGTTCTCAATCGACTCAATGAGTACGGGCCATCCATTCTCAAGTGGCACCTTCAATGCATCTCTCAAACTTGGGTTCTTAAGAGTAAGGATGCAGCTGTTGGCTTCGAGGATTGGCTCTCTGTTCTTGATCCACTGGATGGCTTATCCTTATGGATCAATCATCAGTGGGTATCTTGATGATCTGGTAACCATGATACCGTTCTGGATTGAAAGCTCATCTGATGGAAGACCTTCAAGATTCCATTCACCAATGGTGGCTTGGTCAACCAAGAATTGGGTAAGCTGGAGATCTTCAGATACTGGGATCTCCTTCTGTACCAAGTCAGTGTGGAAGTATTCATCGAGCAACTTTTGTCTGAACTCAGAGTTGAATGGTCCACAATATGAGACGAAAGCGCATGCTTTGGCGACATCACCTGCAAGTCTTTGTTTCAATGATTTGAATTCGGCGGCATTCTTGACCCATCTGTCCTTGTTGTCTCCAAGCGAGTTGATAAGTCTGTTGGCTTGCTCCATCTTCTTCTTGGTCTTGTTGGCCTTCTCTTGCAAGGCGTTCTTTTCAGCCATTTGTCCATCATACTTGGCCTTAAGACGGGCTTGGAGGGCTTGTACCTCCTCAAGTTCTTTCTCAGCTGCGGCCAAGTCATCTTGAGCCTCCTTGAGCTAGGTTGACTTGATTTCCAAAAGTCTGAGCTTTGGTCGCACAATCTTGGATTGCTTGTGATAGTCGCTCATTGCTGCTGCCCATGTACACAGACCCTTAAGAGCTGCTGAGGCAGTGGCGGCAACGACTGGATCGAAGATAGCTGATCCATCTGGAGCGTGGAGATTGAGATATGGCTCCAAGAGCTCGATGGTCTCTGGTGAGATGTTATCCTTCTCATCTTGTGAGAACTGGAGGAGATCTTTCAAGAAACGGCCACCGTCTTGAAGTGTCTTTTTGGAGTACTCCCAATAAGAGTCAGCAACGAAGGTAATTTCTTGCTTCTTAATGTTGAAATCGGTTCTGAGCTTGACTGGAACGAGATTTCTCTGGAAAAGAATATGTACAGCATCCATAATGACTTGGCAGATGTGTGCTGGCTTGGCCATCTTTGAAAGCTCAGTAATATGTGCTTGCTTGATGGAGTCGACGGCACCTTCTGCTGCACGAAGATACGGCAGCGCCTACTGCAGATCTTTATTCGCTTCTGCCCTTTCGATCTCAATACTGGCAGCTTATGCCTTACAGTTGCTGGCGACGATAGCAACCTGCTCTCCAGTCTGCTTGGCTTTGGCGTTCTCGATTTCGAGCTCCTTGATAAGCTTGTCTACTTTCTCTTAGGTCTCCTTCAATTTGACCTCCTCTTTCTTCAAATCAACTTTCAATTCTTCAACACCCTGAGCTGCTTCCTTCAGCTTGTCAAGACCAAGTCTGATGTTCTGATCTTCAACATCGATTCCGTCATACTTCTTCTGGTATACATCCTTGTAGAGATCGATGAATGACAGATAACTCTTTGGTGTAACGAAGACTCTTCTTCTCATTCTTTGGAAATAGATGTCACATACTTCGGTGACGAGATCGTGGCATTTACCCATGTGCTTCTCGAGGGCGCTTCTGACTTCCTTCTTGGCGTCCATCTTGAATTCACCCATGAACTTGGTTGATACTGCAATCAATGCATCTTCTGGCCAGGCCAGGAACCAATCGATTGAGCACTGTGAGAAGAGGGAGGGGAACTTTTGTGAGCGCTCTCTGAACTTGTTACCAACTGGAGAGAAGGCAAGAACCATGTGGAGGCAATCTTTTACTCTGTTGATGAAGAAAGTCCAGAGCTCAAGAATTGATGGTTCATAACCCTTGCCACCAACTTCCTTGGTGTATACGTTCTTGGACTCGAGGGAGAAGAGATCTTTGTCTTCCTTGGGGATCATACCTGGAATATCACCAGTTGCAAGCATACTGTTGATGGATTCAAGGAAGGTTTCGGATTTGATTTCAGCATCAGTCATGATGAAGGAAACTGATTTGCCCATTGGTCCAGCAATTCTGTACAATTCTTTGATGTTTTCCAACAAGTTGGTGTTGCTGAATGTCTTGGTCAACTTCACTTGGAAGAAGTATTGCTTGGCAATGAATGCAGCAAGCTTGGTGAGTGATTACTTTCCTGAACCACCCACACCGACAAGCAGGATGTTGCCACCTGGTGATCCGACGATTCTTGCGATTCTGAGTAAATGCTTGAGGGCATCGTCGAAGATGACGAGGTTCATTTGTTTGGATTGATTCTTCTCGTTGTACTCGTCAAGTCTTTGGAGGCATCGTGCTCTGATGGCGTCCAAATCGGCACAAGCTTCATAGACGAATGGAGCTTCTTCAACTACATCACCAGCCTCATCGAGAACATCATCTCTTTGGAAATCGGCGAACAAGTAGTCGGTCAAGAGTTGTTCATCTTCGAATCCAAGACCTGAAGCATCACCGAATCGGTCTTTGGTTACTCTGTCAAGCATGTCGGTGAAGATTTTCTTGTCTTGGTTGTTGACAAGTTTATCAACGAAGGTTCTGCAGCACTCATGTCTCCAGAGGATGATGAGGAAGAGCTCTGGGCTGATCTTCTCTCTGATGTTGGTGCAGTTTGCAATAACTTTGTATTGTGGTTGCTGGACAACCTTGCAGATGCCACCGAAGACACTAGCAAGATCACGGATGTTGAAAGAGTAGTGGAACTTGGTTGGGGTTGGCAGGAGTCTTCTTCTGACTGCGTCCCAGATGCTGATGGTAGCATCAATGAGGAATGGTCTCATGTTGATAACATTGGTGGAGTATTTCTTTGGGTTGAAGAGATGCTCAAGGATAGCACCATAGATGTTCTCAACAGATCTCTAGGATGGAGAAGTCATGTTGATGTTGAAGAAGTGTCTCTTGAATCTTGGTGGGATATCATTACGGCCACCACCTGGATGGTTCATAGCAGCAAGATATTGCAAGTTCTCGATGGTCTTGAGGAAACCAATCTCATCCTTGCTTAAGAAATAGATACCCTTGTATTCAACAAGTTGTCTTGCAATTTCAAGGGTTTCCTGATCACCCCAAGTGTTGATGAAAGGCATGGATACATCATCAAGGAAGACAGTCATCTTCTTGTTCTCTGGTGGTGTGTAGGTCTTTACTTATTTCTTCTCAACTTCTGCTTCGATGGAGTCTTGGAAGTTCCTTGGAGTAGTAGCTGAGGAGAAATTGATTCTCTTCAGAAGCATCTCGGCGTTGTCGAATCTCTCGGTGTACATCAGAATGGTTGATGTCTTGGCAGTACCTGAGCCACCGACAAGAAGGGTGTTCTTGAGGCCTGGCTCCATTCTCTTTGCACTTCTCATGACTGGGAGTGCTGCAATCTTATCGATAATGAATTCAGCTCTGGTAGAGTCAGATGTTGGGATAAGAAGCTGTGAGAATTGGATTCTCTTTGGTGGGACCCACTTCTCTGCTTCCCATATCTTCCAGCTCTTGCTTGGAATATCGAAGTAGTAGTCGAAGACGGTCTCCTTATCAACTGATCTGGAAGCTGAGATTGGTGGCAATGGAGCATTCTTTGATTCGAGGAACTTTTGGAATTTCTCTCTGTCTTCAGTCTCGAAGAGACCAGCACAACCCCATGCAATGCAATAGATCAAAGTCTTCTCGAAAGTGGCTTCATCAATTGTTCCTGGTTGCTCAACGTATGGTAGAAGGATGGCAGTCAACAGATTGAGGACTTATGTGATCATGATAACTGGAAGAACATGCATGACTTGGCTGTAGTCCTTCTGAATCATCAAGAAGGTGTCGGTACCCTGAGACAAGTACTTGGCACTGTACTTCTTGGCCCAGTTGCCTTCTTCAGGGTGGCTGACTTCCTTGACCTCTGCTCTATCTTTGCACCAGGTTTCAATGAGTGGCTTCCATCCCAAGTTAGTTGGAGAGACGAAGATGATACCACATCTTGATACTGTAGCTGGAGAAGCATTGTTCAAGTTCTCGACTTCGAAAACCATTTTACAGTTTTCAGACATTGGAATTCTCTCTGCGTTGGCAAGAGTAAGGATTCTGTTATCATCCAATACTGTATTAAGATTTTCAATCCAAATAGCATCGACTGGTCCGTCACAGATAATCCATGAGATGTGCTTGTTCTGTTTGGAGTTGCATCTCTTCCAGATTTCAGAGAAAACTCCTGGAATCCAATCATTGGTAACTTGATTCATCATACCATACATTTCCTGATTCTTGATGGCTTTTGGGTTCATTCTCTGGAGCTGATGCTTGATGCCAAGGTCAGTGAGAGCTCTGGTCAAGCAGTTCATGATGGTGGTCTTACCTGAACCAGCAGTTCCTACAACCATGAATCCATGACGTACGAGTGATGTCTCATAAAGTTAGATGATCTTGTTGGTCCATTCTGGCTCATCAACAAGGTTGTTCTCTCTCAGCTGCTTCTTGATGGCAACTTCTTATTCCTTGTAGACCTTCTTTGGAATATCGGACTTGGCAGTTGGGAAGAGAGTTGGGAAAGTGTCTCTCAAGAGTGAAAGGAAAAGACCAATATCATCGAAGACGAACTTGGACAGATTCATATCTCTCAATGTTCTTGCAAGAATGAGGTACTCATCTTGGCTAAGATCTTCTCTCTTGGAGGTACCGGCAGTTCTCAAGACGGAAAGAATGTTTCTCAAACCGAAATCATAATGTCTCTGCTTTGAGAGTTATTCCTCGCAGAGTTTATAGAGAATGTTGAACTTCTTGGAGAGTGGATCAATGTGGGTATAACCGACGGAGGCAAGCTTTACTTTCATAATAACTTGTCTATCAGGAACCATCATGGATACACTTCTGAAAAGTACCTTCAAGTTTTCTGGAAGTTCTTGACGACCAGCATAACCTGGGTTCATTGTGATGAAGTAAGCGCATTCGTGGATCAGGATAAGTGGCTCTGGGCAACCTGGGAATTCGAAGTACTTGGCGTTTTGCTTCTTACCTTGAGTGATTGCGTCTACTTATTGGGCAACCACAGAGAGTGTTGGGAGGGAGATACGGTTGAACTCATCGAAGCAACCCCACAGTCCACTCTGGCAGAGACCCTTGAAGATCTTGGCCATATCCTTGTACTTGTGCTCATCGGAACAGTTGTTGACAACGACGAAAATACCGAGTGTACGTCCAAGATCCTTGACGGTCTCTGTCTTACCAGTTCCGGCTGGTCCAGCTGGAGCACCACCATAGAGCATACCAAGAGCTTATGAAAGGGTAACATAGCATCTATCTGTCAATGGTGTAATGCAGAGTCTTTCCTTTGCTCCGAGATATTCGTTCTGATAGACGAATGGCTTATCAGTAATATCAATACCAACATCATTGACATCAGGCCTCCAGGCACATCTAGTGTTCTTGGTCCAGTCGAAGTCATTGGCATCCTTGACTCTGTAGGCCTTGACTGCATCTTGCATTTCACCATAAAGATCTCTTTGATGAACATGAATTGTCACAATTGTCTCGACCTTGGTTCTCTTCAACTTGTTTGGTCCCATGTCTTCAAGACACATTCCAGTCAATTCATTGGCAATCTTATCAACGAAAGCCTGATTTTTCTTCAGCTCAGCGGTCTTTTCGCTTTGTTTGCCCTTTTCAAGACCTTCTTGTACCTTGAATGTCCAAAGGATTTAGACACCAAGCAAGGCAACTTAAGCTGGGCATGAGTCGATGAATTCTCTCAAAGATAATGAGAAGCAGTCTCTGGCTCCTCTGGCGCAGATTCCTCTCATTGATCTCTTCATCTCCAACTCGAGTCTGCATAACCATTCCTCAATGTTGCCTTCAGCCTTGACTGGGTCAACGAGTTGGATTGCTTCCTCTGAGGATCCCATCACTGATCTAATGTCAACAATGAGCTTTCTGTCTTGTTCATCGAATGATACTCTGTTGATAGCCTCGAAGAAGTTCTCAAAGTCATCTTGAACAGCATGTGGGTCAGATCCGACGGAGAGAATCTTGAGCAAGACATCATCAGAGCAGAAATAGAAACGTGGGAATACACTTCTCTTGGTTTCCAAGTAGTCCTCAAGCTTTCTCTGGCAGAGGTCGAGACCGTCCTTGAGGGATGGAAGTTGACTCTTAAGGAAGTCATCACTGCATTGCTTGATCACGTTTCTGTTGTCATTGGCTCTTTCCATGATCTTGAGCCAGAGTCTATCAATTTGCTTGAACTTCTTGGACTCAGTTGGCATCTGCTTGGCGATATCACCAGCAGCAAAGACTGCGACCAAGTTACCCCAAAGAGTTTGGACCTTAAGCCATTTTTCAATGGTATCAGCAGCTTCTGAGAGTTGGGTAGATTTCTCAGTTACAACGGATTAGAAAGGCTTGACGTATCTCATAGCATTCATTTGATTGAGAGCGACGATATGTTCATCAAGCTTCTCCTGAATATCTACGATGTTTCCAGTAAGCATGCATGGAGCATCAACACCTTTTCTGGTTCCAATTTCGAGATCAGCATCTTCCCAAAAAGCTGCAATATCACCATTGAGTTGCTTCTCAAGTTTCTCTTGCTTATCAGCTGAATCAGCAATATCTTCAATGTCATCCTTATTCTTCAAAAGTGGTGCCTTAAGAAGTTCTTGGAGGGTGAAGGTGTCGCTGTCATAGGGGATCTCGCAATTGGTCATAGTGATGATTTCCTCCCAATGCCTTGGTCTGATGGATCGCTTGGCGAGGGCTTCAACCAATGGGATGATTTCAATCATGTTATCGATTTCTGTCTTCAATTCCTTGAATGCATCGTATTTCTTGGTTGAGGATGGGAGCTTGGTGCAATCCTTGCTGAAGCCTTCGATGGTTTCAGTCATTGTCAGGATGTTTTCAGAGATCTCAGTCCAGGTGATATCCTGCCATTTTGCAAGGGTGTCCTTTACTTTTTGATACAAGTTATAAAGCTTTTCAAGGAGCTCAATTTCTTTGGCAGTCTGGACAAGCTCTGGGTAAGATTGATGTGGAAGACCGAAGAGCTTCTCTCCTGAGTGATATGACTCATACTTTCTCTTTCTAATAGAGTATTCATCAGCAAACATTCTCAATCTCTGGAGGGCCTCTCTTGGCTCGATACCTTGGACCTTTGGACCATTTTTCTCGAAGTTCTATTGGAAGTCTTGGACATCGGTGATGAGAGCGTTGATGCCCTCGATCAAGTCTTTCTTGAAGGAGGCTTGTTGTCCTTGCTGGTCGTTTCTGGTGCTGATAGCTTGCTTCACAAGTTGACCCCAGTCCTTATCGAGAACAGTAGATGGATCAATTTCCTCTTTCTCCATCACTTCTGGAAGATATGCCTCAAGGAGGTTGTACATCTCGACAACTGGTCTGAATTTGATCTCCATTTCAGATTCCTTTTGTCTAATCTCCTCAAGAGCGCTCATGACATTGCCCAAACTGTCAATATCCTTGGCTGGCTTCTCGATCTTGAGCTTGATTTGCTTGATGTCATCGGTCAAGCTCTCGAGCATGGTCTTGGCTTGCTTATGAAGATCACGTGAGTAGGCCTCTTTCCAGAGAGAGATATATTTCTTGAGGCCAATCTTGACATTCTCAGTCTTAAGACTAAGAGCACCAATTTGATGGATGCTTTCAATGAGGTCAACCTCCTCCTCGTTGCGAGTATAGTGGATGAGTTTCTCTTCGAAGTCTTCGAGTTGAGGATTGGTCTTGTTGAAAGCTCTGAGATCATCATCGATCTTTCTCTTCCAGAGCCAGTTGTGCTTTTCGAAATCACCAAGGAACTTGTTAATGTTGTTCTTGGTACCTTGGAGGGAACCAGTAAGAAGCAAGATGACCTTGACAATTTCTTTATCTTTGGCAATCCAATCATAGAATGGCTCTCTTTGGTCTTCTGGTTGATCCTTCTGGTTCCAGTTTTGAACATTCTTGGTTGATTTAAGAACGTGACCAGCGGCCTTGTTGATTGCGATCTGGATTTCTACATCAGTTGGCTTAAGGGTGCAGTGGTCACCTTGGAGAGCAACATCGACCTCGAAGAAGGGCTTCAAGATTTGCTTTGGCATGTTTCTTCTTCCGCAAATTCTCTCTTTCATCTGATTCAAAGAGTACTTTGTGGCATGGAGAAGAGCCTGATACATTGACCAATTGTAGTATTTGGATAGCTTTTGGATTTCTTCTGCTGAAATTGGCTCAACATGTTGATCAAGTTGATATGAGCAAATGGTTTGAATAAGATCTTCTACAGCTCCTTCAACTTCAATGTTCTTGGACTTGAGCTTTTGGGACTCAACTCTGATCCAGTCCTCTTGCATCTCGACGAACTCCTCGAGAGTGTAGGTCTTGGAGTCTTGTGGAAGGTTGACAAGGACGGTCTTGGACAAGCTCTTGAGGTTGTTCTCAATTCTGTTCTCCATGATGTCATTGATGTTGATGATCAGCTGCTCAAGTTTGTTCAGGCCTTGATGGACGTGGGTGAGGTATCCATCAATGTTCATTGAGGTCCAGGTGAGAGTAACCATACCTGGTCTGAGCTTGTATTCCAAATCTTCCAAGTGTGGAACAAGCAGACTCTTTGTGTTTGGTCTGATCTTGTTGACGATTCTGTCATACTCTCTCAAGACGAATTGAAGCTCATTGTTGTACATCTTGAACTTGTCCTCTTGGAGAAGGACAATCTTTGCACTCTCTGGGATTTCAATTCCAATTCTGGACAAGCACTTGGCCTCTCTGATGAGGGTCAGGATTTCAGAGTCGAAGTTGACATAGAGCTTGTTGTTCTCTGGGTGACGGATTATGAGAGTGGCTTGAAGACCAGCCTTAGCCTTCTCGACTTCGGCAGCCCATTTCTACCGCCAGAGGTACTCGAAGGAGAAGAGAGTGTAGCCGATTCTGTTATACATCTTGACATACTTTCTTGACTCCTTTGACTTGATGAGATCCTGTGGGAATTGCTCCATTGGTCCTGAGATTCTATGGAAGAGATGTCTGGACCAAGTGATGCTTCCAGAAACAGTTGGCATGTTTCTGATGATTGGTGGCGTGGTCTTGAATCTCTGATATTGGTCCTCCACTGATTGGATTTCTCCTCCATAGTTTTGGAACAATATGGTGTATTTGGCAAGGAGGCCATTTGGTCCATTCTTGAGGTTGTCTCTCTTGAGGATGGCATTGAACTTTCTGAGGAGCTTCAATGAGTCATCGATGCTGGTGATGTTCTCGAAGCGCTTGTCAATGTACCTCTGGAGCTCAGTCTCGACTGTTGAAACTCCAACGTTGAATTCTACGAAATCTCTGTCGAAGATTGGTGCTGAGAATTCCAAAAGTTGATGTCCCTTTCTTTGGAAAGCTCCAACGATAGCATGGAATTGACCAATGATGTAGTCAATATTCTCCAGCTTGTGGTTTCCAAGAGTCCTGAATTGCTCAATGGTGCTGAAGAGCTCAATCAACTTGGCAAGTCTTCTTTGGAACAAGTCAAACTTTCCGAAGATTTGATTGGTTGAGAATTCGAATTGTTTTCCTCGTGGCATATTTTGGAGCCTCTCCTTGGTGAATTGATATTGCTTCTGATAAGCAACGTTGAGATCAATGCAGCTTTGGAGAACTGGAATGAGATCCTGTGGTGGAATGACATCTTCCTTCCAGAGGACATCATCACCCTGAGGAGTGCCTCTCTTGCCGGTCTCTCCTCTCTCCAGTCTCTTGAAGTTGAGGATGTACCATCTGCACCT
>Ga0206692_1650229_pt1 | contig 13067 bp, 19 predicted proteins | sample M240m12015metaT_FD_159670 | JGI IMG/M metagenome (GOLD analysis project Ga0206692, IMG submission 159670) | Metatranscriptome of ammonia-oxidizing marine archaeal communities from Monterey Bay, California, United States - M2 40m 12015... | ecosystem: Environmental > Aquatic > Marine > Intertidal... | reverse complement strand
CTAAGCTAAATAAATTGAACAAAAAAAGATGAAATAAACTAAACCTAAATAACGCATTGTCAAACCTAAACTTAACTACGAACTGAGTGATGCTGGCGTGATAAGAGACGAACGTGAAAGAACAAACGTCAACAAGTCAGCATTGTTCAAAACTAAACTAGCACCGCTAGATATCCAACATGATTCTGTCAACAAGTCTGTCATCTCCAACGACGAACTAGTCAAACTCTCAGTCGAGCGATCAATCCAGGCCCCACTCTTCATGCAGAACGAAGTACCTACCCGGGACATCACTAACCCGGCCAGGTACAAGTCAAGTGTCATGAAGGTCAAAATACCTGTTTCACATGAGAAGTTTAAGGCATCTATTGCCCAAAACCCTTCAGATTTAGTCGAAATATCTACCTTAGAGACCAAAAGTTAGTACAAGAATAAACCACTGCATGAATTCGACTGCTAGGACGACGACAAGAAACCTGACGAGTGGTTGAAAATCTGCAGTGAGATGAACTCCATTGCGCATGCACACACGCTTGTCTACGAAAACTTAGAGTACTTCTGGAAACCATGCCAGGTAGTCGGCTACAATTATGAAAATGGGCGGTAGCAAATAAATGTGATGCACAACAACATGAAGAAAGAAGTGGTCAGACTTAGTCTACGCTTCTTAAATGAAGACGCAGAAGTGTTCAAGAAAAGAATTGAACTCTGCAAGTACTTGCGCAACCATGCAGAGTCAGAGTAGAGACTCAAGAATTAGATTGAAATCATTCCGCAGGAAAAGGTAACCGCAATGAGTAGACCACTCAAAGCACGTATATTCAACAAGGTAGTCGAGTCATTGCCCAAACTGGAGATCACCGACCACGTGGACTAGTTTGTCAAACTCAAACGGGAACTAGAAAAGTCATATATTGACTCACAGAAAAACTTTTTAGTTGAAACAGAAATGAAAAACCCAAATAACCATTAAAAGTAAGAATCACAAAATATAGTGATTAAAAATACTAATGAATTCGTACCAGATTTTGGTATTATTCGACTTAATAAACCAAAGGATCAGGATGAGTCTGCCTTACTAAGACTCGACGACCCTGAAAGAACTAACATCGAAAAGAGAGTTGCATCTCTATGTTCAGATTATCTGGACGAAGAACTACTTAAACTGGATTATAACAAAGTATCTATTCCTCTCACTATTCAAGACTTTAATACTGTTATCAAAGAAAATTAAGACAAAATTGAATAACGACTCGCTCAAAATTGGCGATACAAAATCAATGAAGAACTTAAAAAATACTAATTTGAGAAAAACGCTAAGCGTAATGAAATATAATTCCGTATGACTCAAGAAGATGAGGAAATGATTGAAGCTCACATTATAAAAATGAACTTCTTCCTGAACAATCAACTCCGATCATAAATGAAGTAATTGCTCGACTCTGGAGTGAAGTTTTAAGCTCAATTCTCTAACACATCGCACATCCAGTAATCACAGGTGTTGTCCATCAACCAAATGATTGAGGACAGATGGCTACAGAGCCACTCTGTCAACAAACTCAATGACCACCTAGAAGTGTTCAGAGTGTATAAACCTATCGAAGAAGTCAATACGCCACTTCTCACAGTCAACCTCGTATCATGCGTCTCAAATGAACATTATTTAGAGTCTAAAATTGTCAAGTAAATGTGTTAGCAACCTGATTTACTCACTATCAGAAGGAGTCTAGAGTCTTATGTTAAATACATTAAAGAATTGTCTGAAAAGATTGAACGAATTGATTCTAATGAGATAATGTTAAAAGATTCAAATAAACAGAGATTATTGGTGCTGTTTGAAAACGAAGAAGACTACGAAAACATGCGCACATTCCCTTGGATATCCTCTTCACGCATCAAACTAGGTGAAATCATTGAAAGCAGCATGGACTCACTCATTGAGAACCTAAAAAGATACATGGAATTTGATGAAATTATGAACATTAAAGACGGAGATACATATAATTTCTTTACTAAATTTAGCGAGCTAGTCAAAATTGAGCTTCTTTTCCAAGGAAATGAACTAACTGAAGAACAACAACAAAAACAAATTATTGCTAACAGGGCTAAACATTCTCAACAAAATGCTTTAGTTGAACAAGATGAATCAACAGTACAGACTGCCGAGTCTAACCAAAAGATCAAACGCAAGAAGTCCAAATCAGATCTGGAGAAGGAAAAACGAGAAAGCGATAAACTACTTTGGCGAGATGAACATTGCTTAAATCCTTCAGCACAATATCTCAAATGTGAAATTGAAAAATATAAAAATTATGTTGCTAGACTAAAAGAAATCAATCCTATCATAATTGACATAAACATGTTCAGAATCAATATCTCAGAATTAACTGAAAAGATAACAACTAAATGCCATGGCATCAATGATGAAATTTACAAATAAATCCATGAAACAACAGACAGAGAAATGACTGAAGTAGCAGAATCTTTGCATAAAGTGTACGAAAAACTAAGAGATGTACCAGAGGAGGAAGAGAAACTTCGTGGATTAGAAGATTAACTGGAAAACAAATTTACAAACGAAATGCTTGAACTGGAAGCAAGATAGGACAATTCTAAAGAATTAATGACTGTTTTGGAGGACACAGGTTTTGACTAATCTAGAGAGACTCAAAAGAAACAATTTGCAATCCAAGGTAAGCAGTGCATGATTAACAATCAATTGTCTGCCTGCAGGAGACAAAGAATAGTAAATAAAGAGAGGTTGTCTAAGAAACTTGAAGACGAAATTGTTGCTTTTGAAACCAAATTCAAGAAGTTAAGAGACAATATTGAATCTGTAAAAACAAAAAATAATTATGAAAATTATGAAAAACTATCTATGCAAGTCAATGAGTAAAGTGAAGAACTTCAAAAAAGTATCAAAGAGTCCTAAATTCTGGAGGATAGATGCAAATTCCTTGAATTTGACCAACGTATGCCACCAACTCGTGATATTGAAAAAACCAGAGATGACTTCTCGCCATATGTTGAGTTGTGGAAGTACATATACGAATACCACAAGTTCTGCACTGAATGTTTAGAAGTCATCGAGCTAAAGCACTTACAGAAAGAAGGCATGGAAGGTAAGTTTAAAGAAATGATGATTAAAAGTCAAAAAATACGAACTCACTTTTTAACTCTGGCTGAAGAAACTGGTGAAGAATTACCAATACTAGAGGTGACAGAAAAGTTCTTTGTGGACCTGAACGAATTCTTAGAGAAACTATTGCCTCTGATTGTGTAACTTGGAAATGAAGCAATCGAACCTGAACACTGGGACGACATTGAACGCATCACTGGATTGCAAATTAAAGTCACGCAATCACCAACTAAACCTGGCACTCAACCCGAGGAAATGCAAATATTCCTCAAACACATTCAACAAATAGATGTAGAACAAAACAGGACTGAATTAGAAGAAATCTCAACTAAAGCCTTCAAACAACACAGAATCAAGAAAGATATGGAAAAAATAGAGTTGCAAATTAAAGATCGTGAATTGTCAATTGTACCCTATGGAACTTACTTCTTGATCAGAGAGGTAGATTCTGTAGTGCAAGATCTGGATGATAAGGTACAATCACTGCAGAACATGAAGAATTCGCCAGATATTAATACAAAACTGAAACAAGACTGTGTGCAACTGGGTGCGAAGATTGAAAGATTCTCTCGTGTGCTGCATTTGTGGGTGCGGGTACAGAGCTCATGGATCTACCTGGAACCTATCTTCGGGAATGAAGACATAAAAGAACAACTGCGGTCCGAAGCAACTAAGTTTGAACAGTACAATAAACAATGGATTGAAAGAATGCGGGAGTCAAATGCAGATAAGAAAGTATCTACTCATATAGACGCTGAAAATTTAGAAGAAGTCTTCACAGCAGGCAATATTACACTTGATGAAATATCCAAAGGCATGAACATCTAACTCAATAAGAAAAGGTACCATTTCGCAAGGTTATTCTTCCTTTTGGACGAAACTTTAATCGAAGTTATTGCAAGAACTAAGTCACCAGAATTGATTCAGGAATACATCAACCGCTTGTTTGAAAATATCGACAGTCTCAAGTTCAATGATGGCAAAATAATTGGGTTTTAATCTGCCGATAAAGAATATGTCAAACTAAACAAATTTATTCCTGTCGACGAAGGAGAATATAAGGGTTCTGTAGAAAAGTGGTTGAAAGAATTTGAGATGAGAATGAAGAAAAGTTTAAAAGAAACTAACTTAGAATGCCACAATGACTTAATTAAAAAGCAAGCTCCGTAAAGACAGTGGCTTAATTCGTGGCCATAACAGAATTGTGTTATAGTCGAATTGTATAAATGGAGTTCTGAATGTGAAAGTGCAATACAAAAGATACCATCAGATAAAATGTCATATAAAAATTACTCGGAATCTCAAATTGAAGATCTAGATAACTTTACAGACTTCGCACGTTCTCAACTTGAACCTGCTGAACGTAAAAAAGTTGATACTATACTTACCCTCAAATTAGGATTTAAAGAAGTTATTTCATTTATACATAATAACAATATCAACGATACAGACAACTTCTTTTGGAAATCTCAACTAAGGTACTTATACGACTTTTCCAAAGATACAAATATCAAAGTTGCCCTATTAGAATTTACAATTAATTAAGATTTTGATTAACAAGGGACTTATTCAAGACTTGTGTTAACACCTGCGACTAGCCGATGCTTCATGACGTTGATAGCAGCTAAATGTCTCAATTTCGCCAATTCATTGGAAGGACCTCCTGGTTGTGGCAAAACAGAGACTGTCAGAGATTTAGCACGCACAGTAGGCTTCCAATGTCCATTGTTCAATTCAACTCAGTTTATGACCGAAGACAACATTGGCAAAATATTCAGGGGAATAGCAGGCACAGGAGCTTGGGCAGTCTTTGATGAATTCGACAGATTCAACATTGAATCGATGTCTATCGTTTCAATGATGCTGTTTGAGTTGATAGAAGCTATCCGTGGTAAGAAAACAACCATAGTTTTCTAAGGGGCGGAAGGCACACGAGTTATGGACTCAATGTGCGTCACTTTAACCATGCGTGCACAGTTATCTAGAGTTGACTCTCTACCTGACAACTTGCGCTAACAAGTGAGGCAGTGTACGCTTAAATCACCAGACTAAAATATCATTGCTAGATCAATGTTGTACATCAGAGGATTCTTGGATTCTGAAATTTAGGCCAATAAGATTTGTAACGCACTTGAATAATCACGCAGGATACTGTCTGATTCTAAACAAAACAATTTTGGACTGAGGTTGATGATTAATATTATAAATTGGACACATAATTTAAAAACATCATTGAATCTTAGTGAACAAGCTGCATGTCATAAAGCGCTGTATGACTGTATATTGCCAAGACTATCTGGAATTGACAACACAGGATTCAAAGACATACTTAAAGATCTGTTCCAGGGGGAAGCAGTTGTTGAAACCAAAGTAAGAGATATCGAACCTGCATTAGTTGAAGTAATGGCCGCATACGGATTCATATCAACAGACAAAATCATGCAAAAAACATATCAAATGCATGATCTACTGTTAAATCATCGCTCACTAATTCTCCTGGGTACAGCTGGCATAGGCAAATCAAGCATCCTGCGTATGTAGAAAGACGTGATCAGTCATAACAAAAACAAAAACCCTATAGACGTGGACATCAGCTAAGTCAACCCAAAGGCTGTAGATACTAAATTCGTAATGGGATACTAAGACGAGAGTACAGAGACAAACAAATAGGGCATTGTGACTAAGATCTGCCAGCAGTGGTCGGCAAACAAGTCCAACTAGAAATGGATTTTGGCGGATGGACCACTTGACAACTCATGGACAGAGGACTTAAACTCAGTCCTTGATGATAACATGAAGTTGACTCTCTAAACTGGCGAGTACATTAGGCTCAATTCAAACATCAAATTAATATTTGAGACCGATCTATTGAATAACTGCTCACCTGACTTGGTTTCAAGGTCTGGTATAATATTTATAGAGTCCAAGACTTAGACATTTAAGAATACGTTTATGTAGTAGATTGAAGATCTTAAAAATGTTTTTTCTGAGTAAAGCAACTTCAAACTTGATGTTGATAGAGTTTCTAGTTTGATTGAGACTATTGTGTAAATCATGCTGCCTATGACTTAATGGGTCGAGAAATGTAGTGGAATGATGATCAACACAAACAGGTAAGTCATGACTGCTCAATTCTTCAGATTAATCAAAATATTATTGATTGAATAATCGGAGCATATAAAAATGAAAGAAGCTGACTTAGAAAAACCAGTTGAACCAAATCAACCAGCTATCCCGTAAAAACCAGTTGACCTAAATCAAATAGATACTGATCTGAGATTGATTATAGTTTCAGCAATAATGTGGAGTTAAGGATCTGAAATGGAAACAGAACAAAGAAAATCTATGAATATGTTTATCAATGATATGATGAAAGGTGAAAATGTGAATGAAAAGTATTCATTACTTATAGAGGAAGAATGGGTATAAAGTAGCAAAATGTGCGATAAAATGACTCCACTAGATGACTAATTCAGTCAGTAACTTGACTATGAAGAAATGAAAATGAATTCAATTGACAAAAGGGAATTTGAGCAGAGTTGGCAACCTAATTCACATAATGAAATTTAAGTCCAAAATATAGAAACTTAGATTGCTAATTAATAAATCAATATACTATACAAGTAAAACTATAATATACTAATCATCGGAACTCAGGGAGTCGGTAAAACCAAAGTATTAAAAAATGAAGCAAAAAAACTTTGTGTTAATACTGATTCAAAATCCGCGTAATGTTATATTGATTTCTATAAGTAAATGAAAGCTTCACAATTGCAATTCAGATTCGAGAATAAACTTAATCAAAGAATACGTGCACGCACATATGGTCCTTCAGAAAGTAGTTGGGTCATAATGCTTTTAGATGACATTCATATGCCTGAATCCGACCAGTACAATGTCAAATCTCCAATTGAATTAATGCGACAACTTTTAGACTATGGCGGTTGGTATGATACAAAGGTTAATGAGTTGAAATTCAAATTGTACTCAAATTTGACAATCATTGCTACATGTGAAGCCAACAGCAAACAGAATTTATCGCTAAGACAAACCAGACACTTTAATACCCTTCGTATAAACACGTATGACAAGGAAACTAATGTTAAGTTGTAACAAACTCAAATTGAAACAATTTTTACTGACTGTGAATAAGTTATAGACGTAAAAGCTCTTAAAAATCAAGTGATTGATGCTGTGGTAAAAATAGTTGATGAAATGAAAAACTTCCTTAAACCTAAACCGAATACTCCCCATTATACATTTTCTTCTCGTGAGGTTTGGAATATCATCAATAGTCTTTCTTTAAGTAACAAAAATGATATTAAAGATGAGTTAAGTTTGTGTAAGTTATGGGTGCACGAAACATGCCGTGTGATCAGAGACAAACTGGTCTTTGCAGACATAGAGACATTTGACAAATTATTGGAAGACAATCTGCGCAATTCATTTAGCAAAGAGTTACACACATTGCGTACCAATGGCATGTTATAATTCGGAGGGTTCTTGTCACTACCAAAAGAAAATGAGAAAAATGAATACTATGAGCTCAATGATTTCAATGTATTGAAAAATTCTTGTGAGGTCAAATTAAATGAGTAAAATCAAAAAAATTCAGATGCTAAAATGGACATTGTTCTATTTGAATAGGCATTGGCTAAAGTTTGCATTATCAGTAGAATTTTGAATTTGAATTTTGGACACGGAATATTAACAGGCCAGCTGGGACTTGGTAAAAACTCATTACTGGCTCTTAGTGCGCATATTTGCAATCAACAATCTGCTGAGGTGGTTATAAACAACGGGTCTGACTATATTGAACGTTGGTAAGGACTACTACAATAGTTTGTGTCCAACGCTGGGTTTGGCACCAAGATGATGATTAAATTGAACATTAAACACTTGCATCAAAGTATTGTGTTAGATAATGTCTCCAATATTCTCAATTCCAATGAAGTATCTGGTTTGTTTGACAAATTGACAGTAAAATTGACTGACTCCCCTCTACAATATTCATTAAGTAAAGAAGAAATAACAAATAAGATGCAGGATCAATAGAAGAATCGAAATATGTTACCAAATGAAGCATGGGAAAAGTTTATATTAAATGTTGGACTAAATTTGCACTTCATGATCATTGAATATGACGATGATCTTTTTAGGAAACTAATCCGAGACTATCCAAGCATAGAGTCCAGTTCAAACATTGTTGTTTGGTAAGAATGGCCAGAAAATTCTTAAAATGACATTGCAGATGCCAAATTGAAAGATATAAGCATTGATACGAAATTGTCACCAAATTTAGTCACAATATGTAAACAAATTCATTTCAGTTCAAGTCAACTGTCGCATAGAGTGTCTTCGGAGACTCAGTTGAAATCTTAAATCACAGCCAAGAACTAGACAGATCTGCTTGAATATTATATTCTTTAATTGAAGAGCATGAGTGAAATGGTTATCACTAATTTAGCCATGTACGAAAATGGATTGAAGAATCTAGAAAAGGTAGAGTAGGAAGTCACACAACTGGAATCCAAGAATGCTGAATTGACACCCCAACTTGAACTGAACAAGTCGCAAGTCAATTCAGAGAAAGAAAAAATTGATCAAGCACTGGAGGAGTTGCAAATTAAAGAAAACAAAGTCAATGACAAGAAATCAGCAGTAGACAAACAAAAGAACGAAATTGAGAGAGATAAACAAAACATCGAGATGGAATTGCAGAAAGTTGAGCCGATAGTCAAAGATACACAGGCTAAAATCAGAAAGATAGAAGATAGAGTGTTCACAGAATTGTTCAACCAAAACACAGCTAACCAAAAGATGGTGGACTTAATGGAACAATTCTTGGAGATTTACAAGATCAAAAACCCAAGGATAAATTAAGAAGTGGAAACAAAAGTGGAGAGAGGTGTCAAAGTCAATGTCAAATCCATTCATAGAACTGTTAAGAATTTGGCGAAGCAGGTCAAGTTCAAAGATGAAATGCTAGAGTTCAACTTCTCGGATTGCAAGTAACAACCTGATATCTTCGAACAAGTCACCCCTAAATTCAAAGAAATATTGAAAGATGACATTGCTAGGATCAATCCAGCGTTATTAACCATCTAGGATTTCATGCAAGCATGCATTACATTCTTTGAAGTAGATTAAGAACTGGAAAAAGCCAGGAAGAATGCAAAAGAGAAAGAAGATGACTTAGAAGAACTTAATGTGGAATTGGAAAAACTTCAAAAGTTGTTTGAAAAACAAAATGAAAATGTAGAAGTTTTGAGGGAGAGTGTAGAAGTGAAAGAAACGAAGATGAAAGAACTTGAGCATTAGTTGGAGTTGTAGTCAAACAGACTTGAACGTGCTTCGCATTTAACTGAAGGACTCAAACAGGACAAAAACAATTGGATCGTTTAATCAAAGAATTAAGAGCAGCGCAAAAAGAATATTCAAGGTGATACTTTGATTTATTGTGCAATCATGGCTTAATTGTCACCATTTAACAAGCTTTATCGTGATGCTGAACTTAAGTTATGGATTAATATTCTGAATAACAATTTATTAGAAACATCTACAAATTTAAGTTTGAGCAATATGCTGTCAGATCCGTCAATTGTGAATGGATGGATGAGATCGGAATTACCTAATGATGACTTCTCACTGGATAACGTTGTAATCATGCATAAAAGCGATAGATAAACCCTTGCCATTGATCCAAATAATCAGGCATCTAATTTTTTGAGAAAGAAATTTGAACTAGATTCCACCAAAAAGCCAGTAAGACTTTCATCAAATAGTCTAAATTATGAACAAGATATGAAAAATGTTAAATTAGCTTTGAAAATTGGAACGTGTATTTAAATGGAGAACTTCCAAGAACCTATCAACCCTCTGATCAACCCTTTGATCATGAACAAAACATGGAAGAAAGGTAATGCGACCATGATCTTGATCGAAGGTGAAGAAGTAGAAGTGAATAAAGACTTCCAATTGTACTTGGTCAATCCGAATCCAAGACCTAATTAATCACTGCAGATTTGGCTGAACTTAAGGTTAATAAACTTTTCAGCTACAACCGTAGGGTTATATGAATTATTGAGAAACAAATGCATCGAATTTAGTGGTGAGAAAAAGGTATATGATCATTATGTTACATATGAAAGAGATGTTTCAGAACAATTACTAATCAAACAAAAATTGGAATTGCAAATTTTGCAAGAGTTATCAAATAAAACTGTCGAATTGCTTGATAATCAAGAACTTCTCAACAGTTTAGAAGAATCTGAAAAATCACAAGCATCCATCAGAAAATCTGAGCAATCAGCAAAAGTCACAAAGAAACGTTAAGAAGAACTTAAGAAAATATTCGACAAAGTGTCTGAAAAAGTATCGCATCTATTTTTTGTTTTAGACAAATTATGGATGATCAACCCCCTTTATGTTTATTCATTGGATTGGTATCGCGAGTTATTTGTATCAAACGTCAAGAAGCTGAACAAGGAAAAAGACAAAATTGAATCTGAATTCAAAGAATCATTATATGAAAGTGTGTCTGTGTCAATGTTTGAAAAAGATAGGTTGATTCTAAGTCTGCTTATCTGTCTAAAAATGATGGAGTTAGACAAGATGATCGAACCTAGCATGAGCAGGTTGCTCATATCTGGTGGGTACAAACTGGAATCAGTCACCACTTAACCCGAGCAAGCTAAAAACACTAAATGGTTCTCAAAAGAAGTATGGGCAAAGTTGGAAGAAGTGTCGAAGTCAATTGAATGTTTGGCTGGGTACCATAACAAGTTTGCATTGAGCATCAACACCTATGATGACATATTTGAAGACCCCAAATGCATTTTGAGGACATTCCCTGGCATATCAGACCTGCAAGACAAGAAGGAGAAGAAACAGATAAGAGAAATGAAGGAATGCATGAACAAATTGTTAATCATACGCATATGCAAACCAGAGTAATTCAGACCTGCGGCGCAGTTTGTGGTGCAGAAGTTCTTCGACCAGGGCGGTGAGGTTAGCAAAGTTGCTGAACACATGCCATTCAACCTGAAGAGTATTTATGGTTTGTCCAAACCGCATTTCCCAGTTCTGTTTATCATGGGACCAGGCATTGATCTCATGAGTGAATTCGTTAAATTCTCTAAAGAGTACAATAACTTAAGTGATGAAAACGTTGTTAAAAAGTCACTTGGATTGGACCAAACAAAGACGTGTGAAAATGCGTTGATCAAAGCAAGAGAGAAAGGACAGTGGATTATATTCCAAAATTGTCACCTGTGTAAACCATTTTTACAAACATTTGAAACACGCATTGCTGAAACTATTTCAATCGTAAAATCAAACGAAAACAAAAAGAAGAAAAAAGAAGAGGAAGAAGAGGAAGAAGAAGAGGAAAATAAGATCCGTATTGATCCTAAATTTAGGATGTGGGCTACTACTAAATCAACTGCAGATTTTCCTTCATTTATTGCAATGAATTCCATCAAAGTTGCATGTGAAACACCTCAATCAATTAAGTCTCATCTAGTCAAGAATTACAACCTGATCGAGAAGAATTAATTTAATGATTATGACGAAGAAAAAAGTTTGTGGATCAAAAAATTGATTTATGGAACTTCATTAATGCACAGCGCGCTCTACCACCGCACGCAATATAACCCAAGAGGCTTTAATAAAGATTAAAAGTTCTCGAATTCAGACTTTGAGATGAGTAAGGAGTTGCTCAAACTTCTTGTTAGTATTTCTTCCGATCCACCTATAGATATATTAAGCAAAATACTATCAGAAATCATATATGGTGGCAAAATGAGTGATATGAGAGATAAATTTTTAATTGAAGAATTAGTTGGAGATTTCATTACTGAAAACTATATAAGAGAATCTGATTAAAGCATATGTGGCGCTTATACTCTACCAGAGCATTTATATTCATTAGAAGATTGGAAAAATTAAGTTTGCACCTTAGACACCTCCAATGAAAATGCCAAATTGGTAGGCCTTGATCCATAATCTGATATCATTCTAAATAATCACAATTCATTTAATTTTATTTCACAATTCTATTTGTTAGAATTATCAAATGTTGAAAACAATGAAGCTAAGATATCAAAAGTTGAGTAAATATGCAACAAATAAATACATGAATTACCTGAAGATTTTATTCTGGCAGATCTTAACAAATTAAAGCCAATACATCGCGACAACTCTTTAAACTTTATATTGCATTTGGATGTTCATAGGTATAATAACCTACTTAAAATAATAAAGACAGAACTAGCAAAAGTAAAAAAAGCTATACTTGGACTTACAATATTTGACGAAAAAGCTGAACAAACATATAACCATATTATACTTAACAATATACCAGACCATTGGGAAGAAATATCTGGAATCAAATCTTCATGCGACACCCTGAGTGCATTCTTCACTGACTTACTTTCACGCCTAAACCACATTAAACAATGGATCTATGAACAGCAACCTATCGTGTTCTGGTTACCTATGTTCGCCAACCAAAAAGCATTTTTAGCAGCATTACTCCAAAACTTTGCCAGACAAACGAACAACCTTGTTGACAATTATGAGATCAGATTCACGTTCTCAACAGTAGAACCCACCGATCGTGCTCCTAAAGGCGAGTGGATCAACGGAATAGTAATAGAACATGCTATGTTGAACCCTGACACTTTTGAAATACAAGATATCCAAGATTCAACTCGATAAATACACAATATGCCATACATTAAAGCTGCACCAGTTCTTATAACTGATGTCAATGAAGTCAATTCTTAGATATGTCCGCTTTACAAAGCACACCATCGTCATGGAGTCTTGCAGGCATGCGGTGATACCAGTAATTAGATTGAATCTATACAATTGAAGATTAAAGAAGATAGTAACAATGGGCCTGGATAATAATCTAGAAAAGGTG
>Ga0206692_1175320_pt1 | contig 13141 bp, 1 predicted proteins | sample M240m12015metaT_FD_159670 | JGI IMG/M metagenome (GOLD analysis project Ga0206692, IMG submission 159670) | Metatranscriptome of ammonia-oxidizing marine archaeal communities from Monterey Bay, California, United States - M2 40m 12015... | ecosystem: Environmental > Aquatic > Marine > Intertidal... | reverse complement strand
TAAATTCATTTGGAACCCACTTTGCTTTATCACGAATCCCAGGAACCTTGTCGATTCCAGAACCGTTGAAAAACCAGTCTTTCGTGTAATTGACAACAGCAACAAGCGGTGAGCCTTCGTAAACAATAGTCTCTGTTACAAATCTTAATACAAAGGAGTTCGTTGGGTCCGTTACGTTTGTCTTCGTTTCATTGACGTTATTTAAAGCAATATCCGTGAAGGCACCTTCCTCTACATCTATCAACAAAGGAATATCAGGCACCTCTTCGCCCTCCTGCGTTGCTTTATGAGCGGCATCACCTACATCTAAAGTTGCCCAACGTTGATATGGTTGTAGCTTAATATGAAATGTGGCATTGTCGGTTTGATTAATCGTGCCATTCTCAATTCTCATATCTGTTATTATACCGCCTTTCCAATCATAAATTCTAAATTTCGAGTAGTCCACTCGAGTAGTTGGCGTCAAATCAATGATTTCACTGCAAATAAATGACATTATGCCACTCATATAATTATATTCTACTCTCTGCAACACCGGTGGCGTTGTATCAGGGATTTCTATAGCTACAATACTAGTATTAACAACGTCGTTCTGCGCGACATCGTGAAATGCGGCATCTTTTATATCTAGAATTGCTGGGGTATTGTCTCCTCCACTCTGCCCAGAAATGGCAATTACATTTGCCCTTTGCCTTTCTGTTAATTGAACGACAAGTGTTGCATCATCTCCATTTGGCATCAATACTTGTGTTCCACTATCCATTGGGACCGTTTCGTCACCGCTAATATTTGCAAAAAACAGTTTGCTGAAATCTATCATCGATTCAGGCGTTGCATCCACAAATTCTTCAACAGATATAGAAACTTTACCATCATTTAAATCAAGTATAACCTCCGTCGCGTTAGGTCGTATACTATCATCGTGCTCCTTTATCTCTAAACCAGTTACAAATTGGAGGGGCAAACCACTGCGATCTAGAACAAACCCGGTCAAAAAATTACCAACAGTGGTGTAATTATCACCACCCTGTGTCCCAGATATAGCTATGATTTCCACGCGTTGCCTCTCAGTCAACGTCACATTCATCTGGTAATTGTAAATCGATGACACCATTGCACCTTCCAATGAAACGTTCTTCGACGTCAAATTTGCATTATTTGAAATATACGCAAAAGTCAAATTTACTTTATTGAAGTCAGTTTCAATAAATTCAGAAAATACAAAATTGATGTATCCGCAACGACGATATGCACACCCAATGCCACCTTCGCCAAGATGAATATTTATCTCTTCGATCCTCGGTGGAATAATGTCGGGATGTTCAACAACAATAGCGGAAGCAGCAATATTCGGATTAATAAATAAATCTACAAACGAAGATTCCTCCAAGTTAATAAAGGACGCATGCCCATCGCCACCTGGAACTCCGGATACCTCTAATAAAGTCGTTCTTTGTTCTTCGCTTAAAAGGAATTTTAATGTTGTAGTATCTGCTATGTTAGAAACCAACGTTGCGCCTCCACCTTCTAGTCCATCGAGAGCAAAACTATCGATACCACCTGCGGAACTATTGGCAAAACTGATTTTTGTTGCGTTGAAGCGCGCAATTGGTGTTAAATCCAATGTCTCTTCGAATATGAGATCTAACTCCCCAAGGGAAAAGTTTAATGTAGCTGATAACAGAGTCGGTGCTATGGTATCAGGAATTTCGATTAATGGAATTCCTGTTGCTCCTAAGACTTCATTTTGTCCAACATCTATAAACGCACCAACGTTGATATCAAGTACAGGAATGTCACCATCACCATTTGGTGAAAAAGTTGAAGTTCGCACGGCAGCTACGCGTGAAGATTCTGTTAAAATGAGCGTTAAATTAGTAGCATCAACCTCGATCACATCTGCGCCATTGAGTGGTATGGTATAATTGTTTGGACTATCGGATATGAAAAAATTAGACGATTGGACTTTTGATTTTGGGGTGGCATCAACAGTCTCGCTTATAATCAAGACGAGGGTACCCTTGCCGTAAGACAAAACAGCAGATGTCACGTTTGGTCGTATTGTATCCGGCAATTCGACGAGTTTGAAAGCACTAGTAGCATTGCTCTCCAACTCTTCTAAATCTTTCAATGCACCCCGCGGCAAACGTATATACGTAGAATTTCCGTCTCCACCGTTTGTACCGGATAGCGTCACAGCCGCCGCCCGTTGCGCTTCTGTCAAGACAACGGTCACGACTAAAGACAATTCAGCCATGAAAGATGCTCCTTCAAGCGCAACAATTTCTGCTTCGCTGTTGCCCTCCGTTCGATTTAACAAAGCAGCAGTAGTAAGATTCAACTTAATGTTCGAATCCGTGGCATCGTAAGGGAGAAGATATCCTGGAGCCCTTAGTTGGGCATTTCCAACCGTTTTGATAGTTTCGCTGCCAGTCAAATACATAGTTCCTGTTCCTAAATCTATAGTAACTAAAACTAAGAAAGGTGGGACTGTATCTGGAATCTCTGTTAGCGTGATGCCAACACCTGGCAATACAGGGTTAAGACCGACATCTGTTATTCCACCAGCATCGTTCATAAAGTCTGCAGGAATGCCATCACCACTTTTGGTGCCAGACATAAATATAGCGTCAAGGCGCTGATCTTCAGTGATTTTCAATTGCAATATAGTTGGAGATGCATACATGACTGTAGCGCCAGTAAAGGCAAGATCTCGGTTCCCGGTAATATTGGAAATAAATAAAGCGCTTGTATTAACATATTCTGCCAGCTGCATGACCGTCTCTGATGCCGCTATTGCTAATGTACCCCAACCAAAATCAATAATAGCGGACGATATTGTTGGGTGGGTAGTATCAGCGATTTCTACCATACTAAGATTGCCGGATCTTAAACTTGGGTTTTGCGCAACATCCATGAAGGCATCGGCAAGTACGTCCAGCTTCAACGGCGATCCATCACCGCCAGGTGTTGCCGAGCTTTGTAATGCTGCAGCCCTTTGAGCTTCTGTCAGTGTAAATAGTACTACGTCTGTTTCAACTGGGATTACAGTTGCACCCGCCACTTCAATAAATCCCGTAGGGGTCTTTTGCAGCCTAATCTTTGTCAGATCAACACTAGTCTCTGGTGGGACAACATCTAACGTTTCACTTGCAAAAAAAAGTTAATGTCCCATCGTTCAAATCAATTTGCCCAGAAACAATAGTCGGTGGTACCGTATCTGGAATTTCTGTGACTTGCAAATTTAGATTTGCCAGATTGGGATTTCCAGAATAGTCATACACAGCATTAGCTTCGACATCCATTACAGTTGCACTACCGTCACCACCACCTGTTCCTGATATTCGTGTTACCGCGATCCGCTGGTACTCCTGAAGTTGAATAATGACAGTCATACTGTCCATAATACCTTCTCCAATCAACGCGCCTCCAGAAACACTTCCACCAAGCATCGCGACATTACGTCCCCCGGTGCTGTTTGCTGAATATATTAAGCTTAAATTTACCATTGAAGTTGGTGTAATATCAACAGTCTCAGTAAATACGATTGTCACAGTACCATATCCAAAATCAACTTCAACACTAACAACGCTCGGCCCAATTGTATCTGGAATTTCGCTTAAAATAGGGCCTGAGATAAGAATTTCTTCTCCTAGATTTTGTGCGACATCACGGTAGGAGCCAGCACCAACACTTGCCAACACCGGGATAGTATCACCACCAGGGGTACCGGATATTGCCATAATACGAATCCGTTGAATTTCAGTGAATGTTATAGTTACCTCAAGCCCGTCAGAAGGGACGACGGTGGAGCCATTCAAATTAACATACTGTGAACAATCCGTGGTTTCATAACTAGCGCTAAATACACGAACGACACCTGCACCAGATACACCACCTTCCGTAAATCCACTTGTACTCCTATTAGCAGTAGTTTGCACGCAAATCGAATAATTCTCACGGTTTCCAATGTAAAGTGGGCCAAATTGCAACCGTGTTTGATTCCCTCCAGAAATATCTACGGGCAATAAATCGCTTACACTCATTAGCTCTGTTGCATTCGTCGTTGTATTGTAAGTTCCGATACCAAACGCCGAGCTTTCTTCCACCATACCAGTCACGCAGCTTTCATAATCTTTCACTATTTTAATTCTAGTATCGTTCAACAACCTTATCCCATTAACAGTGATATTAAATGGCACTGTAGCTGTAACACCATACCATTCTGTGTTGTAAATCACAGGGTCTGTAGGGATGTAAACCGCCCCCGTCACGTTTGACACGGTTTCATTGACAATAATAATCATGCCACCCATTCCGGCAGTATTTTTACTTTTGTAATATAAAACATCTGGTGCGCTGAATGGGACGACAAATGCAGTACTTGTGTTTGTAACGGTTACACCGTCGACGTAGGCTTGTTTTGCAATATGCCACGTAACATTAGTACCATTGTAATCAAAGTAAACGGTAACATTAGTACCATTGATAGTTTTCACAGTGCTTGTAACATTTACCTCGTCTACAAACATCAATGGTTCCGAGGATAGAGCGCCAATGTTAAACATATGTTTGTACGTTTCCCCTCGCGTTAGTGTTAGTGTTGGCTGCGTCTTATTGTTGATAACGTAGACTTGTTTAAACAATGTCTTATTCACCTCCGTCCCATTTACTAATTCCATGTAATTGCCCATGTTTAAAGCAATAATACTCACGTTGAAAGGAACGGTAGTAATATTCATAGTGATATTGACCGGTGCAGTTTCCTCAACTACTGCAGGCGCAGAAGTATTCGGGCGCAATGGGATTTCTTCAGCAGCATGAAATACTTGGAAGCAAGCTGCTCCCGTGAAGTTAATAATAGCAATATTCGTTTCATCTAAATGCGCTACTGGGTTAGCATCGAGAGTTTCGCTTGCGAACATACGCAATTCACCCAAATTAAAATCTATAGTAGCATTAAGCATCTGTGGAAGAGATACATCTGCAAACTCAGTCAATGTTCCATTCGGTGTATCAATAACATCCACTAGACCTAAATCATTTATTGCACCGTTTAACATTTCAAATAATATTGAACTTTCGTCGCCACCAGGTTGACCAGATAATTCTACACTTGCTGCTCTTTGCGCCTCGGTCAATGTCATTTTAATAGTTTGTGTTTCCTCGCGGATTAAATCTACACCAGTAAGTGGTATTCCTAAATTTCCAAAAATTGGTTGAGGGCTTGTTTTTTGTTGAATCTGAAAGCCATTGAATACCAAATAATTGGCCCATGAAACTGGGCTATCAGACTTATCAACCATTTCAATTTCTATAATCAAACTCGTATCATGGGTTCCATTAATAACAACATCATACGTAAAGAGACTCCCATCGGCTGTTGCCCCGTACGAGCCAACGAAATCCGTCGCAACTTGTCGCCTAGTCCATGTTCCATTGAAATCAGTTACATAAATATTCATTCCATGATTAATTTGTGCGCCATGATGAAAAGTTGTTAAGGTATAAATACCAGATGTTATATTTTTTATTGTCGTAATAATTGAGCCTGATGCTTCACGCATCGCAAAATTGCTTAATATGCTTGCGTAAGAGCTGAACTCACCGCCGGTGATCGATAACGGAACAAATTGCTTTTGCAACGATCGCACGTAACGAATACCTGATATACCAACATCTATACCTTCATTACAAATGCGGCAAGATGAAAAGGTCTTGCCGCTATCATAAACACCATCCTGAACAGCACTCCAGTCTAGTACATATGCATTGTATCCAGGATATGCCGCCGGTTGGCTCCCAATTGTTGCACCATCAGAGCCATCTGCATAACGTTGAAATTGTACTCCACTTAATTCATAGATCACTGGTCGGTAATCAGATAGAAACATTTTAGACAAGTCAATGTTATTTCCAACACTGCTAACAGTTTCACTAAACTGAAGTTCAATTTCTCCATTTGTGAAGTTAATGCTTCCGCTTTGAAATACTGGTGGTACCGTATCTGGAATTTCAACAATTGTAAAAACTTGATCTACTACGGGATTGGATGCAATATCAAATATTGAATTAGGTTGAACATCCAACACTGCTGCTGTTCCATCACCACCGGGAGTTCCTGCGAACCGCTGCACAGCATTACGCAGTAGTTCAGGCAATGTTATAGACAACGTAACGGCGTTTTTGCTTTCTAGGGCGGTATTATTAAGATTAAATGTCAATGGTGAATTTTGCACATCTGATATGTTAATAAGAGTTCTAACCAACGTTTCTATCGGTGTTACATCGATTGTCTCCGAGAAAAAAAGCTTCAACACACCTGTACTTAGATTCAACGTTACATTTTGCAATTCAGGAATTGATACATCTGCAAGTTCATTTATCAAGTGAAATACGGTGCCATCGATAGTGTTTTGTGCAATATCAACAATGAACCCAGGGTCAGTGCGTAAAAATGATGTCCCGCCATCACCACCAAGGAGTCCAGAAACATAATATGCATTGGCGCGATCATGCTCGCTCGTATGTAATGTTATGGCAAGTGCATCTACTTCCACTACGCTCGCCCCGGATAGACTGATAGGAGTAGAAGACGTATCATTTTCATTTGTAACAGCAACGTATTGCAAATCAACTTTTGAGCCCGGCGTTACATCAATTGTTTCGCTAGTGTTTAAAACTACAATACCGTCGGAGTAATTGAAGGTGACGCTTAAAATTTGAGGCTTGATCAAATCGCTTGTTTCTATAATTGGGTGGCCAATCAATGGAACATTAACATTTGAGCTTAGATCAACAAACGCGGATGCATCTAAATCCAACGTTAATGACTTTCCATCCCCACCATTAGTACCAGATAGAGCGATTGCAGTCACGCGTTGTAGTTCGGTCAGTTGTATTGTGAGAAACTGCGAATCTACTGATGCAATTTTTGCACCATTCAATTGTATCACTTTGTCACCAGTTGCATTTCCAAAAAATATGGCGGAAATGTTAAATAGACTCAGAGGAGTCAAATCAATTGTCTCTGACATAGCCAGGCGTACTAATCCATCGCCATAAGTCAATGTCGCCGAACTGTCAATTGTCGGCGCGATTGTATCCGCAATTTCAATCACTTGTAATCCTAAAGCAGCAACTAAATCATTTCCTGCTAAATCTTTAAACGAACCGGTGTTAATATCAATGACGACAGGCGATCCATCTCCGACAGCTTGGGCAGAAAAGTATAACATTTTAACCCTTGATGCCTCTGGCAACCTGACTTCAAATATATCAAGCTCGGCCCTAATGACCTCACTCCCAGCCAGAGAAATTTGATTTGCCTCGGTGTCATTTACGAACATTGAAACGTTGCGAATAAATGCACTTCCAAAATTTTGGTTTTCTGCCCTTGTTGACAAAGTCTCGTTGCTTGTTATAGTTAAAATTGACGTGCCAAAATTAAACACAGCACTATCAACACCTGGTGGAGATGTATCTGGAAATTCTGTGATAGGAATCCCATACGTTTGCACTACATCATTTACCGACAAATCATGAAAGGCTCCTTCATTTAAATTCAAGACTGTCGCTTGTCCATCACCGCCAGGTGTACCTGACATCTGTATTAATGCAGCACGTTGTACCTCAGTGAGTTTAAATACTAGTATGGTGCTACTAACATTGCTAATTGTAGCTCCAACTAAGGAAACATTTACATCATGTGCAGCACCGCTATTTGATACCATAATTCGATCAAAATTGATAGGAAAAGGTGAATATGCATATTGGCCAGTAAGATAGCCCGCAACCGTAGTATCCACGGTTTCCGACATATTCAATATCAACTCTCCTTCAGTTAATTTAAGTTTCACATTTAACACCGTTGGTGGAGTCGTATCTCCAATTTCTGTCATCGTAGTATTGATGGATTCAATAATTGGGTTCTCACCCATATCGCGTAGCGCGCCAGCGTATATGTTTAATGTAAGCGCTTTACCATCGCCACCGGGTGTACCAGTGTATCGAATCAGCCCTGCTCGTAGTGCTTCTGGGATGGATATGTTCGTATCATACGTCTGTGCAGTGGAAACAATTCTACTGCCTTCCAATGTGAAGTTAAGAGTTTCGTCATTTATGAGCACCAATTTCGAAGCATCTAAAAAATTCTGCGCCAAGTTCAAAGGCTCGGAAGATCCAATGGTCAAAACGGAAGTTCCTAAATCTAAGATAGTGAATGTGACAGTTGGTGAAATATCATCCGGGTGCTCTACGATAGGAATATCGCCGTCCGGGGAATTTGGCATGTGTGCCATGTCAAAAAATACTCTTGAAGGAATTGCAAATTGCACAGGTGAACCTTTTCCTCCAGGCATATTTGACCCGCGCAATAATGCAATACGATCAGCTTCAGACAAAGCCATTGTGATATTAACACCATTTTCATCCGGTATGGTTGCATCCTGCAATACAAAAGAATGGGCTGGATCGGCTATATTAGCCATGATGGTAGCACTCCCAAGAAAAAAATCAGAGGGCGGAGTCATGTCAATTGTTTCACTAAATTGGAATAGAATGTGTCCTACACCAAAATATACATCAACTCGTTCAATTATAGGCTTTGTGTTATCTGGAGCTTCGACCAATGCAAAATCCAACTGTTCCGTAGCCTCGTTTAGTGAAATATCTTTTATAGCGCCTTGATAAAAATCAAATACATTTGCTGCATCATCACCACCAGGGCCTACAAAACGATTAGAAAAAAAACTGGTCCTGGTTTACAACACTAGTTGGTATTTGACGAAGCCCAGTCTGAATCGCTTGAACACGTTGCTCTTCTGATAATTTTATTGTAATGGTAGTACCATCGCTTTGATAGACTGTTGCACCACTCAATATACCAACACTAGCCCCACTGACATCAACAATACCGATACGAGATTGATTGACAACTGGTTGTGGCGTAACATCGACAGTTTCATTGAATGTCAGTTGTAAAATACCTGTAGCATAATCGATAGAGGCTATTTGCAATAATGGTTCAAAACGGTCGGGTATCTCACTAATACCAATTCCGTCTTCAAATTGTATATCCACCAAACCCAAATCTTTCACCGCGCCTATTTCGACAACAAATACCATGTTTACACCATCCCAATCGTTTGACATATAAAACGCATTAACACGTTCCTGCTCCGAAATTTTAAATCTAGCTGACAATCCATCGCCTGTAAGCAGTGTTGAAGCTGAAAAATTAGACGTATTCTCACCTACACTGCCAGCCGCTTCCGAAACACGGAATAGTGCAGCATTAAAAGTCGAGCTTTTAATGAATTCATCAAAAACGATTGTTAAATAACCTGTACCTATATCAATGGAAACATCGGTAATTGTAGGTGGAGTGATATCATCGTATTCAGTCACTGTCAAGTTGGTTTTTGCCACACTCGAAAGATTCGACATATCGCGGACAGCACGGTCAAGCATATCAATTACAATAGCTGTACCATCTCCACCGGGAGTACCCGACCAGTATTGTAGCTGCGCTCTTTGTTCAACAGTCAGGTGAAGAGTCACAGTTGTTTCATCGCCAACTGTCACCGTCGCGCCTACTAAAGAGACTCTATTGGTATTGCCGTTGTAAGTGTAATTATAGATACCTGTACTAGCATTGTATTCCTCTATAAAGGACGTTTCCTGTGCTAACCATATCAATGATAAATCCACATTCGTTTCAGGCGTGGCATCAACCGTTTCACTGGCAAAAATAATTACTTTGCCGTCACTGTAATTTAATGATGCGGCGGTAATCGTTGGACGGATGACATCTTCAATTTCATTAACTAAAAATCCAAATGACTCGATATTATCATTTCCTGCAACATCTTGAAATGCACCAGCAAATACATCAAGTTTCAGCTGCGTGCCATCTCCACCTGTTACATCGGAAATGCGCAGCGCGGCCACTCTTTGAGCTTCAGACATATCTATCACCAATGTGTAACCGTCATTTGATAGAATGTCGGCACCCGTCATCGGTACGTTACCATCCCCAGCTGCATCCACAAGTACTATTTTAGTCAAATTAACTCTAGTGACAGGGGTTGAATCTACGTATTCGCTTGCTGTAATGATTAATATTCCTCCACTAAATTGCATAGTTGCATTTGTAACAGTTGGTTGGATACTATCCGCAGTTTCTTTCACGAATATATTTTCCTGGAATAAATTTAAATTAATACCCATATCACGGAAACCCCCAGCATTGAGTGTCAACGTTATTGCTTGTGAATCACCACCGGGTGTCGCTGACATTGCTATTGCAACGACACGTTGGGCCTCTGTCAATGTAATATTGACAAAAGTTTCATTTTGCACAATAACTGCCGTTGTATTCACCAAAGAGAAACCGCTAGATCCGTCATCAACAATATTTAATTTAGTTATGTCCACTGCATTTAAAGGATCGCATTTTATGGTTTCGTTGAAAAAAAGAATCAATTCACCGATTCCATAATTGATGGTTGCATTTATCAAAAACGGGTTGCCTGTATCGGCAAATTCGGTAACTACTACATTGACATGCGTATTGTTATTGCCAGCAAGATCTACAAATGTCCCTGGCTGTGTATTGAAATGCATTGGATCAATATTTCCACCTAGCAAATCCGATCTAACAATAGCTTCGACTCTTTGTATCTCAGTCAAACGAACCGTAAGACTGGTTGAATCGATTTCAGTTAAAACGGAACCAGTTAAAGGAATATCTAGCCCATGTGAAAGATCTGAAAGAAATGCAGTATCAAGATTAAATAAAGATACTGGTGTAACATCAATTGTTTCATTTAATTCAATAATTAAAATACCTTCGGTCAATTGGATAGAAGCACTTTTCATCCTGGGCTGCCCAACGTCACCAAGCTCAGAGAGCAATAATTCAATAGCAACAATATCATTTCCAGCCATGTCTTTCATTGCACCGGAAGATATGTTTAATATAGACGCGTGATTATCCCCACCTGGCGTGCCAGATATTTCTACCGCTCGTGCCCTCATACTTTCAGTAAGTTGTATACTTATAGTCGGCAAATCAGAGCCTGTAACAGTAGCTCCCGGCAATGCGATCTCTTCCGTTTGCGTGATATTATTAATATCGATCAGATTAAATAATACTGTTGACGTTCTAATTGTTTCACTCAATGTCAGCAATATTACACCATCCGTTAAGCGTATGATAGCAGAATCTCCCAAAGGTTTGGTAATATCTGCAATTTCGCTTAATTGCAATCCTATAAGTTCAACATTTAAATTAGTAGCGACATCCCTAAAACCTCCAACTTCCACATCTAATTCAGTGGGATTTGCGACGTCTTCGCCACCTGGAGTTGCTGAGTAGGAAATAGCTGCAACCCGCTCCGCTTCACTTAATTGGATGGATATCCCCAGTACTGTATCGTCTGATAAAACAGCTGATCCAGTAAGTTGAACATGTCCATTGTTAACATGATCGCCACTTGTTTTCGTAGTCGGGTGTTTTTTTGTCAAATAGAAATCAGCTAGGTTAACGTAACTTCTTGGAGTAGTATCGATCGTTTCACTTGCATTTATAACCAAGATACCATTGTTGTAATCGATGACGCCAGATATGAAAAATGGATTGGTCGTATCAGCCGTTTCTGTGACGGTAATACCAAAATTATTCAAATTAAGATTAGTTGCAACATCTTGTACTGCACCAGAATATACATCAAGCAAGACTGAATGCAGATCACCCCCTTGCGTGCCTGACATTGTAATTAATTCAACACGATCTAACTCATGTAATATCAACGTGAGATTAAAATGGTCGATCCCGACCACTTTTATAGCTTTATCAATACGAACATTGGCCTCACCAGTTTGATTTACTAGATGAAAATTACTAGTATTTATTAACGATAGTGGTGTTATATCAACTGGTTCGTTAAAAAAAACTACCAATGTCCCATCATTGTAGTCCAAAGTGGCACTTACGGTGACAATCGGGGATATATCCGGTATTTCCGTTATGCTTAAGAAAGCTGGGTTATTATTGTAATTAAAAGAGATGTCATGTGCTATGTAGTTTGCTTGCAATTTCAGCGGCGTCCCATCTAAAAATGACGCATTTGCAACCGCAGCAACCCTTTCAAAGGCACTCAATGATATATTGACCCGTAATGCATCAACTGATGTGATCAACGTGCTATCACGTAAATATAGCAATATTTGATCGCTACCACTTTCGCTGTCTATTAGTGCAATGTCAGTGACGTTCACTCGAGATGCCGGTGAGACATCAATTGTTTCGCTGAATAATAACGATAAGATGCCACTATCAAGGTCCAAAATTACATCATCGATCACTGGGACGGTTGAATCAACCGTCTCTTTTATAAGTACATTCGATGACGACAATACGGGATTTGCGGATAAATCATTAATTGCACCAGCAGTAACACTTAATAATATATTTTCTCCATCACCGCCTCTCGTACCAGATGCCTTCATGCACCTGACTCTTTGTGCTTCTGTCAAAACTACGGTAACAGTTAGATCATTCCCGCTAGTAACAGTGGCTCCTACGAGATTTAAATCACTCATAACGCCATCAATGCCAGCATTACCATCAACCATGATGATTTTGCTGAGGTCCAAGTTAGTAGAGGGTGTATTGTCTAAATATTCAGTGCTATACAAAATTAGTGTTCCAGTATTGTAATCAATCTCCGCATCAAATATTGTACCTTGGACAACATCTGGACTTTCACTTATTGTAATATTTGAAGTAAAAACTACTGTGTTTAAACCTATATCTATTATACCGCCAGCATGAACCCGGAAAAGAATTGGGCTACTATCACCATTTGGAGACACTGAAGAATTATACAAGGCTGTTACGCGCTGAAATTCGGTTAATTGAATATTTATTTGTTTTGAAATAGTAACGTCAATGCTAGCCGATCTAGTAGTCGTATTGTATGCATTGAATTTTCTAGTATCGGTTGATGAAAAAACCACAATATCTTGATCCAACGTTCCTTCAATAAACAATTTTGACAAATCTATATATGTAGCGCTATTATTTTTTATGGTTTCACTCATGAAAATGGAAATTACTCCAGTACTATAATTGACC
>Ga0206692_1762510_pt1 | contig 13190 bp, 14 predicted proteins | sample M240m12015metaT_FD_159670 | JGI IMG/M metagenome (GOLD analysis project Ga0206692, IMG submission 159670) | Metatranscriptome of ammonia-oxidizing marine archaeal communities from Monterey Bay, California, United States - M2 40m 12015... | ecosystem: Environmental > Aquatic > Marine > Intertidal... | reverse complement strand
GGCAAGGTAAGTCTATTTTTACTTCCTTAAGTTACGCTAAAAAGCTTATATGTGTTAATAAGATCAGAAAGTAAGCCAGTAGATGCTGTCCTTCAGGAGGTTCTCATGCTAGCGAGAGAATGGGCTTGGCAGAGTGGCCTCCTGTATCCGTTTTCGGGCTGACTTAGATTCTCAGTTTGTTTGACTAGAATTATTCAAGTCATGAGGGCGCAGAGCATAGCAACACCTCTCTTGATCCAGTGGCTGGGGTCAACGTTAGAGGGCAGGGAAATGTCGAGCACATAGTTGGTGGAGTGACCAGTAGTCATCAGCACACCACGCCTGTCTCCGGTCTTGAACAGAGGGCAAGCGTAGATTCCTGTGGTCTTGACATCCTTCTTCAGGGTAGGGATGAAGTGGATCATGGGGCAGCGAGTGTACAGAATCTTAGGGTCAGATTCACCTAGAGCGCGTTCCTTGGGGTCGAATTTGCAGCCTTCGATGTACATGCCGACGACGTGGATTCCGTCTTCTGGAGGGCCGACACCCTTACCATCATCAGGTACGTCATGGACAATTTAGAAGTCGTAAGTGAGAGTATCAATGGCGATGGAGTACTTTCTGGCGTAGTTCTGCATAGCACCGGTCAGGAATCCGTGAGTGAAGAAGAACTTGTTAATCCACAAACAGTCTGGCACACCACCAGCGACCCACTCGTTGAAGAATTCAAGTCTTTCTTTGAGATCCTTGATGTAACTTCCCAGGGGCTTGAGAGAGGGGAAACTCTTAGACAGCCACATAGCGGGGATCTGGCCATCAGTCATAGAGATCATGGCGTCTTCAAGTTCCTGAGACATGAGAATTTCTCCGACGATAGCGCGTTTCATATCCTTCAGACTAGACTTGATGGTCTTGATGAGGAGGTTGAACCGGGACAGTTCCTGGGTGAGGACGGTGTTCATGGACTGGTTGTAATCGACGGGGTAGTCTTTCTCAGCCTGCCTGATGTCGTACATGGCGGGTACGTCCTCAATGATGTTGTTGGCCAATGCGATAATGGTCTTCTCCTGGTCAGAATTAGCGCCATCTCCTCCAGCTTGCATGGTGGACAGGATAGCTCCTAGGGTATCGTTGGTCTCATTAATTTCCTTAGTAATGGCAGCATTGGCGTGCATGCCGAAAACTTCAGGATCGGGGAACTGAGGAAGCGACTTGCAGTAATTGATGTACTCGTCGTAGTCAGTAGTGGCAGTAATCTCAGGCGAGTAGTAGGTGCCGGAAGGACTGAACTTGTAGCCTTCAACTAGGGTCTTATCGCAGATGTAAGTCTTGAGTAAGCACATGAGGGTGACACGATCCTTGGCGTCAGTGACTCTACCTCCATAGTTGCACTCTCCGATACAGTAATGGATGGCTTCGAAGGGAGTCTTGTCGGGGTAGGTGTTGATGAAGATGGACAGCTGCTGGGCAGAGATGCGCAGATCAGGCTCGTTGAACTGATAGGCGTTGGTCCATCCCAGGGGACCGTACAGTCTGCGCTCTTGGATAACAGCGTGGAAGAATAGGAGTCCGAAAATAAGCTTCTTGAACTTAATGGGGCTGGTGTTTCCGTGGAAGAATTCGGGGAGGCTGATAGGAGAGACTGAGAAGGAGTTCATGAGGTTATTCTTGAGTCCTTTAGGAGCCTCATTGGTCATCTTAACACCGTTCTGAAGGACAGAGACGGGGAACTCATCAGTAGGGTAAGAGGTGAGCCAGAGTCTGAAATCTCTGTGACACTTGGTGAGGTCGGAACCCGTCTCTCTCAAGTCTTCGCAGATCTTCTCGAGTGTGCCTAACCAGGCAGAGGCCAAATGACAGTTCTGGAGCACGACCCAGTCACCGCATTTGAGAGACTCTTTGATGTGGTTCTCAGCCTTGATGCCCTGGCCTTTACCGAGCGAGACAGAGCGCAAGTTTCTCTTCTTGGTGTCTTTGAAAGTCTCAAGGGCCTTCATGGGGTCAGATCCAGGAGAAAGCACGAAAATGAGAGGAGTGATGCTAGAAGAGTCCTTGTAGATAGCAGCAAGGTCGAATGGTGGGGGAGTCACGAATTCTTCTCCCAGTTTATTGATCACGTATCTGACCATAGCAGGGACCAGCTTATCGGGCTTGATAATGCGGAGAACGATCAGCTTGGTGAAGTCAGTCAGAATCTTCTCAGCCTCAGGAGGGAAGACGAAAGAGGCGGGATCAGACATTTCGTAAAGCTCCTTGTACTTGCTGTTGCATTCCTTCTTGAAGTGCTCGGCGAAGCCCTTGAAAGATTTGAGTTAAGCACAGGCTCTGTCCATCTCGTTCCACGCTTGCTCACTCATCCAGGGAGCGGGGCAAGGTTCTTGATCTCCTCCCGCGGAGACTCCACCAGTCAGTAAGAAGCGAAGGTCAGTTCCGTTGAGTTCACCCTTCATATCTAGGAGTTTGAAGGTCAGGAGCATAGAGAAGATGGGCTTGTCTTTCTCGAAAAGAGAACGGCAAATGTTTCTGTAAAGGGAAGCCAAGAATTCTACCCTTAGGAACTCTAGGCGTTCCTCAAGTTCGTCACTAGGTTTAGCCTCGTCAATGGCAACTCTGTAGAGAGCCACGAAGAAGCCCATGGAGTACTGGTACATGGGGTCGATGAAGGCCAGCTCCTGGATGCAGAAGAACAGACCCGAGACAGTCATAGCGATGGGCTGGTAACCGATACGGGCTTCGTCGATCTCGATTTCGGTCTTAGCGGCAATTTCCTGCTGCTTGTTGATCTCAATAGACACCACAGAGGCGTTGGAGAGTACCAGAATACCGGCTTCATCTCCGAGAATATCCTCAGTCTCCTGCAGGGTCTTCAGAATGGACTCTTCGATTTCAGCGAGTTTCTTCTTGTTGTTAGCGGCGTCAATAACGAGCTGCTCCTTCTTTTGCTGGAGGTCGGGGTTCTCTTTCTCAACAGTAATTCCGAGTAGCTGGTCAGCAAGACCTTCGAAAGTGATCATAAAGTTCAAAATAGTGACTTTAGTGGATACTTCGGGCAGGTAATGAGGGTTACGGAGCTTGGTGGTTAGGTAGAACCTGAACTTCATGTCGTACTCGATGACGGCGTCACCAATCTTGATGTTGTAAGAAGCACCACGCTTGACGATCTGCTTCTGGAGGAGGGGCTCAATCGCAGGGTCGAGCTCTTCACCGACGTTCTCAATCATGATAGGTGATCCATTGCGGATGGCGCCCTCGAGGTGCTTGAGATACTTGCCGTCAGAGAACTTGAGTACCTGGAGTTTTTCGTCTTTACCAAGGTTACGAATCCACTTGTTAGCCTGTCCCTGAGGATCGATAAAGAGGGGCCATCTTCTGGCAGTCTTGGTAATGATAGCGTTGTCAATAGAGAAATCATCAGAAGGCAAGGCCCAAAGGTTCCACTGGCGGATTTCTACGGGGTCTCCGAGAGTTGCTATGAGACTGAACTTTCCAGAATTGGGAATGTTCCTCTCAGTAGAAAGCTTCACCCAAATAGCGAGGATTTCGTCTCTGTAAAGGGAGTTGAAGGCACCGAGGTAGGCAATCAGTCCAGCAGAGATAAGAATATCTCCAGTCAAGTTGACTAGATCGACAGTGAGCTGCTCGGAAAGCGCCTTCCATCTGGTCTTTTCCTTGGACAGGGATGTGATCAGACTTTCAGCCTTGATGAGTCTAGCTTTACAGTCAGCCAACTATTCTTCCAGACTCTGGAGTTCGTCCTTGGAGTCTTACAGGGCTTGCTTCAGCTTGTTCACCTTCGCCATAATAACAGCGAGCTCTTCCTGTTTAATCTTGAGTGAAGCAGCCACAACATCGTATTCGCCTTAGGCTTTTTTGAGCTGCTCCTTCTTGGGTATCACGACCAAGTTAACGTGGTAGAACTTAAACATGGCTAGACACCAGGAACCAATGTTGGCTACCACTGTAGACACAGTCATGAGCTTTTCTCTGTTGAAGTTAGGCATCTCAACGAAAGGCTTGAGCTGGTTGATGGTTTTGAGGTCAATTGCTTCCTTGTCGTAACCAAGTAGATCCTTGAGGAAATTTGCTCCGTTCATAAGACTCTGGGTGGGCTTCCAGTAGTCTGTCTCTTTCTTCTGAGTCTCAGGGTTCATCTTCTTAATGGGGTCCACATGCATGAGCACACACACGGCAGACATGACCATGCGGGTGTCAACAGTAGGTGTATTCACTGACTTAATCAGAGTGATATCGCCTTTATTAATGTTCTTGAGGGCTTCTTCAGCGGCTCTGAGAGCAGGCATGGCTTCTTCTAGAGCTTCTTTACACTCAGAAGCGATGGCGTCAGCTGCATCGGCTTGCTTCTGGGCAACAGCCTCGTCCTTACCTACTGCAGTGGCAATCACTTCGGCTTCAGAAGCTTCTTTCTCGACGATGACAGTTTCTTTTCCGACTTCCTCAGCCTTAATAACCAGCTTAGGCTGCATGTCTTCCAGTACGATTCTCATGTCTCCGACCTTAGTCTCAGTGTCGATTAGAGTGTCGTATCCGTTAGCGTACCTATCTCTGTTCTGCTTCACCTTGGCTCTTCTGGAAGCCAGGAGGGTCTTGAAAGTAGTGATCAGTTCCAGGTAAGACGTGGGAGTCACGTAGTAGTGACGCTTGAGCTCAGTCAGGAACTTAGCGGCTTGGTCGGCAGTGGTGGTGTGGAATAACTGCACCATCTCACAGCAGGATTTTCTCACCTCATCGTCCATCTCCACGTCCTTCAGGAAGTTATCGGCTACACTTTGCAAAGCATCGGCAGGCCACGCAGAGAACCAGTCAATCGTGGTGCAATTCACCAGAGAAGGGAAGGCCAAAATACGCTTTCTGAGAGACTCTCCAATAGGACTGAAACAGAGAACAATGTGGAGTCCCTTCTTGCAACGCTCCACGAAGTAAGCGAACAGCTCAGCAGGAGATCCGGATTAGGCTCTGTTCTCTTCTTTAGCCGCAGCGCGTACGGAGTCAGTCACCTCAACCTTGTCTTCAGGAGTAAAAATGTTAGGCACTTCTCCAGAGTTGAGAATGTTGTTCACATCTTCCAGGAAGGCTTCCTCCTTGATGGAGTTATCGTTGAAGATGAAAGTAGTGGGTTGTCCCTTGCCACCACAAGACCTCATCAGGTTCTTCACGTCCTCTCTGAACTCAATCATTCTGTATTGCTTCTTAATTTCAATCTAGAAGATATCGTAGTCAGGAATCTTAGAGGCCAGGCGGGTCAAGGACTGACGGCCGGAACCACCGACACCAACAAGTAGGGCATGACCGTTGGGTTGCTTGAGGATACGGGTGATTCTGAGGAGATGCTCAACGGCAAAATTGAAGAGTACCAGCTGCATAGGCTTGTCTGATTGAGAATTGTACTGCTCGAGCGCGTTGTCAGCACAGCTCTTGAGCCTCTCAGCGTCATTTAGCTCTTCGTACTTCCTCTCCATCATTCCGAAGGGAGTGAAAATATCACCGAAAAGAAGACCACGGAATTCATCGAGAGTGTCAACCTTGTTGTCTCTGTTGTTATCCAAGTGCTTAAATAGGATGTCAAACTGAGCACCGAAGGGAGCTCTGACGCAATCCTAGACAGCCTCCATCATCCACCTGCGGTCTACGTCGTTAATGAGTCTGTCACCGAAGACACGTACCGTTTCGTGAGCCCAGAGTCTAATTCCAACGTCAGTGTTGGGAAGAGCGTCCTTCTCGATGGAGCAGAAACCGCAGATGACCTTGCTCACATCTCTCAAGTTGAAAGTGTAATGACTCTTAATAGGAGTAGGTCTCAGATCTTCCTAGATTCTCCTATACACAGTAAGAGTAGCCATCACTATCTTCTCGTTCATGGCTACGATTTCGGGAGCGAAGCCGCCAGTACGGAAGTAGTAGCTCAGAATAGAGCTGAAGATGGACTTCATAGTGTTCTCGTCAGAGAAGGAGAAGGAGATCGTGTTGAAATGGCGCTGGAAACGGGGGGTAATCACAGATTTACCACCACCGGGGGGTCCCATAGCGCAAACGAGCATACCGTCAATCAAGTTTCTGAAAGGATGGGAAGGCTCTTTACGGTCGTACCAGCCGCCCTGGTCCATCCACTGTCTCAAGATTTCTACTGGGGGCATGGCGCCGGAGGACTCAGCGTTGGGCATGTTCAGATCATCAACAAACACCACAGCTCTGTAGCCGAGTTTGGGTCCGAAGTTACCTCTCTTTCCACGCTTCTAGTCCATCTTGAGATCAACCAAGTCCTGGACCATGTTACTCTTGGACTGAGCAGAGAATCCACACTCAATTGCCAGGAATTTGTCCTGAGGAAGCTTCTGGGAAAGCACGTTCTGGATGTAAGCAGTCTTACCAGTTCCAGTAGGTCCAACAAACAGAGTAGGGATCTTGTTTATGATGTTGTTCTCCATGATGTAGGAGTACCTCAGAGAGTCGATAGTAGTCACCACAATGTCCTGGACGACGGTGCCTTCGGGGAACTTATCTCTGGGTTCGTTGCCAGCCATTTCAGTCCAGGCCTTCCAGTGGTTCTCTGTCGAGTTGTAAACGTAATCGTAGATGGTTCCACGATCGAAGCAGTTGTGTAGGACCTTGCGGGAGAACTTCTTGAGGTGGTCAAGGGAGCCTTCGCAGATCGCCTTGAAATGCTTGTCGAACTTCTTCCTGCCTTCTGTATCGCAGGAGATGCAAATAGACCAAATGCAGGAGTAGATGAAGCAGTAGTCGATGGTAGTGGCAATTACCTTCTTGTCAAGCTCCTTGTAGAAGGCCTCTTCGTTGAAGGGAGAGAGGAGCACAGTAAAGTTTCTCAGCATTCCTACGATCAGGTTCTGGTCAACAGTAGGGGTAGCTTCCTGAACTTAACCTTCGCGGATGAAGTCGAGGCAAGGCTGGATAATAATCTCAACCAATTCCTCAATCTGAGCAGTGTACTTCTCGTTGCCCTCAATCTTGAAGTACTTGGGCATGACGTTCAACCAGGAGGTGAAGCAGCATTCCCAGCCAAGTTCTTGAGGCTGCATGTAAACCATACCACATCTACTCACAGTAGCGGGAGAGGCCACGAGCAAGTCCATAGGCTCGAACATCATAGTCATGTTTTTACCCATGACGATCTGCTCTCCGTTAGTCAGACAGAGCTTTTTGTTGTCATCAAGCACTGTGTTCATGGATTCAATCCAGATAGCGTCGACAGGCCCGTCGAAGATCAACCAGCGGCGGTCTTTAGGATCCATGACGGCGAGGTTTCTATACCAGACGGCAAGGATACCATCGGACCAATCAGCACTGACTTCATCGAAGTTACCGTAGAGTTGGTTAAGGGTGATACTCTTGGGGTTCACGATCTGGATCTTAACATGGCATTCATCCATCAGACCCTTATCACAGAGTTGTCCTAGGGCGTTAGCGAGCACCTTCTCAGCCATAGTCTTTCCGGCGAAGGGCTGTCCGACCACCATGAGTCCGTGACGCACAAGGATCATCTCGTAGAGTTGGATAATCTTGTCAAGGAAGTACTAGTTAGGCTGTAAGTTGAATTCAGGTAGAGCACAAGCTATCTTGACAGCGTTGAACAGGTCGTTGTAATCGGGCTCGGGGAGCTCAGTGCCAGGGAACAGATCCTTGGTGATGGAAGAGTAGAGAGGCAGATCGAAGGACAGGAACTTAGCCACGTTAACATCATTAATAGCTCTCAGGACGAGCTCAGCCTCATCTTGGTGAGGGAACTTCTTCTTGAGGTTACCAGCGGCGGTGATGACAGACTTGACAGCACGCATTCCGTAATCATAATGCTTCTGAGAAGACAGCTGCTCAGAGCACAACTTGTAGGTAGTCGTAATCTTGGAGGACAGCTTGTCGGCCTCATCGAACCCGAAGGACAAGAGGGAGATACGGGCAATAAGGGTGTAATCGGGCACCATCATAGCGACAGTTCTAAAGAGGGCCTTCAGGTTATCGGGTAGTTCAGATCTACCAGCGTATCCGGGGTTCATGGTAATGAAGGCATTACAGGTGAACTTGAGGGCAGTCCAGCAGCCATCGAAATCGAAGAAATCCATTTTCTTGGCGACGGCACTCTGGATCATCTGCAGCTGTTGGGCAATGACAGAGAGCACATCCTTCTCAATACGGTTGAACTCGTCGTAACAGGCCCAAGCACCGCAAGAGGCAAGACCCTTGAAGAATTTGAACATCTGCAAGTGATCCATCTGGTCAGAGCAATTAAACACGATACACTGACGGGCCAGGGCTTTGGCCAGATCCTTGACGGTCTCGGTCTTTCCTGTTCCAGCAGGTCCTTCGGGAGCACCACCGTAGTTAAGAGCGATAGCCGAGCATAGGGTTCTGTAGCATCTATCAGTGAGAGGGGTAATAACCAGACGACCGGAGTTACCCAGGTACTCGTAGTTGTACGCACACTCGTTGATAATAATCTTCACGAGGACATCGTTATCTTCCCAGTAGTAACGCAGCTGCTGCAACCAGGCGAAAGAAGTGTGGTTGGATTCATTTTTATCAATGAGATCGTCCTTAATCACATCTTTAGCGTGCACATCGAGCACAATCATAGCCTCAATAGTGCATCTCTGGAGGGGGGTAATGGGCGAACGGACCAAAGCGACGAGGCCCTCCATCTATTTCGTTAGCTTATCAAGGAATACTTCAAGTCCAGCGGTTCCGCCCTTCTTCATGCTTTCTTCAGCTCCCTGGGTCCACTGCATCATGTCAATAGCGATGATGGACATACCGGGCCAGCCGGCGACGACCCACTTTTCACGCTCCTTCTTGCCGTAGTCGGCCAGGCACTTCTCAGTCTCAGACTTTACAGTTTTGTGCATGATGTCTTCGATCTGGAGCAGCCATTCCTCTACGTTACCTCTGGCAGCGATAGGGTCAATGACGCGAGTGAAGTTGACTCTCTCTTTCTCACAAGAGATCATACCGTGAATCTTCTTGTCGTCGTCGAATACGAGTCTGTTAATTCCTTCGAAACACTTCATGATATGAGGTTAAACCTTGGTGGGCTCTTTGGTCTCGGACAGGATTTCGAGTAGCTCTTCGTTTGAGAGGAAGTAGAAACGGGGGAAGAGTCCTTGCTTAGATTCCAAGTACTGGTTGAGACCCTTCTGGACTTCTTCGAGCTTCAGGTCTGAAGAGACTAGCGACTCAGTGAGGTTTTCAATTTTCCAGACAGCTTCAGCACTGGGGTCGGCTTGGACTTCAGCCATAAGTCTTTTCCAGACTCTGTCTACTTCTCTGAAAATGGTTCCGTGTTGACGCATCTGGTTCATGAGATCCTCAGAAGAGAACACAGGCTCGAGGTAACGCCAGGTTTGCTGGACCTTGATCCAGTAATCGAGGAAGTTCTGAGTACGGTCGAGAACCTTTTCCCACTCCAGGATTTCCTCAATGAAAGGCTGAGCGTAGGGAGATCCCTTCATAGTCTGAGTCTTAATCAGATGGTCATCAAGCACAACCTAGATCATCTCAGTGGCTTCACCATCAAGAATGAACGTGTCCTTGTGCTCCTTGCATTCAAAACGCAGGGGCTCCCACTCCAGCTTCATGTTTTTAAGCAATTACTCGTTCTGGTACTCCTTTCCAGCTATGTCTGAGATTTCCTCAATATCGGCAGTGAACTTTTTGATGTCCATACTTCCGAGGGCCTGGATGTCCATAGACAGCTCCAAGTTCATCTCGATGTCCTTACCCTCGTTGATCTTCTGGTTAATGCGGTCCAAATGCTTCTTCTTGAGTCCCTGGATGTTCAAGGCTCTAATGATGGGGATCCACTGGGAGAAGTTGTCGAGGACTCCAGCAATCTGACTTGCCATGTTCTTGGGGGCTTTCACCTTGAGTTGTTCCATGGCAGTCTTGGATCTGTTGCAGGTACGCCTCATGACCTTGAACTTATCTTCAATTTCATCGGGGTCAAGCTCCTCAATGGGCATTCTAGTCCAAGCGTCAGTGAGGTAGGGGTCGATGGTGGAGTAGACGTCAAGAGCCAGTTTCCAAAGTTCTTCGTAAGGCTTGACGTTCTTCATGATCTTGGGGAGGGCGGGGAAATCTGTAATCTCGAAATCAAGGTCGGCCTCCTGAGCGTTGATGAACTCACGGTCCTTGTTCAGCTTCTGGAGGCGAGCCTGGATGGAGGCAATGTTTCTGACTTGCTCCTCAGCTCCACGCCTGTTGCTAAGCTCCTTCAGTTTCTCAACAGATCTGTGCACGTCTTCGAGCTCAGTCTGGAAAGCTCTGGTTTCGTCCAAGAGTCTCTTCTCAATGTTAGACTTGTTCTGGTCTAGCTCAGAAGCGTGGGTCTCAATGAGATTTCCAATCTTGTTAACGTAGGTGTTGGCGGTGTGTACTGGCTTAATGATTTCTTAGTTATTGTTCTGGATTTCATCTTGAGACTGGGGGTAGTTGTACAGGAAGTTCATCCAGTCCATTACGTCATTATAGTCTTTAGTAATTTCACCACGAGTTTTGGTCTTCACCTTCTCAAGGTAGGCTTAGGCTTAAACTAGGTCGCTGGTGCTGGATGGCTTTATGTTGAATTGGTTCTGGATCTCACGGACACTGTTAATGACCTTTTAGGAGATTTCCATCTGCACGTATTCAGCAGCCTTGTTGAGCATCAAAGTGATAATGAAGTTGCATTCGTCCACTAGGGAGTCGTTCAGGGCTTCACATTCAACCAGGAACATGCTCATTCTGATCTCAAAAGGCATCTTCTCTCTGATTTTGACGATCGTGTCCTGGTACTTGGTGATCTTTTCGAGGAAGACGGCTCTATCGTAAGGCTTAATTTCCAAAAATTCAGTAATCTTATCTCTCTCAGTGAGGAGGAAGTTGAATTCGTCATAGACGTTGATGACCTTGCAGGTGATGTAGAGGTTTTCCATGATGATCTCCTTGACGTCTTTCATGGCGGCCTGCACGATCTCATCATCAGGCTGGATGTCCCAGAGGTGGGTCTGCTCGGGGTTGCGGAAGCCGAGGTCAGGTCTGGGGATCTGGTTGATCTTCTCGACCATAAACAGAATGACCTTGACGAGGTCGTGCTGGACCTGCATCTGATCTTCTCCGAATTTGATGCAATCCTTGTCCCTTTCAAGCTTGAGGATGATGAAAGTATGTTCAAAGTCCTCATCGGGGCTGTACTCACGGTTGATGATCTCTTCGGGGCTGGGGTAAGCACCCTCGGGCTTCTGGAAGCGTTTATAGAACTCCACGTATTTGTTGATGGAGCGGGTGACGAGGTCGCGGACTTGAGTGGACATCAAGGCGGCCACGGAGTCGCAGAAGTTCTTGGTTTGGTCTTTGTCCAGGTTGTCGAGCTCCTCTCTCAAGATGTCTCCAGCAGATTTGCTCCATTCCGTTCCTAGGAGAGCTCTAACGTTATCGGTCTGTCTCTTTTGGAGACTGTTGAACTCAGCGAGGGGTACTGGTGGGTCGGCGGCATCGGGGAGGTTGACGAGGAGAGTCTGGTAGTAGTCCTTCTCTCTCCAAATCCTCATTAGCTCAAGAGTGGCTTGAGAGCAGATGCAGAGGTTCTCACTCATGAGCATGCGAGCCATCATGACGTTGTGCTTCCACTCTTCATCGGGCTCAATGCCCTTGTAGAAGTCGTCTCCCCAAGTGATGGTCTGGTCAAGGACCTGCTGGATTCCGAGACGCTTCATTTCAGCCTCGTCCTTGAGGATATAGTCGAGAATACTCTTGCGGACACTGTCGAAGTAGTCCTTGTTGATCTCGTTAAGCATGGAGTCGATCATGTATTCGATGCGCTCTTTCTCCACGTAATGGAGGTCACCAGGGATGAGCTCGATGATGTGAGTCAACCAGTACTGGCGGATGGGGGCGATGACGTCCACAGAGATCTCGCGCTCTACGTATTGGCGGTAGCGAGAGTAAGAATCGCGTCTGGCCTGGATGCGTCTGACATCGGCGTTCTAGGGGTAGCAGATGGACATGTACTCCTCAGCCTCATCAGCGGGCTCGACATCGTTGTCGCCAACGATATCTAGCTTGCAGCCGGTGTCGCTGATGTCTTTGTACTTGACGACGCGGATGTCGGTGTCGATGTAGAATCCCTTGGCGCTAGGGGTGTAGTTGGTTCCGACCTTGTGGCAGACAGAAAGGTAGTGTTTCTGAGAGGAACAAGGGGCGGCCAAAGTACGGCTGAAGGGGTCGATCACAGGGGGGAAGCGGCTGATGGCCTTGTTGGGCTTCTTGAAGCTTTGCTTCATGAGAGAAGAGGGATCGCTGGCCAAAAGTGAGAATTCCTGTTGTCTGAGCTGTGGGTCATCTCCAGCACCGAGCAGGACGGAAGCGATCTTACCTTCGTTAGCGGGCTTCTTGTAGCGGCGGGTAGGAGAGTCGTTCATGGACGCGGAGAACGTTGAAGTTTTACCGCCGGGTCCTTTCATGGAGGCCTGGAGACCGTTGGCGCCATAGGACATAGAGGCTTGGTAAGAGCGGAAATCTGTGTTCTGGCCCTCGTAGCTTTCACGCATGGGGTGGTCAATTGGAGGGAGGGTCTCACCACGGCCGACGGGACCGAGATCCATGAGGTTCTTAACGGTCTGCTTGCCTTGAGATCCAGAGGGCTTGATCTTGTTGAAGGGTGCGTACATAATCTGGCCGCTCATTCCCTGGAACTTTCCGAACTCTAACAGATCAATTTCCACGTTTTTACCGTCAGCGAGGAGCTCTCCGATAAGCGTAAAGATGTTGAGCAGTGAGCTGTGGAAGACGTTCTTCTCCATGTTGGCGGTTTTGGCCATGACGGGGAAGGCGGGCTTGGTGGTGGGCGTGAGGACCACGTTGGTCTGGGCTTCTACCTCTTCCATCTGTGGGTGGTACTGGAGCTTGTGTTGAGACATAAAGTACTCGTTAAGCTGGAGGTACACAATCCTCACATTCTCTCTGATGGGCTGGTAGCCCACAGTACCGAAGTTCTGCAGGGTAATCGCACGCTGGGACTCAATCTGGCTTGCACACCATTTGGTGAAGGAGCTCCACACGAGAGCGTAGGATGCCTGACTGATGACGTTTCCGACGGTGTTACCGTCGCCTCGGAAGTTTCGCTCGACGGCTTCTTGGTAGAGGCGGTCTAAGTCATAATACTAAATTCCGGAGTTTTACATTGTTAACCTTGAGTGGATGGTTTATTC
>Ga0206692_1468766_pt1 | contig 13383 bp, 9 predicted proteins | sample M240m12015metaT_FD_159670 | JGI IMG/M metagenome (GOLD analysis project Ga0206692, IMG submission 159670) | Metatranscriptome of ammonia-oxidizing marine archaeal communities from Monterey Bay, California, United States - M2 40m 12015... | ecosystem: Environmental > Aquatic > Marine > Intertidal... | reverse complement strand
TATACGGAGCGAATCGAGAGGTTTAATCGTTTAATTGAAGAATAATTCGGTAAAAAGGGGTTTCAAACGTCACTTTTTGGCTTGAGGAACCCCTCGAAAACCTTCATTTTACGGGGTTTCTAGCGAAAGAGACATTCTTTTGAAAATACTTTTGACAGAGTGACCGACTTTGATAGCTTCCCGCTCGCTTTGAGCAGCGGGGAGTGGCAGATAAAACCTAGAAATGGTCTTGTGTGCGCTTGTCCCAATGCTGATTGCGACTGATAGAAATTTGTAGGAATTGCTTTTGTAGCTCAGGGGTAGAGCGCGTCCTTGGTAAGGACGAGGTCGCGGGTTCAATTCCCGCCAAAAGCTCCAGAGAGTGTGTGAGACGACCAAAAACCAGCTAAAACCTAATCAACCAATACAATGGCTAAAGAACAGTTTGAACGGAACAAGCCTCACGTCAACGTCGGCACTATCGGTCACGTTGACCACGGTAAAACCACCCTCACCGCTGCTATCACTACTATCCTCGCTGAGGCTCAGGGTGGTGAAGCGAAGGCTTATGATGAAATCGACGCCGCTCCTGAGGAGAAAGAGCGTGGTATCACCATCTCCACTGCTCATGTTGAGTATGAGACCGCAAATCGTCACTATGCTCACGTTGACTGCCCAGGTCACGCTGACTACGTGAAAAATATGATCACTGGAGCCGCCCAAATGGATGGTGGTATTCTCGTGGTTTCCGCAGCTGACGGCCCAATGCCTCAGACTCGTGAGCACATCCTTCTTGCTCGTCAAGTTGGGGTGCCTGCACTTGTAGTCTTCCTTAACAAGACTGACCAAGTCGATGACGAAGAGCTCCTTGAACTCGTCGAGATGGAAGTGCGCGAGCTTCTCAGTCAGTATGAATTTCCCGGCGATGACATCCCTGTTGTCAAGGGCTCCGCCCTGAAGGCTCTTGAAGGTGATGCTGCTCAAAAAGAGGCTATCCTAAAGCTTATGGAGGCTGTAGATACCTACATTCCTGAGCCCGAGCGTCCTGTTGATCAGGATTTCCTTATGCCAATTGAGGACGTGTTCTCGATCGAAGGTCGAGGAATCGTGGCCACTGGCCGTATCGAGCGTGGAATCGTCAAGAAGATGGAGGAAGTTGAGGTCGTTGGTATTCGCGACACTCAGAAGACAACCATTACTGATATCGAGATGTTCCGTAAGCTTCTTGACGAAGGTCGTGCAGGCGACAATGTCGGTCTTCTTGTCCGTGGACTTAAAAAGGACGATCTTGAGCGGGGCCAGTGTATCGTTAAGCCTGGTTCTGTGAATCCTCATACCAAGTTTACTGCCGAGGTTTATGTCCTCTCAAAGGATGAAGGTGGACGGCACACTCCATTTTTCGCAAACTATCGCCCGCAGTTCTACTTCCGTACTACTGATGTGACTGGTTCCGTCGATCTTCCTGAGGGAGTTGAGATGGTTATGCCTGGTGACAATGTAAGTCTCACTATTACCCTTATTACTCCTGTCGCTATGGAGAAATCCATGCGCTTCGCAATTCGCGAAGGTGGCCGTACCGTTGGTGCTGGTCGCGTCGGAGACATCATCGAGTAATTTCGATTCTAGACAGGTTGGCTTTCCTGAGTGGAAAGGTGGCCTGTTGGCTGGTTTTTACGGGGGCACTCTTTTTATGGAGTGCCCCTCAGTCGCCTCAAAACACAAACTCTCTCGAAAGCAAAGATAGGACAGTAGCTCAATTGGTAGAGCATCGGTTTCCAAAACCGAGGGTTGCAGGTTCAAGTCCTGTCTGTCCTGCCACTTTCATCATATTCCAATGAAACTCTTCAAATTCCCCGGAAAACTCTTCACATTTATCGGTGAGGTAAAGACCGAACTCCGTAAAGCATCTTGGCCCTGGGAATCTGATCCCAAAGTTCGTGGATTTAAAAAATACAAGGAACTCATCGATTCAACTGTAGTTGTTCTTATCGCGATAATTCTTCTGTCCGCTTACGTAGCACTTTGGGATCTCATTCACACCGAGGCGGTGACTTTTCTTGGTGGATTAGCAAACTAAGCGCCCCTTTTTCATTAATTTTCCGTTTCATTTAAGCTTCGAAACAACCTTTTTAAAATGCCCACGATTCCAGCACCCAAAGACCAATGGTACGTCGTTCATGTCCTTTCTGGTCAAGAAAACAAGGTCAAGGACCGCATTGCTCGACTTGTTGAATCAGAAGAGCTTGGCGACAAAATATTCAAGGTTCTTGTGCCTACTGAATTGGTCTCCGAAGTGCGTGCGGGCAAAAAGACCGAGCAGAAAAAGAAATTTTTTCCCGGTTATGTGATCATCAACATGCATCTTCTGGACGAGCATAATGATGTTGTGGAGGACACTTGGTCTTTCATGCAGCAGCTCGATGGGGCCATTGGTTTCGCTGGTGCTCGTAACAAGCCTATTCCTATGCGCCCTAAGGAGGTTGCGAGTATGCTCAGCCAGATCGAAGAGCGCGAAGGAAGTGTCCGTCCGTCTATCGAGTTCGAGGTAGGGGATACGGTCAAAGTCTCCGACGGACCCTTTGAATCTCAGAATGGTGTCGTTGAGGAAATCGATCCTGAGCGCGGGAAAATGCGCGTTGCTGTCACCATTTTTGGTCGATCTACCCCCGTTGAACTCGAATACTGGCAGGTTGAGAAAGCCTAAAGTCCTGAAATTGTCAGATCGAAGCGGTTTCGTCTTGACTTTTTCCGATAAATATTACCACACCCCTCTCCGCCACCCCCGGCAACACTCACTTACAATTCTAAAATCATGGCCAAGGAAGTAAAACAAGTCCTCAAACTCCAGATCCAAGCTGGACAAGCCAACCCTTCTCCTCCCGTCGGGCCTGCGCTTGGTCAGGCTGGCGTGAACATAATGGGATTCTGTAAGGAATTCAATGCTCGGACCCAAGCGTCTGCTGGCGATCTTCTTCCAACCGTTATCACAGTTTACAAAGACGCGAGCTTTGATTTTGTAACCAAGCAGCCTCCCGCCGCTGTTCTTCTCAAAAAAGCTGCTGGTATCGCATCCGGTTCCGGAGAGCCCAACAAGGTCAAGGTTGGGAAAATCAGTAAGGCTAAGCTACTCGAGGTAGTTGAGCGTAAAATGCCCGATCTCAACACCAGTGATCCTGAGCAAGCTGCAAAGATTCTTGCCGGCACTGCCATGCAGATGGGTCTCGAGGTTGAGTGGTGAAATTTTAAATCGCAGGAGGGTCTCTCTTCGAGGGATCCGACCGCACTGCAACTAATAGAATGAGTAATAAACGAAGCAAAAGATACGAGAAGGCTGCAGCACTCGTCGAAGAGGGGAGAAGTTATTCCTTGAACGACGCCGTGGCTCTTCTGAAAAAGTTCCCGGCCCCTAAGTTTGACGCCACTGTCACTTTCTCGGCCCATCTCGGTGTAGACCCACGTAAAAGTGACCAGATGGTTCGTGGCTCTGTCGCTCTCCCCCATGGAACTGGCAAAAAGGTTAAAGTGATCGTTTTTGCGTCTGGTGATGCTGCTAAGGCTGCCACTGATGCCGGAGCCGACGAGGTTGGTTTTGAGGACCTTATTAAAAAGGTTCAGGGAGGATACACCGACTTCGATGCCGCTATAGCAACTCCTGACGCAATGACAGAAGTTCGGAAAATTGCTCGTGTTCTTGGACCTCGCGGCCTCATGCCAAACCCTAAAACCGGGACTGTGACTGATGATACTGCAACTGCCGTGAACGCGGTTAAGGCTGGTCGCATTGATTACAAGATCGATAAGAGTGCGAACATCGCCGCTGCTTGCGGGAAGCTCTCGTTCTCGGAAGAACAACTTCAGGAGAACCTCGGTTCACTTGTTAATAGTATTGTGAAGGCAAAGCCTGCCTCCGCCAAAGGAAACTACATCCAGAGCTTTACTCTCGCTGCTTCGATGCTCCCTGGGATTTCGCTCGATATCTCTTCTTACATCGCCTAACTCGAAACGCAGACCATGAACCCAGATAAAAAATTCATTCTCGACGAAATCAAGGGACGTGTCGATGAGTCCGACTTCGTTCTCGTTGTGGACTACGCCGGGACGACCGTTCCTTCCTTCAACGAGCTTCGTGGACGTCTCCTTGAGCAGGGTGCGGAGTGCCACGTTGCAAAGAACTCTTTCATGAAACGTGTCCTCGCTGATTCTGGTCTTCCAGATCTCAGCGAAGAGCTTTCCGGCCAGACTGCTTTTGTGACAGGTTCCTCTGATGTTTGCGCTGTCGCGAAAGTGGTAGCCAATTTTCAAAAGGAATTCGAAACGCCGGTTGTCAAAGCTGGTATTCTCGACGGGGACGTTTTAAGTGCCGACCAAGTCAAGGGCTTGGGAGCTCTGCCTCCACGCGAAGTGCTCCTCTCTCAGCTTCTCTCTACTATCAATGCTCCCGCTTCCAAGCTGGTGCGTACGCTCAACGAGCCAGGCGGAAGTCTCGCCCGTGTCATCAAAGCGAAATTCAACGAAGGATAATAAACAATTTGAACGGATGGCTCGACTTGTTTCGCTATGTGAAACTGGAAGGGCTTGGAAAACAAAACTGGTTCCTCGTCGGGACAACGGCAGTTGCCCTGAAATGATCGGAAAGCCCCGGTCGCGACGATACCGACAAAACTAAAACAATGTCAGACATTACAAAAATTGCAGAAGAGCTCGGCAAGCTTACCGTCCTGGAAGCCGCCGAATTGGTTAAGCACCTTGAAGAGGAGTGGGGCGTTAGCGCCGCCGCACCAGCAGCAGCAGCAGCCGGTCCCGCCGCTGCCGCAGAGCCCGCTGAAGAAAAGACCGAATTCGATGTAGTCCTCGCTGAGGCAGGAGGTAACAAGATCGCAGTTATCAAAGCTGTGCGTGGAGTTGCTTCTGGACTCGGACTCGCCGATGCCAAAAAACTTGTTGAAAGTGCACCCGCACCTGTGCTCGAAGGAGCTAGCAAGGATGATGCGGAGGCCGCTAAGGCAGCACTTGAAGAAGCCGGCGCCAAAGTCGAGCTGAAGTAACAATCTCCGGATTTCCACCCAACTTCGGTCAAATTGACTGAAGTTGGGCCCGGCCGGAGGAAAAGTAAAATCACCCTCGTTTCTACCCAAATTTCAAATTTGGGATTTTTCGTCGATAGTGCTTTCCCTCCGTTCGTGCCCACAATCACAAGTAGTCACAGACGGAATTGCAATTCCAGACCCAGAAATCACAACATGTCTCAAACGGTTGAGTTGACCGCTTGGCTATGTTGTAAAATCTCATCCGGATCCTAATATTATGTTGAAGCGAGAATACTTTGGAACCATCGAGGAGGTCATCGAGCCGCCAAATCTGATTGAGGTGCAGTCTAAATCCTATGAGGATTTTCTGCAAAAAGACGTGTCGCCTTCCAAGCGCACAGGAACTGGTCTACAGGCCGTTTTTCAAGAAGTCTTTCCCATCAAATCCTATGACGAAACCATCGAGCTTGGTTTCGTTTCTTACGACATCGAGGACTCTAAGGCGAGTGCTCTTGATGCCCTTCGCACCGGCGAGACTTTCTCGGCGGCGCTCTACGTGACCTTCAATCTGAAGGATGATACGGGCACCAAGAAGGAGCGCGTCTACATGGGAGAACTTCCTATGATGACTCGTCGCGGAACCTTTGTGATCAATGGAGCTGAACGAGTGATTGTTTCGCAGCTTCATCGCTCGCCTGGTATCTGCTTTGAGAAATCGGTCCATTTGAATGGAAAGATTCTCCACAGTTTCCGCATCATTCCTGATCGTGGCTCTTGGCTCGAGGTTCAGTTTGACACGAACGACCTCGCCTATGTCTATCTTGACCGCCGCCGCCGCCGCCGTAAGTTTCTTGTGACGACTTTCCTCCGTGCTCTTGGTTATCCGACTGAGCGTGATTTGGTCTCGAATTTTTATAATATTCAAAAGCTCAAGATTAGCGAGAAAATGAATGAAGAGTCTTTGGCCTCACTCATGCCTTTCGAAGATATTATGGATGGTGAGGTGGTCGTCGCCCGTTCTTACGAGCCGCTCTCTATTGGCGTCATCCGTCAGCTCGTTGCTCTTGGGCAGAAGACCGTCGAGGTTATCGATTCCAGTGAGGACGAGATCCTCGTTAAATCTTTAAAGAAGGATCCTGCTCACGACGAAGAGTCGGCTCTGAAGGATATCTACCGCAAGCTTCGGCCTGGCGATCCCCCAACCGCTGCAAATGCTCGCGCGCTTCTTAAGCGTCTCTTCTTTGACCCGAAAAAATACGATCTCACTCGTGTTGGACGTTACAAGATCAACCAGAAACTCAAGATCGATATTGATTCCAATGAGCGGATCATGGTCGGAGAAGATTTTCTTGCTGCTACTAAGTATCTTCTTGGACTCAAAAAAGGGGAAGGGATCCTAGACGATATCGACCACCTTGGTTCACGTCGAGTCCGTGCTGTTGGCGAACTTCTTGCCAATCAATGTCGTGTTGGTCTCGCCCGCACCGAACGTTTGGTTAAAGAGCGCATGACTCTCTTTGATGTCAATATCGAGGGGATGACACCACAGAAGCTTATTAACCCGAAGGCACTCAGTGCGGTTGTTCGCGACTTCTTCGGTCGGTCTCAGCTTTCTCAGTTCATGGACCAAACCAACCCACTCGCCGAGCTTACTCACAAGCGCCGTCTTTCGGCACTTGGACCGGGTGGACTCAATCGTGATCGTGCTGGTTTTGAGGTTCGAGATGTTCACACTTCTCACTATGGTCGGATTTGTCCGATTGAGACTCCGGAAGGCCCGAACATTGGACTCATTAACTCGATGTGCACCTACGCACGTATTAACGAGTTCGGATTCATCGAGACTCCCTATCGAGTTGTGAAAAAGAGCAAGGTGACCAATACGATTGAATATCTTACTGCTGACCAAGAAGAGGGATATCTCATTGCTCAAGCTAACAATCCTATTGACAAGAAGGGTGGCTTCCTTAACGAGCGTATTACTGCGCGTGAGCGTGGGGAGTTTATCGAAGTTGATCCAAGCCGGGTTGATTACATGGATGTTTCCCCGAAACAGCTCGTTTCGGTTGCAGCTGGTCTCATTCCCTTCCTCGAGCATGATGATGCGAACCGCGCGCTTATGGGTTCGAACATGCAACGTCAGGGTGTGCCACTTCTTCGCTCAGACTCGCCCTACATTGGCACTGGACTTGAGGAGAAGGCTGCTCGCGACTCACGCTCTGTGATCGTTTCCGAGGCTGATGGTATTGTTGCTGCTTCCTCTGCCGAATATATCATTACGACTAAAGATGGAAAGCTTCCCGTTTCGGAAGAGCGTTTTCTTTCCGAGCCGGAGACTATTAAATCGAATCCCGATAAAGGAACCTTCGTCTATCCTCTGCGTAAGTTTATGCGTTCGAACTCCGGTTCTTGCATCAACCAGAAGCCGCTTGTTAAGGCTGGCCAGAAGGTGAAGAACGGCGACATCATCGCGGACGGTCCTAATACTGAAGCCGGTGAACTTGCGCTAGGAGCAAACGTCCTAGTGGCCTTCATGCCTTGGAATGGATACAATTTCGAGGATGCCATTGTGATCTCCGAACGCATGGTCAAGGACGATGTCTACACCTCGATTCATATTAGTGAGTTTGAGTGTGCCGCTCGTGACACCAAGCTAGGACCTGAAGAAATTACCCGCGACATTCCAAACGTCGGTGAAGAGGCTCTTAAGAATCTCGACCACGATGGAATAATTCGCATTGGAGCTGAGGTGAAGCCTGGCGATATTCTCGTCGGTAAGATCACTCCAAAGTCGGAAACCGAACTTGCTCCAGAGGAACGTCTACTCCGTGCGATCTTCGGTGAAAAAGCCGCTGACGTGAAAGACACATCACTGCGTGTTCCTTCCGGGTGCACCGGGATCGTTCAGGATATCCGCATTGCCACCCACGGAATGGCCCGCCGCAAGGAAATCGAAGGGGATCCCGCTAAGCTCAAGAAGCAGCTCAAAAAGATCAACGACGACTACAAGAAGAAGAAAGATCAGCTCACTGATCAACTTACTGAGAAGCTTTCTGACATCCTCCTTGGAGAGAAAATCCCTCTCGACGTTGTGAACGCGCAGTCTGGTGAAATTATCATCCCGGCTAATCGCAAGATTACCAAGACCCTGCTTCGTAAACTTGCTTCGGTTTATGATCATATTGAAATCGATCCTTCTCCGATCCGGAACAAAATCCTCGAGATTATTTCCAGCTTCGAAAGTCGGTTTGCTGAGCTTGATGGAGACCGGGAACGCCGGCTCGATCAGATCGAGAGTGGCGACGAAATTGATCCGGGTGTTGTGAAGGAAGTTAAGGTTTTTGTTGCTGCTAAGCGTAAGCTGAGCGTGGGTGACAAGATGGCGGGTCGCCACGGAAACAAAGGGGTGGTTTCGGTCATCGTGCCTGAAGAGGATATGCCTTATCTTTCCGACGGAACTCCTGTTGACATCTGCCTCAATCCACTTGGCGTGCCCTCACGAATGAATGTTGGTCAGGTTTTAGAAACCCACCTTGGTGTGGCGGCTAAAGCCTTAGGTTTCAAGGTTGCGACTCCGATTTTCGATGGTATTCCTGAGGCGAAAATCTGGGAATACATGTCCGAGGCCAAGAAGGTCGAAGGCTTCACTTGGATCGGTGATGGTAAAGATGGTTCTGTTGCCGGTAAGTCTACGCTTTACGACGGACGGACCGGAGAAGCGATTCATCAGCCCGTAGTGGTCGGCATTATTTACATGCTCAAGCTTGGGCACCTTGTCGCCGACAAGATCCACGCTCGTGCCGTTGGTCCTTACTCACTTGTTACCCAGCAGCCGCTTGGTGGTAAGGCCCAGTATGGTGGTCAGCGATTTGGAGAGATGGAGGTCTGGGCTCTTGAAGCATACGGCGCCGCTTATACTCTTCAGGAGCTTCTCACGGTGAAGTCAGACGATGTGCAGGGTAGAACCCGCATTTACGAGGCCATTGTGAAAGGAGATAACCATCTTGAAGCCGGAACTCCTGAGAGTTTCAACGTTCTCATCAAAGAGATGCAGTCACTCGGTCTCGATGTCCGACCCGGACGATCTGGGTCAGAACCAGGTGCCGCCGCTAGCGAAGACTTTTCCCTCGATGATCTTACCCTCTAAACCTCAACACAAAACCCTAACTACTACCTATAACCTATTATGAGTGTTGAAACCAATCTTCGCGAACTTTACGGAGTCGACCAAAAGCCAGACCCTTTCGATCAGGTCTCCATCACCGTTGCAAATCCTGAAACGATTCGTGGTTGGTCCCAAGGTGAGGTCCTCAATCCTGAGACCATCAACTACCGGACCTTTAAACCTGAAAAGGGAGGCCTCTTTTGTGAACGTATTTTCGGTCCGACCCGCGACTGGGAATGTGCTTGCGGAAAATACAAGCGAATCAAGCACAAGGGAACTGTCTGTGACCGTTGTGGTGTTGAAGTGACTCTAAGTCGCGTCCGTCGTGAGCGCATGGGACATATTGATCTTGCTGTTCCTGTTTCCCATATCTGGTTCTACAAGTGCATGCCTTCCCGTATCGGTCTCGTCCTTGATATGACCGCTCGTGAACTAGAGCGTGTCATTTACTACGAGGATTATCTCGTGACTGAACCTGGCAAAACTGCTCTTGAGCGTGGTCAGCTTCTTACCGAGACCGAACTTCGCGATGCCGAAGAAGACTATGGTGATGAGGCTTTCCGCGCCGGAATGGGTGCTGAAGCGATCCGTGATCTCTTGTGTCAGGTAAATCTTGAAGAGCTCATTGTTGAGTTGGAAGAGGCCATGGAAGCTACGCGCTCGAAGCAGAATCGTAAGAAGCTCGCCAAGCGCCTTAAGCTTTCTCGGGGCTTCCTACAGTCCAACTCGCGTCCCGAGTGGATGATTATGACGGTTCTTCCGGTCATTCCTCCCGACCTCCGACCTCTTGTTCCTCTGGAAGGTGGCCGCTTTGCGACCTCTGACCTAAACGACCTCTATCGTCGTGTCATTAATCGGAACAATCGTCTCCGGAACCTCATGCAGCTGAAGACTCCCGAGGTCATCATCCGCAACGAGAAGCGCATGCTCCAAGAGGCTGTTGATGCTCTCTTTGATAACGGTCGTCATGGCCGCGCCGTGACGGGTGCTGGAAACCGGGCGCTTAAGTCTCTTTCTGACATGCTCAAAGGTAAGGGTGGACGTTTCCGTCAGAACCTCCTTGGCAAACGCGTCGATTACTCTGGGCGTTCTGTGATCGTGATTGGGCCTGAACTTAAATTGAACCAGTGTGGTCTTCCTAAGAAGATGGCCCTGACTCTTTTTGAGCCTTTCATCATCCGCCGTCTGAAAGAACTTGGCTACTGCCACACTGTTCGTTCGGCTAAGAAAATGATCGACCGCAAAACCACCGAAGTTTGGGATATCCTTGCTGAGGTGACGAAAGGGCACCCGGTTATGCTTAACCGTGCTCCGACTCTTCACCGTCTCTCGATTCAGGCTTTTGAGCCCGTTCTTATTGAGGGATCTGCGATTCGTTTGCACCCACTTACTTGTGGTGCTTACAATGCTGACTTCGATGGTGACCAGATGGCGGTTCACGTTCCACTTTCAGTTGAGGCCCAGATGGAGACTCGCCAACTGATGCTTGCGACTAACAACATCTTCTCTCCTGCATCCGGACGTCCTGTAATCACTCCTTCTCAGGATATTATTTTGGGAACCTACTACCTTACTTGGGCAAAGGTTCGTACTCCGAAGGAAATTGAGAAGCAGGGTCATTTACCACTCTTCGAAAATACGACTGAGGTTGAATTTGCGATTGCCAATCGGAAATTGGACTATCACCAGTATATTCGCTTACGTAACCCAGATCATGGCAAAGATTCTGTCTTTGGTGACAAGGAAAGCTCAATCATCGAAACGACTCCAGGTCGTGTTCGCTTCAACGAGATCTGGCCTGATGGCGTTGGGTTCTTCAACAACAACGTAGGTAAGTCTCAGATTGGAGACATCATTTGGCGTTGTTACCAAGTTGCGGGAGGCAAGGCTACGGTGCAAACCATGGATCAGCTCAAAGAACTCGGATTCAAGGAAGCAACTCGTTCCGGTTGCTCGATTGGTATCGTCGACATGGTTATTCCAGAGGAGAAGCCAGCCGAGCTCAAGACAGCATACGCCGATGTTGAGACCGTCAATAAGCAGTATCGTAATGGTGTCATTACGAATGGCGAGCGCTACCAGAAGGTGGTCGATATTTGGACCCGTGCGGGTGACAATATTGCCAACGCGCTGTACCGTAAGCTCGAGTTCAACGAGGGTAAAGAAAAGGCAAACCCACTCTTCATGATGGTCGACTCCGGTGCTCGGGGTAATAAGAACCAGATTAAGCAGCTCTCGGGTATGCGTGGACTGATGGCTAAGCCGTCCGGTGAAATCATTGAGCGTCCGATCACCTCAAACTTCCGCGAAGGGCTCTCCGTGCTTGAGTATTTCATCTCTACCCACGGTGCTCGTAAAGGTCTTGCCGATACTGCACTCAAGACAGCTGACTCTGGATACATGACCCGTAAGTTGGTCGACGTCTCCCAGGATGTCATTATTACCGAGCCAGACTGTGGAACCGAGAAGGGGATTACCGTTCATGCGATTTATTCGGGTGACGAAGAAGCCGCGTCTCTCCAGTCCCGCATTTATGGCCGGACTTCTTGCGAAACTATCAAGGACCCTGTTTCCGGAGACATCATCGTCAAGAAAGGGAGTCTCATGGACGAGACAACCTCAATTGCAGTTGAGAATGTTGGTCATGAGCGCCTTAAGATTCGGAGTCCGCTCACTTGTGAGTCTGAGCGTGGATGTTGTCAGTCTTGTTACGGTCTCAATCTTGCTACCGGTAAGCTTGGGAAGATTGGTGAAGCTGTCGGTATTATTGCTGCTCAGTCTATTGGTGAGCCGGGAACCCAGCTCACCATGCGAACTTTCCACTCCGGTGGTGTTGCGCTTGGTGCCACCAAGCAACCTGAAGTCAAAGCCAAGAACAAGGGCGTTGCCTACTATAAGGATCTACGCACCGTGGAAGATGTCGATGGTAACTTCGTGGTCCTCAACAAGAACGGTTCACTTTCCGTTCGTGATAAGGATGGCCTTGAACTTGAGTCCTACAATGTTGTCATTGGATCGGTGATTTCGGTTGCTGACGGCGGAGATGTGAAGAAGAACCAGTCAATTTTGACTTGGGACCCTCACTCAGTCCCCATTATTGCTGAGTCTGGCGGTAAGATTGAATTCCGCGACATGATCACGGGAATTACTATTCAGTCCGAGACCGACAAGGCTACTGGCAAGAAAGGTTTGACCGTGACCGAGCACAAGGAAGATTTGCACCCGCAGATCGTGATCGTTGATCCAAAGAGCAAGGATGTTCTCAGCAGTTACTCTATCCCGGTTGGAGCTCACCTTTCTGTCAAAGAAGGAGCCAAGATTCAGGGGGGTGTGCAACTCGCTCGAACCCCACGTAAAATTGCTAAGACTGGTGACATTACTGGTGGTCTACCACGAGTCGCGGAACTTTTCGAAGCTCGTCGTCCGAAAGACGCCTGCGTGATTGCGAAGCTTGATGGTGAGATCTCCTTTGGAGGCACCGTTCGCGGCAAGCGTAAGGTTATTGTTACTCACACTGAGTCCGGTGAAACCGCCGATCATCTTGTCCCAATGGGCAAGCACATGATCGTTGGTGAAGGTGACATGGTTGTTCGTGGCGATCAAATCACCGAAGGTCCTGTGGCTCCTGAAGATCTCCTTGAGGCTTGCGGCCCCCAGGCTCTGCAAGAGCACCTCAATAACGAGGTCCAGACGGTTTATCGCTCTCAGGGTGTTGAGATTAATGACAAGCACATTGAGATCATCATTCGTCAGATGCTTCGCAAGGTGAAGATCTCCGAGCCAGGGGACACAGAGTTCCTTTGGGGTGACCAGATTGAGAAGACAACCTTTAATGCCGAAAATAAACGCGTCGCAGCTGAAGGTGGTAAACCTGCCGAAGCTGAACCTGTTCTTCTCGGGATTACCAAGGCCTCAATTGAGACCGAATCCTTCATCTCTGCAGCCTCTTTCCAGGATACTACCCGTGTCTTAACCGACGCTGCGACTCTTGGAAAAGTGGACACTCTCCGCGGCTTTAAAGAGAACGTGATTCTTGGACATCTTATTCCTGCTGGAACCGGCTTTCCGATCCACAAGAATTCAGATTTTGAGATGACCGTTGAAGAGCCAGAGCCAGTTGTCGAAAAGCCCGAGGGCGAAGACGGTGAAGCTCTGCCTGAAGGTGAGGCGCCTAAGGTGGAAGCCGCCGGCGAATAATCTCTGAGTAGAGTC
>Ga0206692_1401227_pt1 | contig 13530 bp, 24 predicted proteins | sample M240m12015metaT_FD_159670 | JGI IMG/M metagenome (GOLD analysis project Ga0206692, IMG submission 159670) | Metatranscriptome of ammonia-oxidizing marine archaeal communities from Monterey Bay, California, United States - M2 40m 12015... | ecosystem: Environmental > Aquatic > Marine > Intertidal... | reverse complement strand
CGCACATTAAAGTCAGCATTGTCATCACTCTAAAGTAAATACCGGGAGAGTGTACTAATGCGGTTCCATGGTAGTTAAGAGATTCAATTCCTACTGCAATACCATAGCCCTGAAATAATGAGAGAATAGTAGACAGATATTTGGAGTACTGATTTATTTTTTTTCTACCAGTTTCACCAGACTTTTTTAAATCGTCAAAGTGACTAGAAAGGACTGTTACAAGCTGCATTATAATCGAAGCAGTTATATACGGCATAATGTTAAGGGTAAATATGGACATGCGTCCAAAGGCACCGCCTGTTAGAATATTAAACATTCCCATTATCCCTGTAGACTTCTCATTGACTATATCATCTATTACCACGACATTCACACCAGGCAAAGGTATATACGTGCCGATTCTGTATATGATTAGAATAAACACTGCAAAGAAAATTTTCTTTCCTAGCTCATTATTATTTGTCGAACTAAAACTAGGGCTAAGATTTTGATATTTTTTCACTATAGTTTTGCTCTTTTGCTTGTTGCTTTATTGTGATTATAGAATCATTCTCTAAGGCATGTTGAGCTAACTTTTTAGAGACAAAGTTCACCTCAATATTAATTTTATCCTTAAAGACACCTTGCCCAAGAAGCTTTAAACCTTCTTTCTTTGAGTTAAATATTCCTAATCTTTCCATGTCTTCTAACTTAATGTTGTTAGTAAGCTTCTTTTCTTTTACTAGATAGTTAATATAGTATAAATTAATCACCTTATACTGTCTCCTGTTATTCGAGGTAAACCCTCTTTTAGGCAACCTTCTGTATAATGGGGTCTGACCGCCCTCGAAACCATTTAATGCCACACCACTTCTTGCTGTTTGTCCTTTTCCGCCTCTGCCGCATGTTTTACCCTTGCCAGAGGCTATTCCCCTTCCCAAGCACTTTTTTTTCTTTCTTGATTTAATGCCTACGTTGAACTGATTTAACATCATATTAATAATATCTATTTTTTTAAATTTTTATCTCTTTGACTTGCTATTGCAGCTATCTTTTCTCCTCTTTTATCTGCAATCATTTTAGGTGTGCTAATACTTCTAAGACCCGCCATAACTGCTTTTATAACGTTGTGAGGGTTATTAGACCCAACCGACTTAGATACTATATCCTTGATTCCTAACACTTCAAAAAGAGGTCTTGCAGGCCCCCCCGCTATCACACCTGTCCCTACAGGCGCTGCTCGCATGATTATTTTCCCTGCACAGAATTTTCCTATAGTATCATGATGCAAAGTTCTTCCCTCACGCAAAGGTATTTTAAACATACTTTTCCTTGCTTCATCTGATGCTTTTGCTTTAGCGTTCATTACTTCAGTGGCCTTGCCTAAACCATAACCCACCTTACCCTTTTTATCTCCTACTACCACAATAACAGAAAAACTAAACTTTCTACCCCCTTTTGTTACAGAAGTACATCTATTTACTTTTACTAGCTTTTCTACTATCTCTAAATTACTGCCTGTCATTCTATTGTTAACCCTATTAAAAGTTTAATCCGTTCTTTCTTGCACTTTCGGCAAAGGCCTTAGCCTTACCATGGTATTTTCTCTTGCCTCTGTCAAAATACACATCTGTAATATTTTTCTCTAACAATAATTTAGCAACCTTCTGTCCTAAAAGTACTGAGGCTTCAATATTATTTTTCTTTTTAAACTCTTTGCCGTAAGTAGCTAGGGAAGTAACTGTTACCTTTCTACCCTCATCAATCACTTGGCTATATATGTATTTATTTGAGGTATAAAAAGACAACCTCATTCTAACCAAGCTACTTTTACTAACAAGGTTGTACCTTGTCCTATTTTTTCGCCTTGTACATCTTAATATTTTACTTAACATTTTTTTAGACCCTTATTATTTTTTCTTGCCTTCTTTTCTAACAATAATTTCTCCTTCATATGCAATACCCTTCCCTTTATACGGCTCAGGCTTTCTTAACCTTCTTATCTCAGCACAAACCTGACCAACAAGCTGCTTATCGCAACCAGAAACTTCTATTACATTTTTAGAGCACTCTATACTCACTCCCTGAGGTATAGGGTACATGATATCGTGACTGTAGCCCAGTGATAATATTATAAAAGCACCATCTTTAACGGCTTTATAACCTACTCCACTAATTTCTAACTTTTTTGTAAAACCTATACTCGTTCCAATAATCATGTTATTAACTAGCGATCGTGCTAGACCCCATAATGACTTCACTTTCTTTGTTACATTTTCCTTATCTTTAGGAAATAAGGTAATTATATTATCATGGTGTTGAAAACCTATTGATGGAAAGGTTTTCATTGCTAGCTCTCCCTTACTTCCCTTAATAGTTAGAACACTCTCTTGAACGTTTACTGTAAGACCGTGTGGAACATTTATTTGCTTTCTTCCTATTTTTGACATAACCTTTCTTTAAAAAATATTACATAAAACTTCGCCGCCAGCTTTAATACTCCTAGCTTCAGTATCATTAATGACACCTTTAGAGGTAGAAAGTATGGTAAGGCCTAATCCGCCATACATACTGCCTATATCCTTGTATGACTTAAAGACTTTTTTACCGGGCTTTGATATAACGCTAAACTCCTTTATAACAGGGACGTCCAACTTGCCTTCATACTTAAGCCCTACCTTTATCATATAGATACCCTTCTTTTGCTCATATTTTTCTGAGCTTAGAATATAGCCAGCTTTTAATAAAACGCCAAGAACCAACTGAATCGTTTTAGAAAAATATACCGTGGTGTATCTTTTATGTACTAGCTGAGCGTTTTTTATTCTCGCTATTGTATCTGACAATAAATGTGTTTGTGACATGTGTATTCTCTCCTCTTATTTAGTTACCAACTCGCCTTAGTGACACCAGGAAGCTTACACTCTGAAGCTAGCTTTCTAAACCATATTCTAGACAAATTGAATTTTCTGTAAACACCTCTCCCTCTTCCACTCAATAAGCATCTATTTCTTACTCTTGTTCTTGAACTGTTTCTAGGCAGCTGTGACAATGCAGACTGAGCTTCAAACCTTTCTTCTAAAGTATTGCACTTGCTATTGCGTATTTTTTTAAGCTCCTTTCTCTTTTCATCATGCACTTTACAGAGCCTTACTCTTTTGCTATTTCTCTGCACTATACTTTTTTTTGCCATAAATTTATCTGATTTAATTTTAATTATAAAACGGTAGATTAAATGTTTTTAATAAAAACTTTGCTTCTTCATTCTTATTTGTAGAGGTAACAATAACAATATTCATACCCCTTATTTTAGCGACCTTGTTATAATCAATTTCAGGGAAGATTATCTGCTCCTTAATTCCTAAAGAAAAGTTACCGTTACCGTCGAACTGTTTAGAACTTAGTCCCTTAAAGTCTCTAACCCTTGGCAAGGCTATATTTATTAGCCTATCCAAAAATTCATACATCATTGTTTTTCTAAGAGTAACCTTACAACCAATTCTCATTCCCTGCCTTAATTTAAATGCAGCTATAGATTTTTTTGCATAGGTTATTAGTGGCTTCTGACCAGTGATGGCCATTATCTCATCGTAGACTTTATCTATTGCTTTAGAGTCTGTGATTGCCTCTTTAATTGATACATTAACCGATATTTTTTTTAATTTCGGCAAACTCATGTCGTTTTTAAAGCCGAACTCTTTCTCTAGCTCTTTTTTGCTGATAGTATTATAGTGATTCTCTAATCTCGAATTTGACATAATTAGCTTTTTTCATTATCTATTAATTGGCCTGTTTTTTTTATATACCTAGCTTTTTTACCATCCTGTAATAACTTAAAACCTACTTTGGATCTAAAGCCTGTCTTAGAATCAATATGTGATATATTAGAAATGTGCAATGAGGCCTCCCTTTGCACAATGCCGCCATCGGGCTCTAACTTGCTGGGCTTAACGCTTTTTTTTATTAAATTCACGCCACTCAGGATGACCCTGTTACTTTTTCGTATAATGCTAGTGATTTCAGAGACTTTTCCTTTCTCTTTTCCAGCAATGATTATTACCTTATCTTTTTTTTTAAACTTGCTTGCCATCTTATGTTACCTCTGGAGCTAACGAAATTATCTTTAAGTAATTTTTTTCTCTTAATTCTCTAGGAATTATTCCAAATATTCTGGTGCCAACTAGATCTCCCTGTTTATCAAGAAGAACTACTGCATTGTCAAAAAATCTTATTGTGACTGCATCCTTTCTTCTCTTTTCTTTTCTAGTTCTTACTACTACAGCATGAAACACCTCTCCCTCTTTAACTTTATCTGACACGGAAGACTTTTTAATAGAAACAACTATCTTATCGCCAATACCTGCCGACATTTTTTTACTCCCACCAAGAACCTTGATGCACTCTACTATTTTAGCACCTGTGTTGTCTGCTACATTCAGCTTACTACCCATCTGTATCATGACTATCCTCCTTATTGATCTTTAATAAAACTTGCCACTTTTTTGATTTAGAAATAGGCTTACTTTCTATAATTCTAACTCTCTCTCCGATAGCTAGTATATTACTATCATCGTGTGCTAAATATTTTTTACTCCTACGAATAATTTTTTTATACTTTTTATGCAATACCTTTCTTTCTACAGACACGGTAACTGTCTTGTTTGCTTTATTGCTTGAGACTATGCCTTCTAATATTTTTTTTGACATAATAAAAACTAACCCTTCTTAATTCTATTTATTGCAGTAACTACTCTTGCTACATTCTTTCTAACGTTCTTAATTCTAGAAGTATCCTTTATCTCTCCTAAAACTTTTTGAAACCGTAAGTTAAAGTACTCCTTCTTATACTTGAGTAATTCAGTTTGTAAAGCATTATTATCTAATTTTTCTAGTGCTTGAAATCTCATCTTAAAGCTCCTCTTCTATGTTTCTAATTATCTTAGTTCTGATTGGCAGCTTAGCTGCAGCTCTTGAGAACGCACCAGCAGCTTGCTCTTCAGTCACTGAACCAAGTTCAAATAATATTCTTCCTGGCTTAACTCTACATGACCAAAACTCTACTGGCCCCTTCCCCCTACCCATTCTCACGTCGGCAGGTTTTTTGCTAACAGGAATGTCTGGAAACACTCTAATCCAAAGCTTTCCGGACCTTTTTAAATACCCGTTAATGGCTTTTCTAGCAGATTCAATATGTTTTTCCTGGATTCTCTCTGGCTCTAATGCTTTGAGAGCAAAGGTTCCAAACGCTATTTTAAATCCGCCCTTAGCTTTTCCGTGTATTCTACCCTTAAAGACTTTTTTGAACTTTGTTTTCTTTGGACGTAATATCATTTTTCGTTACTGTGTTATTTTTTAAATTATTTACCTTATCTCCTTTACATACCCAGACCTTCACACCTATTAATCCATATGTGGTACATGCTTCTGCTGTATCATAACCTATATTTGATCTAAGTGTATGCAGTGGAACTCTACCCTCTTTATACCATTCAGTCCTAGCTATTTCCGCACCTCCTAAACGCCCTGAAACGCTTACTTTGATGCCCTTGACACCCATCTTCATGGCATTTGATATTGATCTTTTTACCACTTTTCTAAAAGAGACTCTTTTCTCTAGCTGCTCAGCTACTGACTTTGCTATAAGTAAAGGCTCAGTTTCAGCTTTGCGCACTTCTGTAATATTTATAATTACTTCGCTTGAAGTTATCTTAGATATACTCTCTTTTATTTTTGCTATATCAACTCCTTTCTTACCTATTACAATACCTGGTCTTGAAGAATGTATATCAACCATTATTTTACTAGCTGGACGCTCTATACAAACCTTTGCTATACTAGCATAACCTAAACGGCTAAATATCATGCTTCGAATCTTAATATCCTCATGTAGTTTTCTAGCATAGTTCTTTTTACTATACCAAGAAGAATCCCACGTAGATACTATCCCTAAACGAAAACTATTTGGATTTACTTTTTGTCCCATATTAATTCTTTTCCTCTACAATTATTGTGACCTTACTAAAATGCTTAATAATTCTATTAATTCTCCCCCTAGCTCTAACCATTGACCTCTTCAGGGACAACGATTTGCCTATTTTAACTTCCTTAACGTAGAGCTTATCTATATCTAGCCCAAAATTATTTTGTGAGTTAGCTATAGCAGACTTAAGTATATTTCGTAACTGCTGTGAGGCACTCCTTTTGCAAAAATCAAGTTGCAGCAAGGCTTCACTAGCACTTTCTTTTCTTATCAAGTTAGCGATCACGTTTAACTTTTGCACGCTTGATTTAACAAGCTTATCCGTTGCTTTGACTTCCATAAATATTATTTATATAGTTATTTCCTATTGTTACTATGACCGTTAAAAGTTCTTGTAGGGGAGAACTCGCCTAATTTTTTACCAACCATTTTTTCGTTCACGGAGACCTGAATAAACTTTCTACCATTATGAACGGAGAATGTCAATCCAACAAAATTTGGTAGTATCGTAGAGCTTCGTGACCACGTCTTAATTGCACTAAAACTTCGGTTGGAAACCGCATCACTCACTTTTTTTAATAATTTTGGCTGCACGAAAGGGCCCTTCCAAACTGATCTATTACTCATAATTAGCCTAATTTATTATTTATTTTTTTTATGTCTACTCTTTATTATAAACTTATCTGTTCTTTTGTTATTTCTAGTTTTAAAGCCCTTAGTTGGCTTTCCCCATCTAGAAACAGGATGCCTACCACCTGAAGTCTTCCCCTCACCACCACCATGTGGATGGTCAACAGGGTTTTTAGCTACACCTCTAACTTTAGGTCTAAAGCCTATCCATTTTTTTCTTCCTGCCTTGCCTAATTTAATATTTTTTTTGTCAGCATTCGCTACAGACCCAATGGTTGCTTTACACTCTCCCTCAACTATCCTAACCTCACCTGAACGAAGCTTTAATGCAATCTTTCCAGAATCTTTATTTACAATCGTTGCAAAAGACCCAGCAGACCTAGCAATCTGCGCGCCATTTTTTGGCTTTAGTTCAACATTACTAACAGTAATCCCAGTAGGAATATTTTTTAAAGGTAAGCAATTACCAACTGCAATATCTGCATTATGAGAAGATACAATTTTATCTCCGACCCTTAATTTCTCTAAGGCAATTATATAGGTATACTGATTGTCAGTGTACTTCACTAATGCAATGTTTGCTGATCTATTTGGATCATACTCTATTCTCTCGACAGTAGCATAGAGACTTTTTAATCTCTTAAAATCTAATATCCTATACTTTTTTTTCGCCCCTCTTGCTTTACCAAATACAGTCGTTCTGCCAAAATTGTTTCGGCCACCAGTAGCAGTTTTACCTCTAGTAAGAGCCTTAACACCAGGACCCTTCCATAAACTAGAGTTGTCTACTGAAACCCTTTGCCTCTGAGAGGGAGTTGTGGGATTATATTTAATTAACGCCATTTTTAGATACCTTTTGAGAATTCAATTTTTTTCATGCCTTCTGTTGTAATAACAGCTTTTTTAAAACCTGGCCTTGTTCCTTTCTTTCCTTTGAATGTCTTAGCCTTTGGATGAATATTAACTATATTAACACTCTTTACTTTTACGTTAAATATTGTTTCTGCAGCTTTTTTTATCTGCGTTTTATTACTTTCTTTGCTTACAATGAAAACATACTTGCCAAGAGACTCTATTTTGCTACTTTTTTCTGTTAACAGTGGCCTCTTAATAATATTGTACATATCACTTAATCTCATTACATAAACCTCTTTAGTATATTATAAAATGCATCTTCTGAAAAAATTATTGTGTCATTCCTAATGATATCTAAGACATTAATACCTAGTGTGTTAAGTGCACTAGCCTTGTGATTATTTCTCATTGACATAATAAAATTATCGCTAAAGCTATCGCTTACAAATAAAGTTTTTTGCGTAAGTATTTTGCTGCCGTAGACACTTACAAAGTCTTTAAATTTGTTTGTTCTTGATACAAGATTATCACGTATAATAATAGAATTATTTTTGCATTTTAGCGCTAAAGCGTGATGCAAGGCTGCTTTTCTTACTTTTTTGTTAATCTTATAGGCATAGGACCTATTCTTGTTAGGGCCAAATATTATCCCCCCCCCTACAAACTGAGCACCTCTTATACTACCGTGCCTGGCTTTTCCTGTGCCTTTTTGTCTATATATTTTTCTAGTAGAACCACTGACTTCTGATATCTCTTTTGTGTGACTTATTGGAAGTCTTCTCTTAGCTTGCTGCCATAAAATGAGCTGGTGAATTAGATCATACCTAATATTAGGAATGCAAAGAATTCCTGACTCAACTTTTTTTATGACCTTATTTTCAAGACTTAATACCTCTAAATGCATGTCTAACCTCAATAATTAACAGGGTAATACCTTTTTTATAGCATCCCTTATATATAAATAACCTCTTTTGCTGCCTGGAACAGAACCTCGAACTAGTAATACGTTCAACTCTACATCAATGTCAACAAGTAATATGTTCTGCTTAGTAACTTTTTTATTTCCTAATTGCCCAGCCATTTTCTTACCCTTGAATACCCGGCCTGGATCCTGACACTGACCAGTAGATCCAGCAGATCTGTGACTTGCTGACACACCGTGGGAAGCTTCTAACCCTTTAAAATTATGCCTTTTCATTACACCAGCAAATCCTTTTCCTATAGAAGTACCTGTAATGTCTAGATACTGCCCCTTTCGAAAGTGTTGCACATCTATCTTATCACCTACTTTTAAAGAATGTCCTTTACGAACAAAAACTTCTTTGATTCTCTTTTTAGGCGTAACATCTGCTTTTTTAAATAAACCTAGGATACTCTTATTTACCCTGTGTAGTTTTTGGTCAAACGCTGATATCTGTATACTTTCACGACCTTCTTTTTCATGATGATTAACTGATAACACAACATTTGTGTCAACGTGCAATAAGGTTACGGGCACAACTTCACCATTTTCTTTAAAAATCTGCGTCATGCCTATTTTTTTAGCTATTACCCCACATCTATTTTCTCTCATTTTCATCACCTTTCATTTTGATTTGAATGTCAACACCAGCAGCTATATCTAATTTCATTAGGGCGTCTACAGCTTGAGGCGATGCTTCGATTATTAAGAGCCTACAATGATCTCTAATCTCAAATTGCTCTCTAGATTTTTTATCAACATGTGGTGACCTATTAACAGTAAATCGACTGATTTTTCTTGGTATAGGTATAGGACCTCGGTACCTAGCACCAATTCTAGACACCGTCCCGACTATATCACTAACGGCTTTATCCAAAATTCTAGACTCGAAAGCCTTTAACCTTAACTCTATTGACTCTGCAAACTGCATATCTTACCCTTTTTTTATAAAAAACTACTCTATTATCTCAGCTACAACTCCAGCTCCAACTGTTTTGCCGCCTTCTCTAATAGCAAATTTTAGACCTTTATCCATAGCTATAGGAGCAATAAGCTCTACTGTTATTTCTGTGTTATCACCTGGCATTACCATATCAACACCATCTTTGAGATATACCGCGCCTGTCACATCTGTTGTTCTGAAATAGAACTGCGGTCTATAGTTTTTAAAGAATGGGGTATGCCTTCCACCCTCATCCTTCTTTAAAACATAAACTTCAGCTTTAAACTTAGTATGTGGTGTTATACTCTGTGGCTTAGCTAAAACCTGACCTCTTTCAACACCTTCTTTTGCTATGCCTCTTAGTAATAATCCTGCGTTATCTCCTGCCATGCCTTCGTCTAGCTCTTTTTTGAACATCTCGACGCCTGTGCATATAGTTTTTTTACTTTCCTTCTTTATGCCTACTATCTCTATCTCTTCACCTACTTTTACCTTACCTTGCTCTATCCTACCTGTAACTACGGTACCGCGCCCTGATATTGAAAAAACATCCTCTATAGGCATCAAGAAAGGTTTTTCTATATCTCTTTTTGGCATCACGACTGTCTCGTCAACTACCTGCATTAGCTCTCTTATCGACTTTTCTCCTAGCTCACTACCCTCTTCTGTCAAAGCTTTAAGGGCAGACCCCTGTACTACTTTTGTATTATCACCATCAAAACCATATTTAGTGAGTAGCTCCCTTACCTCCATTTCAACGAGCTCTAGTAACTCATCGTCCTCTACCATATCTACTTTGTTTAAGAACACCACCAGATTTGCTATTCCTACCTGCTTAGCTAGCAATATATGCTCCCTGGTTTGAGGCATTGGGCCGTCTACAGCACTTACTACTAATATCGCACCATCCATCTGAGCTGCACCAGTAATCATATTTTTAACATAGTCTGCATGTCCAGGACAGTCTACATGAGCATAATGCCTGCCTTCTGTTTCATACTCAACGTGCGCTGAGTTAATTGTTATACCTCTTTCTTTCTCTTCTGGCGCTCTATCTATCTCGTCATACTTGATAGCTTTTTTCCCAAAATACTTTGTTATCGCAGCTGTTAGAGTTGTCTTACCATGATCAACATGTCCTATTGTTCCTGTGTTAATATGTGGTTTATTTCTCTCGAATTTTCCCTCTGCCATCTTTATTTTACTCCTTATTTATTTTTCTTAATTTATAATCTCTTTAACAATGCTCTGAGAAACTTTCTCATAATGAGCAAACTGCATACTGTACTGAGCCCTACCTTGAGACATCGACCTTAAGGTGTTAACATAACCAAACATTGTCGCTAAAGGCACCTTAGCTTTAATAACCTGTATATTACTTCTTGGCTCCATACCTAACACTTGGCCGCGTATACTGTTTAAATGCCCTATAACATCACCAATGTATTCATCCGGCGTAATTACCTCAACATCCATGATAGGCTCTAAGAGAGCAGGAGAAGCATTTTTTATACCATCTCTAAAAGCCGCTTTACTAGCAACCTCGAATGCTAACGCACTAGAGTCAACATCATGATAGGCCCCGTCAAGTAAAGTAGCCTTGAAATCTACAAGTGGGTAGCCTGCAAGGACCCCTGTTTTACTAGCCTGACCTATTGCCTTTTCAATCGCAGGAATATATTCCTTAGGTATACTACCGCCTACTATTTTGTTCACAAACTGATATCCTGCACCCTGGTCGTTTTTTTCAAACAATATAACCACCCTGGCAAACTGACCAGCACCACCCGATTGTTTTTTATGCACATAATCAATTTTATATGAACTCTCTATAGTTTCTCTGTAAGCAACCTGCGGAGCTCCTATATTAGCATCAACCTTGAATTCTCTCTTCATTCTATCAACTATAATCTCCAGGTGAAGCTCACCCATCCCAGCAAGCTTAGTTTGACCTGTCTCAGTATCAGTACTGACTCTTAAGGAAGGGTCTTCTGCAACGAGCCTTCCTATTGCTAGTGACATCTTCTCTTGATCCTGAGTTGTTTGCGGCTCTATAGCAACCTCTATAACAGGATCAGGAAAGTCCATTTTTTCTAATGTCAGATCAAAGCCCATCTCACAAAGAGTGTCTCCAGTGGATGTAGATTTTAGACCAGCTATAGCTACTATATCCCCCGCAGAACACTCTTTAACATCTTCTCTGTTATTTGCATGCATTAGTAGCATACGGCCTACTCTTTCTTTCTTATCCTTGCTAGTGTTATGAATAGTAGAACCAGACTTAAGTACGCCAGAGTAAACTCTAACGAAAGTTAAAGTTCCTACAAAAGGGTCATTCATCACTTTAAATGCAAGTGCGCACAATTTAGGATTAGATGGAGATACTTGAGCCTCTTCACCGCTTGAAACTTTTGAACCACTTACATATTTAACGTCTAACGGACTTGGTAAGTACTCAATAACTGAATCTAGCAAAGGCTGAACACCTTTATTTTTAAACGCAGAGCCGCAGAATACAGGAACAAAGCTGCCCTTCAAAACTCCTTTGCGAACACAACTTCTTATTTCGCACTCACTTAATTCTTCTCCCGCAAGATACTTTTCCATTACGACGTCATCTAGCTCGACAACAGATTCTATTAGCTTTGATCTATAGTTTTCATAATCCTGCTGCATTAAACTAGGCACACTACCATACGTATACTCAGCCCCTAACTTGCTATCTTTCCAAACCACAGATTTCCCTGATACTAGATCTACAACCCCAGAGAAATCATCTTCTGAACCTATAGGAAGTTGCATAACAATAGGCTTGGCTCCCAGCCTATTAACTATCATGTCTACGCATCTATAAAAGTCCGCACCTAACCTATCTAATTTGTTAACAAAACATATTCTAGGGACATTATACTTATCTGCCTGCCTCCACACTGTCTCGGATTGCGGCTCCACTCCAGCAACACCGTCAAAAACTGCTACGGCTCCATCAAGAACTCTTAATGCTCTTTCAACTTCTATTGTAAAATCTACGTGCCCAGGGGTATCAATAATATTTATCCTGCACTCATTACCACTTAAACTTTTCCAAAAACAGGTGGTAGCAGCGGATGTTATAGTTATACCGCGCTCTTGCTCTTGCTCCATCCAGTCCATTGTAGCATTACCCTCATGAACTTCTCCTATCTTATGCGACTTACCTGTGTAATATAATATTCTTTCTGTAGTGGTTGTCTTTCCAGCATCAATATGGGCCATAATCCCAATATTTCTGTAGTCTTGAATTTTTGTTTTTTTGCCTTCCATAACTTACCACCTATAATGGGAAAACGCTTTATTAGACTCGGCCATCTTGTGCGTATCTTCTTTCTTTTTATACGCAGCGCCCTTCTTAGCATATGCATCAACTAACTCTGCCGATAGACTACCGACCATAGTTTTTTCCGCTTTTCTTGACCTTGATGCAGTTACCAACCATTTGAGTGCTAAAGATAGCGACCTACTAGGTCTTACCTCCATAGGAACCTGGTAGGTGGCTCCCCCCACTCTCCTAGACTTCACTTCTACTAAAGGTTTTAAATTATCTATAATTTCTTCAAATGCTTCTATTGGATCTTTTTTGACCTTTAAGGAAAGGTGGTGTACAGCTTTATAAAATATGCTCTCTGCCTTTGACTTCTTGCCGTCAAGCATCAAGTAATTAATGAACTTAGTTACGACCACGCTCTTGTATTGTGCATCAGGCAAAATATTCTTAGTTTCTGCGGCTCTACGTCTTGACATATTCTTTACTTTTTATTTGGGTTTTTTTGTTCCGTATTTAGACCTGCACTGCTTTCTGTTTTGAACTCCCTGAGTATCCAATGCACCTCTTATCGTATGATATCTGACGCCGGGCAAATCTTTTACTCTGCCCCCTCTAATTAAAACCACGGAGTGCTCCTGAAGATTATGCCCCTCGCCAGGTATATAACTAGTAACCTCATACCCATTTGCAAGCTTGACTCTCGCAACTTTTCTCATGGCAGAGTTTGGTTTTCTAGGAGTAGTGGTATAAACTCTAGCACATACCCCTCTTTTTTGCGGACACCCCTGTAGGGCTGGTACTTTATTTTTAGCTACCCTAGATTTTCTAGGCTTTCTTACCAGTTGGTTTACTGTTGGCATTATAATGTATTACAAAAT
>Ga0206692_1926630_pt1 | contig 13766 bp, 23 predicted proteins | sample M240m12015metaT_FD_159670 | JGI IMG/M metagenome (GOLD analysis project Ga0206692, IMG submission 159670) | Metatranscriptome of ammonia-oxidizing marine archaeal communities from Monterey Bay, California, United States - M2 40m 12015... | ecosystem: Environmental > Aquatic > Marine > Intertidal... | reverse complement strand
TTTTATTTATTTTATTTTATTTTACATTATTATGTTCTTTTTTTATTTATTTAAATTTCACATTAATCTTGGTCCTTTCATAAAGCGTACCAAATCTAAATTTTACTATCTTTTTTTATAATTATATAATATTTTATATCTTCATCTACCGACTAACTAAATCTTTCACTAATAATCTTAATTAATATTTCAATATTATCTTCTTATTTTTTTACATACATTTAAATACATTATTAAATTTACACTTATTTATTTAACTACATTATTTCAATCATTATCATTTAAAATCATTGATACACCTTGCAACACCCAATGACTTTCATGTTTTTTGGTGGGTAAATAAGCATTTTAAACAAATCCTTCTCCTGAATTGTTTGTACGAGATGACGTCACTTAAGTTGGGCACAATTACCTATCTCTTGTTTTAAGTTTTGACGATAACACTGGCTCAATGTGCAAAATAGGCATATCTTAAATCAATATCTTAGGTTTCTGTTTTTTAATAATAAATTTCTCTAAATCAAACCTAGCCCCTTCAATATACATACCACTTATATACCTGCCATTCTTAGGTTTACTTGGCACCTTACTTGAATCTGTAAAATTAGTAACCCTGGTGTCAATAGTTAACTTGTCGAGTTCAAGTGTGTTCTGTTTGCAGAACTGTTGACTGAGTGCAACCATGTAAGAGTATGGAATGTGAATGCCTGACAACCAAGTGCAGTTCGGTTCGCACTTTATCCATTCGTTTTATTGGTCAATTCTTCTTCTAAGATGAACCATCCATGACGCAAGTTTTTTATTAGTTTGGGGTGATAAGTTCTTCCATGCTTCGGGTAGGAACCCATTGAAGATGTCATTATATACAACTTCTAAGTGATTAGATAGTCCAATGATACCATTAATGACATCAAGAATATCCTTGAGGTTTCTTTTGATACATATTATCAGTTTGTTGACCCTTTCAATTTCTTGTTTTAGCACCACTGCTGTGAATTAGAACCTTGGATCTTTAGGGTCGTCAACTGATTGGTCTATGGTGTCTTTAACTTTATCCTCCTCCTATGGCGCTTGAAGCTTAACATTGATGTCATTGACACTTTGTTTCACTTCTATATCTTTGTTTATGATCTCACCGCCTTCGTCACTGGATGCCTGTGTCATCAACAGCGTCATGAGGATGTTTTTTGAGAAATTAGCATTGTAAATAATCTCAGCATTGATATTCAAGCCAAACACAGTTGGTGGGTTCTTAGTAGGTATGTTTGAGTAAATATATTCTTGGAATTCAATGATTGTATCAACTTTAGGGATGACTTACTTAGTAGTTTGTTGTTTGTTGATGAAGAGGTAGAATGGTTCGCGATCGTCGAACACGAAGTCACCAAGGTACTCATCTAGATATGTATTTAACACTCTTCTGTCCCAGTTGTCTGTCACACGTCCGCCGTACATTGCTTCACCAATCAGATATTTTAGAGAACCCCAAGGCCTCGTTTCGTCTTTGTCTTCTAGACTTTTAGCTAAATATTAATTGAGTAGCTTAATTGAAATACTGAAATCAGATTCATTAAAGTCATACATAATGTTCCAACCTATCTTTCCGAATTTTTTCCTTTCTTGTATAACAGCATGGAAGAATCCAAGAGTATAGACTAAAGGTTTGAAATCGGGATTGATACATGATTCAAAATCTTTAATGTTCATTTTAGACCATGTGGAACGCAGGTTTGCGTCCAGACCATCAGGCGGCTCAACTACGATTTTGTTACTTTTGTGCAGAATGCCTAATGGGAATTACTGTGTGGGCTTTGTAGTCAACCACAGCCTGAAGTCCTTGTGCGCTTTACGCATTTCATCTTTGTCTAAAAGGACATCAAGTTTAGGCAACCATTTTTTAAGGAGGTGGCAATTTTGAAGGAATACCCATGTCCCCTTGACAATGGCTGTTCTGATCGCCTCTTCTGCCTTTTCTTCAGAACCCTGACCTAGTGATTCTTCGAATATATTGACCTCCAACTCCTCTTTCTTTCCTATGATATCAGCGCGCGGGTCAGCTCCTGGACTAAGTACATACAAAATGGGTGTTTTATTATCTGACATGTTATAAATCTCATGTATATTGGGTTACTTAGGTTTGACATACTCGGGTCCCATTTTGTCGACAACCCACATCGAAATGCCCTCCCTCAACCTGTCGATCCTGAACACCTTCAGAATGCATATCTTGCTCAATATATCCATATCACTGTACCCACAAGGCATTGGTGAATCCTCAGGAACAGGTTCATCATACCATGATGACCATTGTGCTTCATTATTTTGAATATCTTCGACTATATTGGTAAACTGTTTGTCTAGCGTTTGGAGTAGCTCAATATCCTTCCAGTTTTGATCAGACAGCCAATTGATTGTTTTGGCATTCTTGGTTGGTTCAAGACTGGTGTTGCCCCTTAGTAAGAAGTTGAACAGCCCTACATCCACTTTCTTCTGGTTGAGCAGTATTCTTGATGTCAAGTGGAATGAAAACATTAGTTTATGTTTTTCAAACAGGCCAAGGCAACCATAGAATTACACTATGTTCGTATTTGTATTGATAATTTATTTTAGACGATTAGTTTTTGAGTTTTTATCAGGTTTTGAGGTTCGAAGGGCTTTGTCAAATATCTTCATTTATTAGGACAGACTTTAATTATACATTTATTCTATTTCGCTTAGTACATCAAGTGCGAAAAATAAAACTTGACCTCGAATAGCGCCAAGTTCATAACTCATTCTTTCTTTATCAATTTTCTCTTTAGAGTCTTTAGCTTCTTTGAGAATTTGATTAATAAGTGTAGATTTGGTCTTTGATTCCTCTAACTTTCTGACAAGTTCTGTATTCTGCAACAAATCTCCTTCCTTTGATAACTCTTTAAGCAATTCATCTTCTAATTCTTTCTTTTCGCGTTTGTTTCTTGACATAACTTCAACATTTTCTTTCCTGCGTCGCTCTAGTTCTGCATTTTCAAAATCAACAATCCTGTTGAGTAATTGTTCTTTAAGACCATCAGGTGTAACAGAATAGTTAATGATGACTGCTGAAGCAAATATTTCCGGTGTTTAGTTCGGATTACTGATTTTAGTCATTAGATATAATCTAAAATTCTCATTTACTTCAAGCTCTTGTCCATTCAAGTTAAGTATGACAGAATTTGCCTTTAGTTGGTAATTTTGTTCAAGAATCGGTACCACCATCGGATCAATCTCTTCGGTCACATTTTCGAACAAAAATGGTGTACCTTGTTTTATAGCAATTTCAAGCCATTTGGCCTAGTCATCATTCATAGACCTTATTTTCAAATTATGTTGTTCGAAACTCTTTTTGATCCAATTTAAGGCTTGCATTTGCGGGTCAATGCACAATGGTTACCTTGTGTTTTTCAATGTAAGGATGCCATTTTCAGTCGACTGTGTGTCCGCACTCAATCCCTCTGACTCCCATGTCGTCTTTTCCACTTCTGAAGCTAGAAATACTGTAGTTCTGTACTCCCTGTCCTAAGGGATTTGAGTTTTGCTTATTAAATTCACCCAATTTTCTTACATAATCTCACGCCTGAAAGTTGACTCAAACGGTCCAAGATAAGTCAAAAATGCACATGAAAGCAGTGAGTCTCCGACTAACTTTTCATACATAATATTTAATGATTCTTTCTCTTTATTCCAAGAAATCTTTTCATCGCCAAGTCCGTTCACTAATTTCTCTGCTATCTCCAAATTGGCTTTTTTGATTGCTAAAGACTCCTCTAACTCCTGTAACTTAGTTTTCTTCTCCCTTAGTTCAGTCTCCATTCTATTCATTTCTTCCAACAGTCTTTCTAGTCTTTCTTCTAACTCTTTTTTCTGAGACTTAGCTTCAGCCAATTCTTTGGATGCTCTGTCGAGAGTAACCACTTGTTCATCATATCTTTTTTTAGACTCGAACCAGTCTCGCATCATGGTCACCCATACGTATAGTGTGTATGTCTCAAGAGACACTTTTTCTTTGACTGCTTGGCCTAATTGTGAAATGTCAGTGAGGTGGTAGTCTCTTTCGCATTCTTTAAATAGTTGTTTTAGGAAAACATCTGCTTCTTGTAAGTTTTTAGCTTTGAGTTTTTGTCCTGCACCTTCTGCAGACATGAAATTTTTGATTCCGTAATAAAACTGACCTGCTTTCATGACTAGTTGTTTGCAGCCCTCCCAATTGTTGCCAAATGACGAACCAGTCGGATTTAGGCAATTGACTGCCTGCACCACTTATTTTATTTTTGATGGTGGATTTTGTATGAAACCTTGCAAACCCTTAATCTTCTTTTCGTCTAAGTTTTCCTCCACAGCTATTTCTATTTCCTGTTTGACCTTTTCAGACTCCTTCATCACAATATTGGCTTTCTCTTGTTTAAGTGACACTTCATCTACTTTTTTTGCAATTTGTATATTCAAAGTTTGAGTTTGAATTGTAGTCTCTTCTGTCTTTATTTTGGATTCGTCTATTTCTTTAATTAAAGTACTAACTTTGTCATGTTCTTTTTCCAATTCAATCATTTCTATATTCAGTTCTTCTTTCTTAACTTTTACAATGTCTTCAGATTCCTTTATTTTGCTTACACCGTTTTTATACTTCTTTATATTTTCTTCTTATATCCTTCTAAAATTTTCTAGCATTTTTTGTTACTGTGAAATCAAACTGAGGAAATGTTTAGGTGTGGTGAAGTTTGTCCTTTTGAGTTTCTTTAGTTAATCTTTACTTTAATCATTTACTGAAATGTGCAATTTAGCGAAAAATTTAATTATATCTTTTTTGATATCATCTTCTAAATTAAAATCAGCTAATTTAAAGTTAGCCACATCAACTAGTGCTTCTTCAGGCCACTCAAAGAACCAATCAATAGTGGCATTTGCAATTAAGCCAGGGAAGTTACGGCATCTGTTCCTTAATTGATCTCCAGCAGGTGAAAAGCACATGCACAAGTGTAAATTATCTTTAAGTTTGTTTAATTAATAATTCCACTCTTCAGAGTGCAGAACTCCTTCTTTTTTCATGTCTGAACGTAGTGGTCTCATCAATTCATCTTTTTCACCTTCATTTTAAATACCATACACCATACCATTTGTAATTACGGTGTTTATTACTTCTAAGAAGTTTTCTTGTATAATATGAGAGTCGTTGAATAAGAAAACTTTTGGTCTAGTAACAACATTTTCGTACATCTCTCTGAAATTCTCAAGTAATGATTCAAGATTGTAATTTCTCGCTAATGTTAGGGTGAACAATTTCATACCGGATGAAAAAGCAGCTAGTTTGCAAGTTGATGTTTTACCCGAACCACCGACTCCGATCATCAAAGAATTGCCTCTTGGCATTCTAAATATCCTAGATATAGTGACAATATGATAAAGTGCATTTTTGAACATGACAAGTTCCATAGGAGGGTTTTCTTCATTGTAAACATCGAGTATCTTGACCCATTGAGGTTTGATGTGATCAAAATCACCAACATCTTCGTACAGTCTCCATTGATCTATCATATCCATTCCGGGGTCCAGGGTAAGGAAGTCACCGAACAAAATAGGGTTAGTCATAGCATGTTCTGCCGATTCCGAAAAGTCTTTCTTAAGTGCTTCTGGGATGATCTCTTCTTCGAAAATAGAACGGTCTTCAGCGGTCATGAGGCGATCCTAGATGACTTTATGCATTTCATGGCGCCACAGACGTACGAAGTCTTTAGTGGTTTCAAACTTGTCGATGGTGGATTGCATTACACCCTCGTATACTTTATTAATGTCGCGCATGTTGAAAATGTAGTGAAATTTGATGGGTGTTCTTGATAGTTTATTTCCTATTTCATCGAATGTGCGTATTGTCATAGCTGCCATTTCTTTCGTCATGATTTCAAGCTTTTTGTTTCCACTCCAAAACTTGTCAATATGCCCCTTGAGAATCTGTTAGTATATGTACATCTTTGTTTCGTCCAAACTCTCATGCATAACATATGTGTTGATTTGGGAGATAAACCTAGGGTCGATATAGTTACGTCCTCCACCAGGAGGCAGAAACGACATTAAGTACTTGACTTTTTTGATTTAAATTTGGTCGAGACTGCCTTTGCGCTCCCAGCAGTACTTGAACTCAAACAAGAACTTCATAAAGGCAATGACCTGTTGCGTGTTGTATGCATCTTTCTGTGGCATACTCATGTCATCAATAAAGCAAATGAGTTGTTTGTTTTGTTTAGGCTTCATGTTTTTACCTATGTCTTTCTCCATGCATTCCATCAACCAATTCTACATGTCAATTGACTTAGTTGATGAACTGAAATTAAGGTTGAGTACAAAGTTTTCCTCGTAGTCCATTGTTTGTAAGTAGCTTTTGAGCACTACTGTTTTAGACACACCGCTTTCACCTATCAATGCAAAGGAATGGCCGCGCTCCACATGAAGCTTAGATAGATATATTTACTTAGCAGTTTCTTCAGTTGGAACAAGAATTTTTGCAAATTCACCATTCTCAGGAGGTTTTTAAGACGACTTTAGTGATGTCCATTTTTTGAATTCAACATCTTGTCCTTTTGTGTCCAGATAAATGTCAAATTAAGATTTACCTATATTAGAAATAGATATTTCTTCGTTTTCAAGTAGAGTTTTAAACTTTTCATTAAATTTCTTCCTCTCTCCAAACTCCAGACAACCTCCTATACCCCACATAGCAGAGAATACAAATATCTTGTGTAACAATTCGTCTTCCATGCTTTCTAAGAACTTAGTTTCTTCCATCATGATATCCATCAAAACACACATTTGTCTGACCAAATTCATTTCTGTATTAGGTTGCAGTTCTATCAATGCGCCTTTCTTTTCTTTATCATCAAGGCCTTCCTTCAAATACTTCACCAAAGGATCAATAAACTGATCAGTGTAAGCCTCTAACTTTTCTCTTACCTTATCAGGTCTCTTTTCACTTGCGATACCCTCACTAAAACCTAATTTACACCATCTCTAATACGCAGGTTTGTAACCTAACAATGCATTATCCATATAGACTACCCCACATCTGGATATAGTCGCCTTACTACTCTAAGCCAAGTCATCTACTTCAAGTATGAGTTTACAATGAGGCAGAAGTGCTATCCTGTCACTACCACTTAATGTCAACAACTTCGAGTCATCCATAACACTGTTCATGTCTTCAATCCACTTAGCGTCAATGTCTCCATCAAACACGATCCATTTCTCTTCATCCTTCACTTTAATGCGGTTGTCATTGCATTGTCTGTAGACTTTAGACAGCATCCCATCAATCCAGTCACCCGTGTCAGTGTTGGCTTACCCCTACAGTTCGATTACGGGTCTATCTTTAGGGTTAATACGCCAAATGCGCGTCTTGATGCCATCCTCAGTTTTGGCATTTTTTAGTGCTTCGATGATGGTCGACTTGCCTGCACATGTTGGCCCTACAACCATTGTAGTATGTCTTGTTTACATTGTTTCATACATGTGGATTGTTTTGTTCACTTGGTGAATGCACTCGGATTCGTATAGTTCCAAATTTCTTTTATCCTCGCGTTCAAATATCTTGATAATAGTGTCTTTAATCGGCGGGAAGTCAGTTCTAGTGATGTCTACATTGGCAAACAGACCTTCAATCAGACTGAAGAACAGTTCTTGGTCTTCATAGGTGAAGCGAGGAGTGTTCATATCACGCAATGCTTTCATGATGATACCGAATTCATCCCTCTTGCCGTCATCACGTTTTAATTCGCCTGCCATCACTAATGCTGCTTTCAGTGTCCTTAATCCAAAGTCATAATGCATTTGTTTGGACAGTTTTTCATCGCATAGTTTGTACAGCTTAGCCATCTTGCTCGCTAAGCCTCTGGCATCCTTGAAACCTTCAGACATGAGTTTAATCTCGCAAATTAAATCAATGTCAGGCACAATCATTGTCATTGGTCTGAATAGTGCTTTAAGATTATCTGGCAATTCAGTTCTGCCTAATTATGTAGGGTTCATCGTGATAAACAGAGCTACAGTACTTCGCATAGTCACTCTGATCCCATCAAAGTTTATCACATCTTTCTTTCTCTTCAATGCATCTTGGATTTCCGCAATTTGAGTTGCAGCCACTGATAAAACTTCTTCATTAATACGGTTGAATTCGTCGAAACAACCCCAAAAACCGGCACTGGCCAATCCTCCATATATATTAGCTAAATTATATTTAGTCATTGTCTCACCACAATTAGTTACTACACATCTGATGGCAAGATTCTTGGCCAAATCCTTGACAGTTTCAGTTTTACCTGTTCCGGCAGGTCCAGCAGGTGCCCCTCCTAAGAAAAACTTCATAGCTGTTGTCAGCGTCATAATGCATCTGTCAGTAAGTGGTGTAATAACTAACCTATCTTTGAGTCCTTGTTATTCTTAACATTAATGTTAGTTCCAAGTACATTGTTGCACGTTGATTATATCAGTGTCGTTGTCAAATTAGAATCTGAGTTGTGACTCCCATTGGAATTCTTTCGTGTCGAGAATTGAGTCACGCACGAAGTCACCCACTATATCCCGAGAGTGTACACTACATGTAATCAATATATTGATCTTTAACCTTAATTTTTTGTCATTGGTCTCGATCAGTTGATCAGTTAGATCTTCGAGTTCCTGGTATTGCTTTTGATACTCAACTTTCATTCCCTTTTTGAATCCACTTTTGATTTTCGCAAAGGTGTCCTCGACTCGCCAGGACCACCACACCGTTTCAGATGAGATAACAACCATACTTAAGTGTTCTTGTAACCAATCAGCCCTTTTTCTCTTCGATTACTATTAAATCCCTTCTTTGCATAACTTTTTAAGTGAATTTACCATTTCAGCTTCAACTTTGTTCAACCATGTTTCAACTTTGCCTTCAGGTTTTACGTTTTCACTTTAATCAAAACGTTCATCCTCGTCTGATATCATACCTTGAATCAATTGTGTGGGTGTGAACATCAACATTTTGCAATTGTCGAATAACTTGCTGCTGCAGAAGTCTTGAACTACTTTTGGATCTTGTGAACCAAGTATACACAGTAGATCATCATTTGACACGAATTAAAAGCGTGGGCATTTAGTCTTCTTGTCGTCCAGTTATTTGGAAAGATTACGTTGGCAGTTCTCTAAGCCTTTTAAAATTTCTTCGAGTTGTCTGCAAGTATTTTTATTACAAATTCCTAAAATAGCTCTGTTATTGAATGCATTTTCTGCAATTTTGGTCTAGTCTTTGTCTAGTTTCATAAATTCCTTAGTCTCACTTTTGAGTTGAGTTTTGATTTCATCATTTTTGAATATTATTTCCAGATTCATGTACTTAGTTTGTACAAATGACCATTGTTCCACTGTTTCAGTTACATCGTTTAATTGCTCTTCAATTTTCTTAAGTTTAGTTTTAAGTTCAGGGTTGTCTAATAAACCTCTGTCTGTAGCCATTGTTGAGACCATATATTGATCTTCTTCAAGTTTAGATCTTATATCTTCTGTACCTGATAGTAGTTACACATTTTTACCATCACGGTCTTTTTTGACAATATTTAGTTGCTATTCCTTCCAAGTGGATTCGATTTTAAGGATATCTTTTTCAAGATTTTCTTGTGTTTTAGCTTTTTCTGCAATTTCTCGTATTTATTCATCATATTCACTAAGTTTGAGTTTCATTACATCTGCAACTGTCATAGTCTTCATCTCAGTGTTGATTGGCACTTTAACCTCTTCAGATATTTCACGGAAGTGCACTTCCTTGACACCTTCAACCTTCAAACACTCGATTAATTCAGTATTCTTCCTCAACTCGTCAGTCTTCTGCATTAAATTTGTATACTGATGTTCTGTTTCATAGTTTTTACCTCTTAAATCCTTACGAATTTTCTTGGGCAAGTCCTCAGCCAATGCTTTTAAGTCTTTAGTGACTAATTCTTTCCAATGTTTAGATAAAAACTCATCCATTTTCTTTTTGTATCCTCTCTAAATTTCAAAGATTGGTTTGATATGATTAAGCTTTTCATCGACAGCCGACAGTTTCTCTTACTTACTAATAGGCAAATCAAACAATTTCTGATCTTTAGTTATAGTTTCTTTCTTTTCTTTTAGGATGTTCATTCTTATTGTGAAATCATCTTAGATTTCTAAAGCATCTTCAATGGGTATTTTACAGTGAGGTCCACTTTTCAAGAATTGAGCATTGAATTCAGCAATCTGAATACTAAATTCATTATCTATCTTTTTAGTATCATTTGCGAAACTTTTATTCTCTTCATTCATGTCTTTCTGTTTCTTATAAGTGAGATCAACAATATCACCCCATCTTTTATAGATAGTTTTGATTTCAAGCATCATTTCAATTAACTCTCTGTCTGAGTCAGTATTCATCAATTAATGATATGACAACTACATGAAGAATGTTCTTACTCTTTCTCTGATTGAATGCATTGTTAATTGCATTTTGTGAGATTCATTGCGTATTTGAGCAATTCTTTCAAGAATTAACTTCAGTTTTAAGATGTTTGATGCTTTTTCGTTAATCTCTTTTTCTTAATCTATGCATATTGTTCGGAATTCCTCTTAATCCATTTTAGTTTTCAATAAAAGCTGTTTGCCTTATTTTTGGAGGTTTTCGTATGCCTTATTCATGACCTCTTGGTTGAAATCCTTGAGATCGACAACTTAGAACTCTTTTCTGATCAGATTTTCACCAGTTTCTTGTTTCTCTTTAAATGTATCATATATGAGCTTGTACCTATACATTTGTTTTTCGATGTATTAAGTAGTTAGATACTTTTCTGGTTAACCTTTAAGATCTTCAAGTTCAATGTTTTCATTTAACTTGAGCTTTTCCTTATTCTGTGTCAACTCTTGTTTGATTTTATTTAAATTATCCTCTGTAAGATTTGTTTCAAGTCCATTTTTCAACAAGTTTAATATCAAGTGATTCTTAGTATCACCGAAAAATGTATGTGCTTAGTCTTCAAGATCTGTTTAATTTGCAAGATCCCCCTCCTTGAATAAGTCAAATATTGGATTTGGTGCCTTATTCTTATCCTCGTTACCTGTCCTTTCAATATCCTTAAACCTAGGCATATTCTTACTGATGTCATAAACCTGGTTAACAATTGATTTCAAGTTATCAACGACATCCTTAGGCATTGGATCCAGAGTTACATCTGGGATGATAGTTTGTACAGATATCTTGAACAACCAAGGCAGTTTGTCGTCAAACCCAACAAGTCTCAGCAACTTTTCAGTCAGGCAAAACAGCACTGCAAGCGTGTTCAGACCTTTTGCGATGCATTTTATCAGTGAATTCAATATGCGGATTTCAACTTAAAATTTGAACATTCTTAATGAATCATACACTTTGAGGCCAGATTTAGGGTCTTTATCGTTCTTACTACTACTTTGTTGTTGTTGGTAGGTCTTGATAGTGAACTCAATGATATTGCATGCTGCGCGTATAGCTTCCATTTGGGTAGTGACAGTAGTGTTATGTACCCTTATTTCGTCACTCACTTCACTCATGAATTCATGCATGGATGGTTTATGGATTGACAACTTTATTAAGTCCAACTTCCAGATGTATAGGATAGAATTGTTAATGGTTGTCAATTCTTTCACAATTGCAAGTCTAGTTTTGTTTATTTTGTTAATCTCTCCGGTGCATCTGTCAATTTAAGTACGTTTGTTAATACTTTTCCAGTCTTTTTGGGTTCCTTCATCAATAGTTTTACCTAAGTCTTTTAGATATTCGCTCATGATAGTTTTCTTTTCAAAAGAATTGAATGAGCGTTGAATCTCATTTTATTCGTTTAGCATGTATTTGAGACCACTTATTTCTTCTTAATAGCGTTACTCATTGAGTACAAGATTTTGAATGTTGCGTGACAACTCGATGCCTAAGGAGTCCATGTATTTGGCTTCTTTGATAAACTCAAGAACATCATCTATCATTTCAACTTGGAATTTGCGGTTTGTTTGTTGGTCTAAGTTCCTGTCTTTACCTGTTTACTCATTTTTAGTCTCTTTTATTATCTTTTTTGTCGACAAGTTTTTAAGCACTTCTCGTCCATGATCTTTCCAGTCTTTCTCAACTTCACCGATTTATCCTACTTTACCATCTTCTCCTTAAAATAATTTGCGGAATTTTTTGAAAGCTTCGATGATTGTATTTTTCTGAGATTTTTCTATATCAAGTTTTTCCTGATTCTTAGCTAATTATGCAAAAGGTGCATAACCCCTGTGATATAATTGTTTAGCCCATATCAACTTCCTTGCAAAATATGGTATTGTAGATGATACTGGCGGATTAGTCTTATGTTGTTAAAATATTTCAGTATAGTTCCTCAACTCAACTTTGGTTTAATCTTCAAGTACTTCAGTGAAGTTGTCAGATGAATTGTCCTTTAAAACTTTATTAATATTCTTGAACTTTTCAAGCATTTTGAACTTGTCAATGGATGACCTCACAGATGCGAACTGTTCCTTAATAGCCTTCCCTATCTTGATGTCAAGTGCACTCCTCGCTAAGTCAAAGTCTTTGATTAGTTTATTAAAGTCCTCCAGTCGTTGTTTGTCAAACAGACGTTCAACTTGCACCTTGAACAGTTTGAACATGTCAAAGGTGGCTTCTTTCGACTCTTTAAGGAAGTTGGCATCACCTATGACTTGAGTTAGCTCATTGTCAATCAAGCCATTGTGCATTTCGATGGTTTGTAGTTTATCATACAACTCTTTCAACCTTGTAACTGTAGTACGGGTCTCTTTGAACAGTTCTTGGGACTCATCCCATGAATATTCAGAATTTTCATCCTTAACGTCTCTTTTGGTTGAGATTTAGACATCTTCGAATGTTTGTGCTACTTCCATGCCACTTTTGGATTCTTTCATGAGTTCACCAAGTTCAAACTTGGTTTCTGTGATGTTCCTCAGATTCCTGGTGACAACTTTCCTTACTTTATGGTTAATCTCGCGTTCAACTGAATCCATCAGATTCTTGAACCTTGCTAGATCTTTGTGGAAGTGTTTAGTGTTCATCCAAATCAACTTGAGGTGGTTGATTAAGTTAGTTATTGGTTCTTTCATACTGTCGAGTCCAGTATCTTTTTTATGTGAATTCGAGTCAATAGAATTGAAATGCCTTTCCAATGTGCAAACTAAGTTCTCATCCTCTTTTATCTTTATGTATTCGCGTTAGAGTTCATCTTGAGACTTCCGGTAGATTTCAAGGATCTCATTGTTCCTCTTTTCTGCAGCATGGTCAATGGAGTAAGCCAAAGTCTTCTCTAAAACCTTGACTCGTTCGTCATTGACAAGTTTGTATGCTTTTGTCAGCTTGGCACCCTTGCTTTTCCATTATTTTATTTCATCAGTAGGTTTGCTAACAGTGGTGTTTTTCATGTCATTGATATCGCTTAATACTTCGTTAATCTTTTTGGTTAAGACCTCAAGTTGGCCTTCTATTTGTTTGAGTAGTGGTGTATTTTTGGAATTCTCCTCCATAGTGCCTTCAACTTTCATGACATCAATGGTGAACTCCGACTCCAGCTGTGAAATGGTGTTATGCATTACTTTACTAAAGCGTGAAGTCACGTTTCTGAATTCGCTTAGATTATTAGGTGAAAGATTTTGTTAGTCAACGGGCAGAAAGATGTTATCGATGATGTAACAAAGGTTATCCATCTTTTCGATTAATTTACTGTTTTCTATATTATTCGTCGTCA
>Ga0206692_1040728_pt1 | contig 13810 bp, 22 predicted proteins | sample M240m12015metaT_FD_159670 | JGI IMG/M metagenome (GOLD analysis project Ga0206692, IMG submission 159670) | Metatranscriptome of ammonia-oxidizing marine archaeal communities from Monterey Bay, California, United States - M2 40m 12015... | ecosystem: Environmental > Aquatic > Marine > Intertidal... | reverse complement strand
GGATGTCTAACCAGAAAAATGACAAATCAAAAATTATAAAGAAAATGACTGATCTATGTTAGATTATCGACTCAGTCTTCTTACCTGTCGACTACGAAAAAATCTCTCCAAATAATCTAAGCGAATTCAGAAATGTTACAAGCAAATTCAGCAAAGTAATGCACAACACGATCTCCCAACTGCAGTCTGAGTTCTCAGAGGACATCATTAAGATTGATGGATCAGCCGAGGACAACTGCCGCAATCCTGAGTTACTCGACCAAATCGAGGACCAGGTACAACGCCTAAGCATCAAAGTTAAAGAAATGCTCAATGAAATCGAAAATGAAAAAAATGGGATTGATCCAAAAAACCCTGATATAAAGAAAGAATATATCAATAAACCAAACGACGAAATAAAGTTTTGGAAGTCCAAAGGTGCCAAACTGAACAAGGCATATAAACTCACCCAGGATGACCGAGTTAAAGTGCTTACAGATACGCTACTGTATGCCAACAACAACTATGGCAGAAACAGCAAGGTACTCGACGACTACAAGAAACAGATGGATGAACTGTAACGTGAGTAAATAAAAATAAAGGAAGACGAAAACCTAGTTGCAACACTTGAACGCCACTACAACGCTATTGACCCTAACTCCATCAGGAAGGAAGGTCATTCTTTGAGCAACTTTGTGGAACCAATTAGCAATCTGATAACACACACCAAACTCATTTGGATGAACACTAAACACTTCCACAAAGACACAGCCAGGTTCAAGTTACTCATGGACTCGGTTGAGAAGGAAATCAACAACTACATCAGGAAGATCATCAAAACCAAACTGCTCAAAATTGATAATGACAAATTCAACCTCAGTCTGTTAATGAGTGAGCTTGCCTACGGTGAACAAGCTGCAAAAACATTTGAAAATGAGTACAAACAGATCAAAAAAGATGTGAAAGAAGAGAATAATGAACTCTCTTGGGAAGACTCTCCTGATATGTTTAAACAAACAAAGACAACTATCGAAAGAGTAAAGAAATTGATCGAGAAATTCAAAGATATCGATGCTCATGCAATTCTTATCGAAACAGAACTAACTCAGGTCATTGGAGATGCAAATTTCCTAAAAGAAGCTAAAGAAGCAACATTCCAAATGTTTATGATATTCAAAGATGAGTCTGAAAAGTTGTTTGACAAGGATAATCAAATTGCATTTGATAAACTAATTAAAGAGTTTGACAATAAAATGTCAATTCTGGACGACAAGATCAAAAATGCTATGAATGAGCAATTCAAGTCAGTGCGCTCATCAATCGACAAGTTCAAGATGCTCGAGAAATTCAAAAGTATCAAGAAGGTGATGAACAAGGAGAAGGATGAAAAGGAAGACAACATCTTCAATGAAGTGCTCAACGACTACAACCAAAAGGAGTTACACAACTACACAATGATTTTCGAAAATCATAAACACAACCCACCCGTCAACGACACTATCCCTTAGTATGCACGCAAAATAATCTGGGCCAAACAGTTGTAGAACAGAGGGTACGCACCTTTTGCATACCTAGCCAAAAACCAAGAAAAGTTGGACCTGGACAAGACCATGAAGGCATCCATAATCGAGTCATTCAAACGGTTCCGCAAACTGTTCTAAGGCGAGGGGGAAAGCAAAACCGAGAAGATAGGATACATCAAGGAAGTTGAAAGGGAGTGGAAAGACCATGGACGTGAAGTGCTCAAGAACTTGTCAACAAAAAAGATCATCAAAGAAATTGGTTTAATCAAGCCTGAAGAGGGTAGTAAGTCTGCAAAAGACAAACATGCTGACTTAACCAACCGCAGGTTTGAAGTTGAAATGATCTAAGATGTACTTGAGTTCATCAAAGAAGCAAAGTATATGGACTCTCTAGGAGTTGAGTTATCAAGGAACATCCAAAATTTAGTCTTAAATGAGAACAGATAATAATTCGAAATCAACAATTTGAATTAAATGTTAAACGAATACAATGAAATTCAGAACAGTTTCCAACTCTTTGAGAAGAAAACCATCATGTCTGAGTTCTTAAAAGACTTAGGCAAAATAATTGAAGAAGGAACCCAGAAAGACTGGAAGTCTATCAACAAACAGACTTACATCATGCGCTGCATGGGAGAAATCAACAAAATCAACAAAACACGACTTATGGTTGTGAAAGACCTTACCACCATCAACATTGAAATCAAAAGCATCCACAAACTGGACTTAGTTGCGCTGAAAGTCAACATGCCTTCTATGAATGAGTTCATGAACATTCAGAATGAGCAGATCAAGACACACAACGCCAGGTTGACTGCACGCATGGAGACCGTCAAGAACTCATGCAACATCATTCAATTCATTGTCAGAGACTATGCCAAAGATAAAAAGGATAGTAAGGGTGAGAAAGACACAAAGGCCACAGGCAAGTGTTAAGACTCATTGAGAATGTTCAAGTTTTACACTGAAATACGTTTGTTGAATGCACTCATCAAATGCATTGTCAAAGGTTTGAATACACTCGCAGTTATGTTCTGTCTGACAGAGAAAGTGTTGAGACTGAATGGCTTTGACGCTCGCCTTCCCTGGTTGTTCAGTATTTCAGTAAACGCGATCAATCCTGATGTGACTCTTGATCCTATGCCAAAGGATGTAGTCGATACTATGAAGTCTCTAGTCAGTATGATCTAAGATATTGGCAAAAACATGCCACGTTTCAAGGATATCGAGCGATCAATTTACGACAAAGATTATAAAGCTACCATGTTTGAGTTATTTAAGGAAGGCGACCTAGCCATGTACACAGATCTTGAAGAATATGCGCAAACTTTCTATGGAGACACTAAAAACCATAAAATTGTCAATTTGATCAAGAACAGTATTGAACAATATCTAACTGAAGACAGTCTCAACAAAATCAAACAAGAACTGACCTTTAGGAAAGAAAAACTTAAGCTAAATGAAAACATTGAACTTGAAGACTTAAAGAGCTCACCAGAGAAGTAATTGACCACAACTTAAATCGAAAAACAGATGTACAAGTTCAAGGTTATATATGATCAATTTAAAGAAGAAATTGAGTCAGGTGAGAATTTGTTAATCCGCAAAGAGTTCTATGTCATCGACTTGCGCGACTTTAACAACCAGGTCATGGAAAAAGCACAGGAAAACTTGCAGAACTAAGGCAGACAACTACTCATTAAAACCAAGATGGAGTAAGACGAATTCAAGTCTGATTGTTACAAGTGGGACTGCGATCTTAATGAAGAAGTGGGCGACAGCATTGAGAAACTCAGAGTGGTATTGGAGCGCATCACCACGATCCGCAGCAAATCCAACAACATGCAAATACTGATGCATGCAATCAGGGATAGATGCCGCACATTCTTCATGTAACTCAACCACAAGTATCTTGTCGCATCCGAATCTGATAAAGACATTGACTTAATTGAAATGATGCTTGATGTCAAGAATATATACCAAAAGTGGAGTGATATAATTGACCTAACATATGAAAAGCAACACAAACTTGAGGATAACAAGAAGAGATGTTCAGAACTCACACAAACACGAGATAAGGATTTCAAAACTGCAAGTGAAGTATTTGCAAAAGAATTCCAGGCTAATGGTCCACATTGTCTCAATGTTAGTATCAAAGATGGATTGGAGAAGTATGACACATACATTTTAAGTATTGAAAGTTTAAAAGTTGAAAAAGAAGAGATCATCACTGACCAGAAGCTGTTCAACCTACCCATTTCTAAGTATGAAAAGATATCTGCGGTTGAAGGGAAACTTAAACACTTAGCCCCTTTGATGGACATTTAACGCAGACATGAACTCAAAATGGAGAAATTCCGATCTTCAGGTTGGAAACAATTGAATACAAAAGACTAACGCGACCATTCAGAAAACATCAAAAAGGAGGTGTCTAAGTTGAACAGAGGCAAAAAGTAAGATAGTGAACCTCAATACAATAACATGATATTAATGAAAGAAGAACTACTTAAGCAAGCAGACCTCATCGACTGCCTCAGAATTGATGGCGTCAAAGACTTACACTTCCAAGAAATATCCAATGAGATGAAGATCCCAATCAGCTGTGATGTCAAAAACATGGAAACAAGAGAAGTTTTATTATTGTTAAAAGAACCTCATCTTTCAGAGAAAGAGGACTTCCTTCGCGAAGTAGCTGATAAGGCAAAGAATCAAGAAAACTTGGAGAAAGAAATTTTAAAGATTGAAGTTACATGGAAGGAGTTTGCAATGACTATTGTGCCTAAAGGGGGTCGTGATGATGGTAAAATTGTGTATTTACTTTCAGGCACTGATGAAATCCGCACTAAACTCGAGGAGGACATGTAAATGGTGAACACTATGGCATCTGACAGAGGACTCATGGACAACCCTGAATTGAAGAACAAACTCAAGAAAATTGAAGAACAACTCACAGATGTCAATGAAACTGTCGAACAATGGTCCTTAGTCCAACAAAAGTACTTAAATCTCGAAATCATTTTTAGAAATGATGAAATCAAGACACAACTCAAAGCTGAAACCAAAGAATTCATGAAACTTGACAAAGAATAATCTAAGATTGCTGAGAATGCATAGAACAACAAAATGATACTTGGTATTTGCAACAAAACTACATAACAATCCTTAATTGATATCTTACGTGGACTTGAAAATTGTCAAAGGAATCTTTCAAAGTATCTTGATGACAAGAAGACTAAGTGTCCAAGGTTCTAATTTGTATCCAACGATGACCTTCTTTGTATTCTAGGCTCACAGGATCCAAAAATTGTGCAAGACTTTACAGACAGTAAACTGTTCGACAACTGCAAAGAATTAATTTTCACACCAACCACGCTTGTACAAGGCATGATCTCAGGCGAGAATGAAGAATTCAGATTCTTCGAAACAGTGAAACCTGAAGGCAAAGTTGAAGTATGGCTGAATGATGTTGAAGTTGAAATGATGAGTTCATTGAGGAAACTAACAAAGGAATGCATCTAATGGTAATCTAAAGATAACCGACACGACTGGCTTAAAAAACACTTAGGTATGTGTGTGATTGCATCTGAAACAGTCTGGTGGTCATGGAGAGTGGAAGATACATTCGAGAAAGTCAAAGCTGGCAACAAGAAAGGAATGAAGCTCGAGTAACAGAAACAATTTAATGAACTAGACGCATTAAGTGCTCTACTGACAGATCCAGCGTAATCCAAACGTGATAGGATTAAAATCAACATCATGATCATCTGCACTGTGCACTCCAGAGATATTGTGGCTGACTTCGTACGGGACTCTATCTTAGATCGTAAAGAATTCCAATGGGAGTCTCAACTCCGCTTCTAATTCGACAATGAAACTGAAATTATCAAAATCCAACAATGCACATGGAACTAAGAATACTGCTATGAGTACCAGGGATTAAAAGACAGATTAGTGATAACACCACTCACTGATAGGTGTATCATGACACTCACTACAGCAATGAAGTTCTTCTTAGGAGGTGCTCCGGCCGGACCTGCAGGCACAGGTAAAACTGAGTCTGTCAAGGACTTGGCTAAGAATCTAGCTGTGCGTTGTGTTGTGACTAACTGCGGCGATACCATGACTAAGTTTCAACTTGCTAATATCTATGGTGGACTTGCAAGTGCCGGTTTCTGGGGATGCTTTGATGAATTCAATCGTATCAATGAAGAAGTATTATCAGTTGCTGCAACCCAGGTAGCTGAAATCCAAGATGCATTACGCAAGAAAAAGGATGTAATTAACTTCGATGGTATGCGCATCACCATGCGTGAAACTGTCGCACTCTTTATCACCATGAACCCCACTTACTTGGGCCGTACTGAATTGCCAGACAACTTGAAAGTGTTGTTCAGACCTATGACAATGATGGTGCCTGATATTGACCTTATTTGCGAAATTAGACTTATGTCAGAAGGTTTCAAAGAGGCTCGTTTGCTTGCAGGTAAAATGGCACGTTTGTATAAACTGTGTGATGACAAACTATCTAAACAACAGCATTACGACTTCGGTCTGCGTACATTGAAAGCTGCACTTGTCATGGCTGGCGAATTGAAAAGAGATGACGGAAAAAGAGACGAATTTGGCATCTTGATGAAAGCTTTAAGAGACATGAATACTCCTCGTTTTACATTCTCAGATCAGGAACTCTTCTACACTCTCATTGAAGGTTTGTTTGCAAATGTTGACATAACCAGACATGACTTCCCTCCAATCAAAGAGACTATCATGAAAGTGCTTGACAGACAAGAAATGCGCAACACTGAACAATTCCCAGAAGAAAGTGAACATATTGTGACCAAGACTGTGCATCTCTATGAAACTATGTACACTCGACACACAACACTCGTCACTGGACCTTCATGCGCAGGAAAAACAACCATCATGGAGACCCTTAAAGCTGCGAAGACTGAGGATGGCTGCAAAACCTCCATATTCCGCATCAACCCTAAGGATAGACCTGTCATTGAGTTGTAAGGTGAGGCTAATCCAGATACAGGTGATTGGATCGACGGACTCCTCTCGAAAATATACAGGAAATTGAATGACAATCGCATCAAAGTTAAAGATGAAGAAAAGTGGATTGTGTTTGACGGAGACATGGATGCTAAATGGATTGAAGACATGAACAGTGTGATGGATGACTCCAAATTGTTAACTTTGTCGGGTTCCGACCGTATCATGTTGCTGCCTCATTGTAAACTAGTGTTGGAAAGTGAAGACTTAGCTTACAGTTCCAAAGCTACTATATCTCGCACAGGTGTTGTTTAAATGGATAACTCATTGATGGGTTAAAAGCCATACTAATTCAGGTGGACCAAACTCTATTATCCAGATGGAAATAATCCAGAGAAAAGACCAGACAAAATGCGTGAAGTGCTAGAGGAATAATCCGAACAGTTCTTAGAACCATTGATCAAATTTATGAAACTGGGCATTGACGATATTAACAATGAGAAAGTTAGTCCAATTGCAGAGGTACAACCTAAAACTGAAATGGCTTTGGTAGCTCAAATGTGTAAATTGATGGATATTCTAATGTTCGAGACCAAACTTGATGTGCAAAGTTTTGACCAAGAACACCTTGTCAAAATATTTATATTTTCATTAGTATGGGGGCTTGGTTCATGCATCATGTGGGAGGAAAGAACTAGATTCAACAAATTGCTCCTGCAACTAATTGAAAAGAATGAAATGGAAAAACCTGGGGCAAAGAATTTGTTCGACATTTAGCTTAAAGTGGAAGAAAATGATGTTAAATTCGTTCCATGGTAAAAATTAAAAACAGATTAAGTTCCTCCAGAAGATGGTTCGTTTTCTAAGATATTGGTACCGACTGAGGAAACAGCTAAATAACAATATTTTGCAAGAATTCACTTCCAGAAATTTGTACCAATCATTATTTGCGGTGAGAGTGGTGTTTCTAAAACTGTAGTTATCAAAAACTATCTCAAAACTTTAGATTCTGAAAAATTCACTCAACTTAGTCTTAGCTTTAGTTCATCTACAAAATCAATTGACTTGTAAAACAATTTAGTGGTTGAAAACCTTGAGAAAGACTCTGGAACGCAGTATAAGCCGAAGTCGAACAAAATTCTATCTTGCTGGATCGACGACATGAGCATGCCAAAGAAAGATCCATACAACACTCAACAGGTCATCGCATACATGAAGTTCTTCATTGAAAATGGCTAGTGTTGGGAGCGTGCAGGCACATGTTCGGGTCTCTTAAGCCAATTACATGTCAAAAAAGATAAAATCAGGTATGTAATGACTATGTTGCCTCCAGGAGGAGGTCGTAATTCAGTGGATCCAAGGTTTATCTCACAAGTTACATGTTAAGTAATGTAAGAAAGTACTGACAAAACTAAGAAAGAAATCTAAACATCAATCTTAAATGGCCATATTGAAAGATAGTGGAGTGGAGATGTCAAACTTAAAAAGATGTCTAGCGACTTGTCAGACATGACCATTGATTTGTTCGATAACATTACTAAGAAATTGGCAAGAACACCCATTAAGTTCCATTAGATTTTCAACCTTAGTGATGTTAACAAAATCTATCAAGGTATTATGCAATCAGATCAACAGAAGTTCGAAGGTCCAAAAGACTTTGTAAGACTGTGGAGACATGAATCCAAAAAAGTTATAGAAGACAGGTTGATGACCCAAGAGGATCGCGATTTATTTTCGAAAGATATAACCAGTGAAGCTATTAAAAAGAAATTCCCGGAATCAGCTGAGTCAGCAATGGCTGACCCAATCTTGTATGGTGACTTCATCGAATTGAAGATGGGTGAAGACCTAGGCGACCAAGTGCGTCTATACGAAGACTGTGGTGATTAGGATAAAATCAGTAGCAAATGGGATGAAATCTTAACTTTCTATAACGAGGATAACCCACCAATGGAGTTGGTGATGTTTGACATGGCAGTGTAACACATGATTACCATCTCGCGTATAATTAGAATGCCTAGGGGTAATGCACTTATGATTGGTGTCGGAGGTTCTGGTAAGACTTCAACTTGTAGACTTGCCGCATTCTCTGCAGGAATCAAAATCTTTACTCTAACATTGGCTAGAAATTAAGGCAAACCCGAGTTGCTTGAAAATCTGAAAGAATTATAAGAAAATTGTGTGGTAAGACCTAAAATGTTTATGTTCAACGACTCGCATGTTGTACAAGAAAATTTTATGGAAATAATTAATACAGTTTGCACGAATGCAATGGTATATGGACTATAAGGGGATGGTGATAAAGACGACCTAATGCGTCCTCTGCGCGCTGACATGAAACGAGACCAAGTCCACCACTCCGAAGAGTGGAACTACTATTTAGACAAACTCAAAGACAATTTGCACATGTGTCTGTGTTTCTCACCTGCAGGCGAAAGTTTGCGTGATCGTTGCCGTAACTTCCCTGGCTTAGTTTCAAACTCAACCATTGATTGGTTCATGCAATGGCCCGAGGAAGCACTCATTGATGTAGCAAACTTCAAATTAGCAGATTTCAACCTCGAAGATTCAATAAAGCCAGAAGTAATAAACTTATTTGCAAAGATGCATGTAAGTGTTCGTGAATACAGCAAAGATTAAGCAAAAAAACTAAGAAGACTTAATTTTATCACACCTAAACATTTCTTGAATCTAGTTCTGCAATACCAGAAGATGTTAACTAGTTTAAGGAAAATAAGCGAAGAAAACATCAAGAAATAAGAAAATGGTGTAGGCAAAATCATTGAGTCTGAAAACATTGTCAAAATCAAGAAGGCAGATCTGAATGTAGAAATGAAAGCACTAGAAAAAGAAAAAGATATTGTAAATAAACTCATCACAGAGATTGAAGAAAGTACAATCAAGACAACAAAGGCTCAGACTGATGCAGAAATTCTAAACATTGAAATTGCCAAAAAAGTGGAGGAAGTCAGTGCAAAACAGATTAAAGCTGACGCTGTAGTAAAAGATGCTATGCGAATAAAAGCAGAAGTAGAAATCACTGTTAAAGAAAACCTAAACGAAGGTGATATTAAAGCAATGGCAGGTATTCTTGGCAACCCGCCTGAGAAAATCAAATTGATTCTGTCAGCTGTTGCATGTCTGAACCCTACCGGAGTCTCATTGCCATTCCAAGCACTTTTCGGCAAAGCGAGTGTATGCTTCGCAGGCATCCGCGACTTCATTGATGTAGGAGGAGCGGGCCATAAGATGAAGGGAGGTGACCTGTCGAAATGTACTGCACTGATCGACCAATTGTTCAAATTGATCAAAAAAGACCCTAATACAGGTGTCACTGAGATGTCACAATTGTAACAATAGATTAAAGACAAAGTGTCAGGTCCGACTGCCACTCTCTAGCTGTGGGCTTCAATGATGGGTAGTTGGTACACATCTAACAAAAATTTTAACGAGCAAACTGAAATACTTAAGAAAGCATCGAAAGAACTCAATGAAGCCAAAGACAAACAAACAGCAGTCATGAATGAATTAGAGAGACTAGAGACAGAAATGAAACGAATGGAAGCTGAATTGAAAGAAAAGAAAGAAAAGTTGCATGAACTCGAGACTGATTTGGCATTGAAAAAAGCTAATTTGGAAATTGCAGAAAAATTGGTCTCCGGTCTTGGAGATGAGAAAATTTCATGGAATGCAGAAAAGCATTCATTGAGTATTTTGTAAGAAAAACTGGTAGGAGATGCAATGCTTTCCTGTGCATTCTTGACCTAACTGGGACCATTTGAGTCAACGTTCAGACGTGAAATAATGTATAACAACTGGCTTGGGGCAATAGCTAAAACTAAAATCCCATAAGATACTGAGTAGACTGTGACTGGTTTCATGGCTTCAGAAGTGGAGTTGACTAGTTGGGAGACGGAGGGACTGAGTGCAGACACGCAGTCGTCTGAGAACGGTATACTTACTTTAAAGTCGTCGCGCTACCCATTGTGCATTGACCCACAAATGCAAGCAGTCAAGTGGATCAAGAAAAGCTTCGAAGGCCAAATCCAAGTCAAATCCATGAATGATGACTAAGCAAAGTGGCTTGAAATTGCAATCAAAAAGGGCTCACCATTTTTGTTTGAAAATGTTACTGAAGATATTGACCCTATGATTGCACCTATCATCGAGCAAAACTAACAGGTAAGGGGCAACACACTCATTCTCAACATGAATGGCCAAGAACTTGAAGTCCATGAAAACTTCAGAATGTACTTAGTCACTAACATTGCCAATCCTAAATATACACCTGAAGTGTTTGCGTCAGCAGTCATCATTAATTAATGTGTCACTCCAGATGGGCTTAAAGAACAATTGCTTAATAAAATTGTTGACTTTGAAAATGCAGAACTCGAAAGAAGGAGAAAAGAAAATGTAGAAATCATGTCAAGGAATAAAAAAGAAAAGAAGGCACTAGAAGATGAGTTATTGAAAGAATTGTCAAAAGAAGGAGATTTGTTACAAAACACAGCTTTAGTAGCCAAACTTGAGGAATCCAAGACCAAATCAACTTTGATTATTACAATCCTCAGAGAAGCAAAATCTAGTAAAGAAACTATTGACAAAGAACGTATGAGTTAAGAACTAGGTGCAATCAGAGGTCAAGTGCTTTAGTTCGCATTAGATGCACTAGCTGAAATTGAATAAATGTAAAACTTTAGTTTGTCATAGTAATTCAGGTTATTCGACAAGGCATTGCGTACATCTAAACCTGACGCCAATTCGAAAACAAACAGATTGAAGTACATCATCAATACTAACACACAAATTGTATATTTCTAAGGTTGTTTGGCAATATTTGAGAAGCACAAGTTGATGTATTCATTCCATTTGACTACTCGCATCTTGATCAATCAAAACAAAATTGATATGGGACTCTTCAATTTCTTGTTGAGAGGTAACACTAGTTTAGACCCTGCTAAGACTAAAAAAGGCATTCCATGGATTAGCGATGCTAATTGGAAGGATTTGGAGTTGCTTCAGACACTCGACAATAGATTTAAAAACTTCAATGCAGAATTAGTCGAAAATGAAAAGTTGTGGAGGGATTGGTAGGACCAACCTGCCCCTGAAGATGCAGAAATGCCATGTGGCTAACATACACTTGAAATCCTTCAGAAGATTTGCATATTGAAAGTATTCCGCATCGACAGATTAAAAGAAGGCATTTCGATGTAAATTGTAGATAAAATGGGGTCTGAGTAAGTCAAACCATCATATCCTAACATTCATGAAATATACGCTATGTCAGACAAAGCTACACCAACATTGTACATTTTGAGTCCGGGCGCAGACCCTAGGAGCGACATTGTCAGTAAGAAGGAAGATCTCGAAATTAATATGTTTGAGGAATCTCTGGGACAGGGGTCCGACGAAAAAGCAGAACAGGCGATCAAGACCGCTGTTGTGAAAGGTACATGGGTATTCCTGCAGAATTGTCACTTGTTGAAAGCTTGGTTGCCATCACTGGATAGACTACTTGACTCAGAACAAGTAAAGAAGGCACACAAAGACTTCCGTCTCTGGTTGACTACCAAACCAACTGAAGTGTTTCCACTCGGCATTCTCCACAAGTCTAACAAACGCGTACTTGAGCCGCCTGATGGACTGGACGCCAACTTGCGCTCAATGTGGTCTAAGCTCAACCAGAAAGACTTCGAGTGCGTCAATCCGGAATTCAAACCCTTAGTTTACACATGTTCATTCATACATGCAGTTTTGCAAGAGAGGAAGAAATTCGGAAAAATTGGTTGGAATCAACTATACGATTTCAATGATTCAGACTTTGGTATTTCCATCAAGCTGCTCAACTAATAAATGGGCAAAAGTTAGGTTGATAACGATGAAATGCGTCCATGGGGATCTCTTAAATATCTGATTGGTGAAGCAATGTATGGTGGTCGTGTAACTGATAACTGGGATAGACGAGTTTTAAGCACTTAATTAGACGAGTACTTGGGTGATTTCTTATTCGACCCTCGTGAAACTTTCTAATTATTTATTAATGAAAATGGATCTAGTAAGTATGAAGTGCCAAACCTGGAAAGTATTAATGACTAACAAACATACATCTATAACAATATTCCTACTAAGAACCCACCAACCGTATTCGGGCTCAGTGTCAATGCAGAAATTATCTACAATGCTGACTTTTCAAATGGTATCTTGTATACAATGTTAATGACTCAATCATCCGCAGGAGGTGAAGGGGGAGCTATCAATAAGGACGCTATTGTCAACACCAGTGTCAATGACATTATGACAAAACTACAAAAACCATACGAGGAAGACAAAACCTTAGATGAAATCGACACTAATTGCGGGTGTGATCCAAAAGACCCTAAAGTTTACTTTACGAATGTTGTGATCAAACAAGAAATACAATATGTGAATAAATTAATCAAAAAAATACGCAGCCACCTAAAAGATATCTCAGATGTCATCAAGGGATTCATCAGTATGTCCTCAGATCTAGAAGTCATTTAAGAAATGATATACAATGGTTTCATTCCCGAATCGTGGAAAGCACTCGCACCATTCACAAACAAGAAACTCGCATCGTGGATTTTACAACTGATCAAGCGCATCGAACAGTACAACAACTGGATTAAAAATGGTGAACCAACAGTCACATGGCTCTCAGGTATCCAAATTCCATTCTCATACATGATTGCACTTTCACAGCAATACTGCAAAGAAAACAAGTATGAACTAGACAAACTTACTATTGACACTAAAGTCACTAAGTTCACAGATGCATCCCAGATCACGTGTAAGCCAGCTAACGGCAGGTAGATCAGTGGGTTGTACATAGAAGGTGCTAGGTTCGACATGGAGACAATGATGCTCGACTAGCAACAACCTAAAGTGCTCATTTAAGACATGCCTATTTTGCTGGTTGAACCTATACTTATGTCCAAACTCAAGACAAGGGATAGGTACTTATGCCCGACCTATGTGACTTCAGCCCGTACTGACAGAAACTCACTAGGGTTCGTATACAATGCATATTTACCAACACGCAAACATGAATCACATTGGATTTTGCAAGGTACAGCCATGGTATTGAATGATAATGAATGATTAATTATATATTAATAATAAAAGAGAGGGTTATTTTCGTATAGACAGGTATAATGATAATTGAATATATTTAGATCAAAACATAAAAAGATAGTTTATAAAGTTTTAAATAGTTATTTAAATTGTAAAGTTATTAAAGTTAAAAAGTAAAGTTTAAATTGAATGTTTTTAATAAATGTTAATGAGATGAT
>Ga0206692_1317035_pt1 | contig 13836 bp, 6 predicted proteins | sample M240m12015metaT_FD_159670 | JGI IMG/M metagenome (GOLD analysis project Ga0206692, IMG submission 159670) | Metatranscriptome of ammonia-oxidizing marine archaeal communities from Monterey Bay, California, United States - M2 40m 12015... | ecosystem: Environmental > Aquatic > Marine > Intertidal... | reverse complement strand
TAGCAAATGAGTCTTCTAAATCAGAAGAATTGCACTGATGAGGAGTTCCTCGTCAAGTATTCCCTCATTTACCTTGGTATGAAAAAGATCAAGGACGAAAATGTCGACAAGATCCTCAACATGGAGGAGAACAAATCCGCATTTAACGCATTCTCAGGCCGCGACCAGTTCCTTTTTGTGAACCCGACCGGTGGAGAGGCCATCAAATTCTTGTTGGACCCCCCCGCTCCCGCTGAGATCAAGCGCAAGGCCCTTTTAATTATTAAGGCCCGCCCCGAGACCAAAGAAGCCGGCTTCCCTGGCGGTATTCAGAATGAGGTGGTGTTCATGGAACTTAACCGCCCCATCCTTGAGAACCTCTACAACACCTGCTTTGAGGTCTTCCTTCCCGTGCTCGGCAACCCCATGAACCAGATCGGTTGGTCCGACCTCGTCTCCAAGGACCTTATGGACAAGTTCCACCAGTTCTTGGCCCACACCTACGTCACCATCGGCCAGATCAAGGGCCGCACCCTCTTGCCCCTGCCCCCCAGCGACGTGACCTCTTCGGAGCGCACCTCGTCCAAGGACAAGGCACATATCCTTGAAACTTCCATCATCCACTGGTAGAAGCAAATCAAGAACGTGCTCAAGCAGGACCCCGAGAACGCTTTCAAGGACAACAGACACCCCAACCCCTTGGCTGAGCTTGAGTTCTGGAAGTCCAAGTCCGAGAACTTGAACCAAATCTGCCAGCAGTTGAACTCCGAGCGCATCAAGAAGGTGCTCAAGTTCCTCGAGCAGAACAAGTCTACCTACACCACTCCCTTCTCCAAGCTCCAGAAGGAAGTCCAGATCGCCCAGAAGGAGGCCAACGAGAACTACAAGTACTTGCGCACTCTTGACGGTCTCTTCGTCGACTTGACCTCGACCTCCCTCGAGTTGCCCGAGGTCGCTGACCTCTTCGTGCCCGTGATGCACACTATCTTGCTCATCTGGCAGCACTCCAACCACTACAACACTCCTTCCCGCCTCGTTGTTCTCATCCGTGAAATCTGCAATGCTATTATCACTCAATGCCAGAACTTCGTTGACGGCCAGAAGGTGTTCGACGCCATCAAGAACGATGACGCCGCTGACGCTCACGGCAAGCTCACCCTTGCCCTTGAGGTCTGCTCCAAGTTCAAGGACGCCTACTTCGACTACAAGGCCAAGTCCAAGAACCAGTGGAAGATCACCACCAACGCCCTCTTCGTCCGCCTCGACGCCTTCTCCGAACGCTGCATGGACATCATGCACTTGACTGGCACCATCCAGCAGTTCAAGAAGCTCCGCAAGATCGAAATCGGTAACACCAAGGGCGCCACCATGAGCAAGTCCTTGACCCAGATCCTCGACGAATTCGACGTTGTCGTTGACGAATTCATGACCGTCTCCTACGATATCATGAACATCGAGCACCGCGAGTTCGATGATGACTTCTTCAACTTCCGCAAGAGCATCAAGGAGCTTGAACGCCGTCTCGCCTCTGTCATCACCCAGTCCTTCGACGACTGCGACACCATCATTGGCAAGTTCAAGTTGCTCGACTCCTTCGAGGGCCTCCTCAACCGCCCCATCATTCAGGATGACATCGAGCGCAAGCACGTCACTCTTCTCGAGCTCTTCAAGCAGGACTTGAAGTGCGTCCAGCAGATCTTCCTTGAAGGCAAGGTCCTCGTTGAACGCGTTGATGAGCGCTCTCCTATCTCCAGCAACGCTCCCCCCATTGCTGGTGCTCTTAACTGGACCAAGGGTCTCTACGAGCGTGTCTCCGATCCCATGGACCGTCTTGGCCAACTCTCCGCCTCCATCCTTGAGCGTGAGGAGTACAAGGACGTCCAGAAGCTCTACAACTCTCTTGTCAAGAACCTCAAGGAGTTCGAGGACATGAAGATCCGCGAGTGGGAGTCCGGTGTTGAGGAAAACACCGACGAACAACTCAACAAGTTCTTGCTCTTCCGTGAAGAGACCGAGCTTGCTGAAGAAGGTTTCATCCGCGTCAACTTCGACCCCATCCTCGTCCGTCTCCTCCGTGAGGTCAAGTACCTCAAATTGCTCGACATCGAAGTCCCCGAGCGCGCCTCCGCCCTTTACGCTAAGGTCGATTTGTACCGCACTCAGACTGGCAACTTGGAATTGTGCGTTAACATGTACAACGACATCCTTGCCACTCTCCTCCCCGTCGAGAAGCCCCTCCTCGCTGACCGCATCAAGCAAATGAGCGACGCCCTTGAGCCCGGAATCACTGAGCTCCGCTGGAACAGCGAATAAATTAACAAATTCATCAGCAACGCCTTGCAGATTGTGACCCTTGTTGACGAGCTCGTCAAGAAAATGAAGGAGAACGTCCGCAAGATGCACGAGATGATGGAGAAGTGGGTGAAGCCCCTTTACGAGCGCAAGAACAAGGCCATGCTTGCTGAGGATGTCGAACAGACTCACACCGCTATGGTTGGTCCCCGCCTCGAAGAAATCCGCTCCAACGGCAAGGAAATCCAAAAACTTATGAAAGACACTATGGAAGCCGTCCGTCCCGACAAAACTTCCAAGACCTGGCGCCAGTACGTCGACTACCTGAACGGCCTCGTTATCGAGGGTATCACCGAAGGTATCAACGGCTCCATGGAGTACCTGTTGGACCAACTTTCCATCAAGTACAACAAGGACCACGGTCTCCAGCCCATCTTCGACATCAAGGTCAACCTTGAGGGCGACAACGTGTTCTTCGAACCCTCAATTATTTGCAACGAGCGCCAAAACGGTATCCGTGACATCATCAACAAGATTGTTGAGGACTTCATCTCCCTCTCAACTCAGATGCCCCGTCTCGACTCCGCCAACGGTGATTTCCTTAACGAAATCAAGGATCAGTTCCTCTTGATGGGACAATTCCAGAACGTTACCAACAACTTGAACGAAATCGAGCAGGCCACCGACAACTTCCTCCAGCAGTACGACGATAAGAAGTTCTTGTGGGAAGAACAGCTCGAGGTCAGCTTCCAGACCTTCCTTGACTCCGGTGAGTCCCTCAAGGAAATCTTCTGCAAGAAGCTCGAAGGCACTCGCACTGGTGAGGATGGTGAGGATGCTCGCATTGAAGAAGAGACCCTCAACTTCGATAACATGAGCGATAAGATCCTCCAAGGTGTTGTCACCCGCTACCCTCCTCTTGATACCTTTGACGAGAAGATCACCTTCCTCACTGAAGTCAAGGACTCTATTGGCCAGATGCGCCACCAGGTCGACATCGGATGGCTCCGTGTCCAGTCTACTCCCCTCATCAAGGAATTGGAGAAGACTATCCACAACTGGATTGAGGCCCACTCCGCCTTCTTGCTTGACAACACCACCAAGCAAATCCAAAACATCCGCCAATTCGTCTCCGACGTCTCAGATGGCATCAAGGTTATTCCCAATGCCAACACCACTGAGAAGGAGAAGAAATTGCTCATGCAGGTTATGACTCACTTGCGTGATGTCAAGACTATCAAGGACAAGACTCTTGCCCAGATTGAGCCCATGAAACAGGCCATTCTTCTCTTGAAGAAGCACCAGGTCAAGATGGACGATGACTACCTTGTTTTGCTCGAAAACAACAAATCTCAACTCGTTGATGTCTCTGAGAAGGCTCTCGGTCCCGTTAAGGAAGCTATTCTTCCCCTTCAGAACCAGGAGGCCCAGAACATTAAGGCCCGCCTTGCCCGCTTCGCCATTGAGGTGCAAGAGTTCCGCATCAAGTTCCAGAACAACTGCCCCTTCCACGTGCAAGACACCTCCCCCGAAATCATTGAGAAGGCCTACGCTTCCATCTCTTAATTCTACGAAGAGACTTGCGAATTCGAAAAGACTGCCAAGGACCTCAACAACTTGGAAGGTCTCTTCGATTTGACCCGTACCTCCTACAAGCAATTGAAGGACTGCCGCAACGAGCTCGTCTCCCTCAAGCAAATGTGGGATCTCGTCGCCCTCATTGACATGCAGTTCGAATCCTGGAAGAGAACCGGCTGGGAACAAATTGACACTGATAACTTGGCCAACCTTATTAAGGACATGCAAACCAAGCAGTGCAATGCCACCTCTCCCCAAAACAAAGTTATTGCCAAGTGGAAGGCATTCGTGTACCTTAACGATCGCGTTAAGAACATGTCCGTCATCCTTCCCCTCATCGCTCAACTCCACTCCAAGTTCATGCAAGACCGCCACTGGAAGAAGCTTGAGCGCACCACCCAGCAAACAATCGATCACCACTCCCCCAAGTTCTGCTTCGAGGATCTCGTGAAACTCCACCTCTACAAGTACGCCGACGAGGTCAATGAAATCGTCGAAGGTGCCCAGAAGGAAAACAAGATTGAGGGTAACATCACCAAGGTTGCCCGCACTTGGGACGACCAGAACTTCGAGTTCAAGGAATACAAAGACACTTTCGTCCTTGGCTCAATGGAAGAAATTATTGAGTACGTCGAGACCCAGTCCATGGAGCTCATGGGTATGATGGCTCAGAAGGAAGTTGAGGAATTCAAGGAAAGCGTCACCAAGTGGCAGAAGACCCTCAAGTCCGTCGACACTGTCATTGCCATCTGGACTAAGGTGCAGAAGAACTGGCAACGTCTTGAACCCATCTTCTTGGCTTCAGAGGATATCCGTGCCCAGTTGCCCGAAGACACCAAGCGTTTCGAGAAAGTCGACAACGAGTGGAAGGACCTCATGCGTGAGGCCAAAGAAGAACCCGGAGTCGTTATGGCCGCCACTGCTGATGGCCGTGAGGAACTCCTCCAAACCTTCCGTGTTGAGATTGAGACTTGCGAGAAGGCCTTGAACGAGTACTTGGAGCAGAAGAAGAAGATCTTCCCCCGCTTCTACTTCGTCTCTTCCCAAGCCTTGCTTGACATTCTCTCCAACGGTAACAACCCCGTCAAGGTGGACGAGTACATCGGTGATTGCTTCGATGGCCTCAAGTGCCTCAAGTTCATTGAGGAGGGCAACGCCCCCTACCGTTCCACCGAAGGTATGTACTCCAAAGAAATGGAATACGTTCCCTTCAACACCACCTTCACCATGAACGGCGCCGTCGAGAACTATCTCTGCGACCTTCAGGATAAGATGAACACCACCTTGAAGGAAATCCTCGATGAGGCCAAGGCCACCGCCGACAACTGGGACATCGAGAAGCCCCGTCACACCTGGCTCGAGGACTACAACGCCCAGTGCTCTCTCCTCGCCACCCAGATCATGTGGACTGAGGAAACCACTCGCGCTTTCGACGAACTCGAAGGTGGCAGTGAGACTGCCATGAAGGACTACTTCAACGTCACCGTTGTCCGTATTAACAAGCTCATTGAGCGTGTCCGTCACGATCTCTCCGGTGAACTCCGTGTCAAGATCATCACCATTATTACCATCGATGTCCACGAACGTGATGTCGTTGAGAAATTCGTGCTCCAGAAGATTACCGACTCTGGCATGTTCATGTGGCAATCTCAACTTAAGTTCTACATGGAACAGAAGGATGCTCGCGATCCTCGCAAGGTCTGCCAGGCCCGCATTTGCGATTGGATTACCTGGTACAACTACGAGTATGTTGGTAACTGCGGTCGTTTGGTTATTACTCCTCTCACTGATCGTTGCTACATCACCCTCACCCAGGCTCTTAACTTGTCCATGGGTGGTGCCCCCGCCGGTCCTGCCGGTACCGGTAAGACTGAGACAACCAAGGATCTTGGTCGTGCCCTCGGTCTCCATGTCGTCGTGTTCAACTGCTCTGACCAGATGAACTACATGTCCATGGCCCAGATCTTCATGGGTCTCTCCCAGACTGGCGCCTGGGGCTGCTTCGATGAGTTCAACCGTATCTCAATTGAAGTGCTCTCTGTGGTCTCCACTCAGGTCAAGTACTGCCTTGATGCCGTGCGTGAGATGAAGATCAACGAGAAGAAGAACATGTTCTTCTTCATGGACGAAGAAATCTCCCTCAAGATCACCGTCGGCTTCTGGATTACCATGAACCCCGGTTACGCCGGCCGTACCGAGCTCCCTGAGAACCTCAAGGCTCTCTTCCGTTCCTGCGCTATGGTTGTCCCCGACATTGTGCTTATTTGCGAGAACATGCTCATGTCTGAAGGTTTCGCCACCGCTCGTGACCTCTCCAAGAAGTTCATGACCCTTTACAACTTGGCCAAGTCCCTCCTTTCCGCCCAGATGCATTATGATTGGGGTCTCCGTGCCGTCAAGTCTGTGCTCCGTCAGGCCGGTAAGCTCAAGCGTGCTGACCCTGATATTTCTGAGGAAATTATTCTCATGCGTGCCCTTCGTGATTTCAACACCCCCAAGATTGTTGTTGAGGATCGTGAGATTTTCAAGGGTCTCATTGGTGATCTTTTCCCCGGCCTCAACCCCGCCGTCCGTTCCGACGAGAACCTCCGTCAGAACTGCGCTGATGTCTGCAAGCTCAACACTCCCCTTCCCCTCCAAGCCGAAGAAGGTTTCGTTGCCAAGTGCGTGCAGATGGCTGAAATTCTCGAAGTGCGTCACTCTATGTTCATGATTGGTGTTCCCGGAACTGCCAAGTCCGCTATCTGGAAGAACTTGTGCCGTGCCCTTACCCACATGGACTGGACCACCGTCTGGGACATTGTCGACCCCAAGGCCGTCACCTCCGATGAACTTTACGGTTTCATGAACCCCAAGACCAAGGAGTGGAAGGATGGTGTCCTTTGTGTCATGATGCGTGACATGAACAAGAACCAGGGCAAGTTCAAGCCCAGCCACAAGTACAAGTGGTGCATCCTTGATGGTGATGTCGACCCCGAGTGGATTGAGTCCCTCAACACTGTCATGGACGATAACAAGGTGCTCACCTTGGTGTCCCAGGAACGTATTCCTCTTACCCCTGAGATGCGTCTCATTCTCGAAATCTCTAACTTGAAGAACGCTACTCCCGCTACTGTTTCCCGTGGTGGTGTGCTCTTCGTCAATGAGAGTGATATCGGATGGAGGCCCTTCTTCGAGACCTGGATTGGCAAGTTCAAGACCCGCGGTGATGAACACGCTACCAACGTCTTCACCCTCAACTTGACTCACTACATGACCGACGCCTTCTTTGACCAACTCCACAACTGGGAGACCATTGCTCCCGTTTGCGACATGGCCTACATGACCTCGATCACTACTATCATCGACTACCTCTACAACGCTCTTCACTCCACCAAGGAAGATGTTGAGTTCCTTAAGCGCCTTAAGGAAGAAGGTGGCTCAGCCTTCGAGGACGGCATCAAGCTCATCTATGAGGGCTTCTTCGTGTTCGCCATCATCTGGGCCTGCGGTGGCCCCATCCTTGACGCCAAGGTTTCCTTCTCCAACGCTATCAAGGCTTCCTCCGCCCGCGTTAAGTTCCCCGAAGGTGGACAGTGCTTTGACTACTACTTCAAGCCTACCCTCCTCGATTGGGACCTCTGGACCAACAAGGTCAAGGCTTTCGACACCTCCTACGATGGTCTCTTCAACAACTTGGTGGTTCCCACCGCCGAGACCACTCGCCAAAAGTTCCTCATCGACGTCCACCGCGCCACCAAGAAGGGCATGCTCTTCATTGGTAACGCCGGTACCGGTAAGACTGTCATCCTCAAGGACTACTTCGCTGAGTGCAACCTTGACAACACCGTGACTGCCACTTTGAACTTCAACAACTTCACTGACTCCAAGGCCCTCCAATTGGTCATTGAGTCTAACGTTGACAAGAGAACCGGTCGCATTTTCGGCCCCCCCACTGGCAAGATCCTCATGTTCTTCATGGACGACATGAACATGCCCGCTCTTGACAAGTACGGCACTCAATCCCCTATCTGCCTCATCCGCCAGATCATTGACTACACCATTGTGTTCGATCGCGACCATTTGGAAGAAAAGAAAGAGCTCCACGACATTATGTTCATCGGCTGCATGAACCCCAAGTCCGGCTCCTTCAACATCGATCTCCGTCTCACCCGCCACTTCACCATGATCGCTCTCGGTGTCCCCGAGCGTGAGATTCTTTCCACCATTTACGAGCAAGTGTTGCAAAACCACTTGTCCAATTGGGACCACACATTCAAGGGCTACGCCAACCGTATTGTCAATGCGGTGATGGATGTGTTCAACATTATCGCGAAGGACGCGCAGTTCATGCCTACGGCCCGCAAGTTCCACTACCAGTTCAACTTGCGTGACTTCTCCAAGATTATCCAGAACATCATGAACGCACAGCCTCATGTGTTCAAGCAGAACCCTCTCATGCTTGTCCGTCTTTGGGCTCACGAGTGCAACCGTGTCTGGCTTGATCGTCTCTTGTTCCCTGAGGATGTTGAGAAGTACAACGGCTTCATGCTCGCCGCTTTGAAGAACTTCCCCGGTGATATGAAACCCGAGCAGATCTTCGAAGAGCCTCTCGTCTTCACTGGCTTCGTGTCCGCCTGCAAGGGCCACGAGTCTACTTACATGCACATTGTCGATATGGACGATCTCAAGAGAGTCCTTGAAGACAAGATGGCTGAGTACAACGAAAACGTTGCCTCTATGGACCTCGTGTTGTTCTCAATTGCTTGCGAGCATATTGCTCGTATTGCACGTATCATTGACCAGCCTTGCGGTAACGCTTTGCTCGTCGGTGTCGGTGGTTCCGGTAAGCAATCGCTCTCCAAGCTCACTGCCTACATTCTCGGACAAGAAGTGTTCCGTATTGTCGTCTCGGCCACCTACAACGCCAACGACTTGAAGACTGACATTCAGACCGCCTACACCAAGGCCGGTGTCCAAGGCACTCCCACCTTGTTCATCTTGACTGACACCCAGATTCCCCAAGAGAAGTTCTTGATCTTCATCAATGATATCCTCTCTGCCGGTTACGTTCCCGACTTGTTCGCCAAGGATGAGCTCGACGGCATTCTCGGTAAGATTCGCGGTGAGGCCAAGTCCCAAGGCTGCGAAGACACTCCTTTCGCTCTGTTCAACTTCTTCGTTGACAAGGTCCGCAAGAACTTGCACATGGGCTTGTGTTTCTCACCCGTCGGTGAAGCCTTCCGTAAGAGAGCCCGTTCCTTCCCCGCTCTCATTAACTCAACCAGCATTGATTGGTTCCATGAATGGCCTGAGGATGCCCTTATCGGTGTCGCTGATCGTTTCCTCAAGGATATCGAATGGCCCAATGAAGAGATTCCCGTAGCTCTTTCCCAACATATGGCCTTCATCCACATGTCCATTGGCAATGCCAACGAAGAGTTCTTGCGTCAATTCCGTCGTTTCAACTACACGACCCCCACATCTTTCCTTGAGCTCATTAACTTCTACAAATCACTTTTGGGCGCCAAGACCGATCATATTTCCGACCAAATTAACCGTCTCGAAAATGGTCTTGAGACCATGAACCAGACCACCACTCAGGTCGCTGAGCTCCAGAAGCTTCTCGATGTCAAGATGGTGGAAGTCGAGATTAAGAAAGAAGCCACCGACAAACTTATTGAAATTGTGACCACTGAATCTAACGCTGCCGCCATTGAGGAGGACGCCGCCAAGATTCAGGCTGATTCCACCAATGAGCTTGCTGCTCAGGCTCAGGCCACCAAGGATGCTGCCACCATCGAGCTCGAAGCCGCTATTCCCGCCATGAAGGAGGCCGAAGATGCCGTCGCCTGCTTGGAGGTCAAGTCCATTCAGGAATTGAAGTCCCTCGCCAACCCTCCTCCGGATTGTGTTGTCGTCACCAGGGCCGTGCTCATCCTCCGTGGTGAGTTCAAGAACCACACTTGGGGTAACGCTCAGAAGATGATGGGTAACCCTAAGAATTTCCTCGATCAGGTTAAATCTTACGACGGTGAGAACATCCCCGACAAAAGTCTCACTGAAGTCGCTCCCATCCTCTCTCTTGAGTCCTTCACCTACGAGAACATGGTAAAGAAATCTTCTGCTGCCGCCAACTTGTGCAAGTGGGTTATCAACATTGTGCGATACAACTCCATCTACAAGAAGGTGAAGCCCCTCATGGAGTCCGCTGAGGCTGCCGAGAAATTGGCTACCGAGAAGCTTGCCGAGCTCTAGGAAGTGCTCGCCAAGGTTAAGATCATTGTCGACAAAGTCAATGAACTTAAGGAAAAGCTCCAAGAAGCCAACGACGAAAAGCAACAGGTCGTCGACAACGCTGAAAAATTGGCCAGTCAACTTTCTCTTGCCAACCGTCTCGTTAACGGTCTCGCTGATGAGCGTGTCCGTTGGATCGCTAACGTCGAAACTTTCAAGACTGAACGTCTTACTATGATTGGTAACGCTTTGGTCTCTGCTGCCTTCGTGTCCTACATCGGTCCCTTCAACTCTCAATTCCGTGCCATGCTTTGGTAAGAGCAATGGTTAGCAGACATCATTGAGAGAAAGATTCCCTTCACCGATGGTGTCGACCCCCTCCAAATCCTCTCCACTGCCTCCGACCAGGCTATCTGGAAGACTCAGGGCCTGCCCGCTGATCGTGTTTCTCTTGAGAACGCCGGTATTGTGGTCAGCTGCTCTCGCTACCCTCTCCTCATTGATCCCCAACTCCAGGGCATCAAGTGGATCAAGGGTAAAGAAGGCAACGAGATGGTCACCATCCAGCTTTCTCAGGCTAAGTGGTAGACCAAGGTGCAGATGGCTCTCCAGAACGGTAACGTTCTCATGCTCGAGTCCATCGGTCAAGACCTTGACTCCATGCTTGACCCTCTCCTCTCCCGTCAGTTCGTGAAGCGCGGATCTGGCTACACTGTCAAACTCGGTTCCGAGGATGTTGACAAGGCTCCTGGCTTCAAGCTTTACTTGCAGACCAAGTTGATCAACCCTCACTACAAGCCCGAGACTGCCGCCCAGTGCACAATCATTAACTTCATTGTCACTGAATCTGGTCTTGAGGACCAATTCTTGGCCCACGTCGTGCGTGTCGAGAAGCCCGACCTCGAGCAGACCAAGGAAGAGTTGGTGAACCGCCAGAACAGCTTCATGATTCAGCTCGCCGATCTTGAGACGGCCTTGCTCAAGAACTTGTCTGATGCCGACCCCAACACCATTCTCACCAACATTGAACTTATTACGTCTCTCGAAGTGACCAAGACCACTTCCACCGAGATTAAGAGACAACAAGATGAGGCCGTGAAGACCGAAGAGACCATTAACATCATGCGTGAGGTCTACAGACGCGTCTCTGCCGAAGGTGCCATGCTTTACTTCTTGCTCATTCAGTTGAACATTGTTGACCACATGTACCAGTACTCTCTTGAGTCCTTCACCACCTTCTTCTTCAAGGCTATTGAAAAGACCGAGATGTTCGAGGAGGAAGAGACTCGTGTGCTTGCCCTCCGTCAACAGATCCGTATGACCATCTACCAATGGGTCAGCCGCGGTCTCTTCGAACGCCACAAGCAGATCTTCTTGTCTCAGCTCACCTTCCGTATCATGCAGAAGGGTATCCTCGAAGGTGTCGAATACAACACCCAGATGATGAACTTCCTCCTCTTCTGCCCACCCAAGTTCGACCCCCCGAATCCTGCTCACCTTAAGGCCTGGTTGCCCGACAACGCTTGGGCTGCCGTCCAGTCTCTCGTCTCCATTGAGCTCTTCGAGCAATTCTCCAACCATCTTGAGAAGGAAGCTCCTTCCCGCTTCAAGGACTGGTACAACGAATTGACTCCCGAGACTGAGAAGCTTCCTCTTGACTGGAAGAAACTTGAGTCGATGCCTTTCGAAAAGTTGCTCGTTATCCGCTGCCTCCGTCCCGATCGCATCACCACCGCCCTCGACAACTTCATCCGCAAGACCCTCCCCAAGGGTGATGACTTCGTCGACTGCGATTCCACCTTGTCCTTCAACGAGGTGCTCTTGTCCGCCTACAACGACTCTACCACCATGACTCCCATCTACTTCATGTTGTCCCCTGGTGCCAACCCCGTGCGTGATGTCGAAGACTTGGCTCGCTCCCAGGGCATGGACCCGAAGAAGATGCTCCACCCCGTCGCTCTCGGTGAAGGCCAAGATGTCGTTGCCAACAACAAGCTCGACATTGGTCACCGTGAGGGCCACTGGGTCATGTTGCAGAACGTGCACTTGATGCCTGGCTTCTTGAATGAACTTGAAAAGAGACTCGAGGCCTTCGCTCAGGAGGGCTCCAACCCCACTTTCCGCCTCTTCTTGTCTTCCGATCCCAGCAACGCCATCCCCATTGGCTTGCTCGAGAAGTCGATCAAGTTGACCAACGAGCCTCCTCAGGGTCTCCGTGCCAACATGAAGCGTGCCATCACCTTCTTCGCCAAGGAAGAGTTCGATGAAAAGGACGCCAAACTCAAGCAGATTCTCTTCGGTCTCTGCTACTTCCACTCCGTCATGTGCGAACGTAGGAAGTTCGGAACCAAGGGCTGGAACAGATTCTATCCCTTCTCCATGGGTGATCTCCGTGACTCCGCCATTATTGTGCAAAACTACCTCGAAAACAACGCCGGCTCCGGAAAGATCCCTTGGGACGATCTCCGTTATCTCTTCGGTGAGATCATGTACGGTGGTCACATTGTCGATGACTGGGACAGACGCTTCACTGCCACCTACTTGGAGAACTTGATGGTGCCTGCCCTTCTTGACGAAGCTGAAATGTTCCCCTTCTCTGAAGGCAAGGGCATCTCCTTCAAGTCCCCGGCTGCTTTGAGCCACGAGAAGTACATTGAGTACATCGAGACTGAATTGCCTCCTGAAACTCCTCTCGCTTTCGCCATGCATCCCAATGCTGAAATCGATTTCCGTACCTCCCAGTGTATCAACTTGTTCATGATGCTTACTGAGTTGCAGCCTAAAGGTGGCGCCGCCGGTGGCGGTGGCGGTGGTGCGAACGACGCCGTCCTTGACTTCATCACCCGTGTCAACGATGAAGCTTCCCTCGAGTCCAACAAGCTCAACATTGACGACATCATCGGCAAGTTGACTGACGAGTCCCGTGGCCCCTACCAGAGCGCTTTCCTCCAGGAGTGCGAGTGCATGAACGTGCTTATCGTTGTCATCGTTTCCTCCCTCCAAGACATTCAATTAGCCTTTAAGGGTGAGTTGACCATGTCTGAGAACATGGAAAAGCTTATGGAGAGCATCAACATGAACAGAGTGCCCCCATCCTGGTCCAAGAAGGCCTTCCCCTCACAGCGTGGTCTCGGCTCCTGGTTGACTAACATCAAGCAGCGCCTCGAGCAGCTCATCCTCTGGAAGGATGACCCCGCACGCATCCCCAAGGTGACCTTCATCAACAGACTGTTCAACCCTCAGTCCTTCCTCACTGCCATCAAGCAGATCTACTCTCGTGAGTACAAGGTCGAGCTCAACAAGACCTCGATCGTCACTGAGATCCAGCGCAAGTGGTACTGGGAGCAAGACATCCCCGAATGCAAGGACGGTGCCTGGATCTTCGGTTTCCAGGTCGAAGGTGCCCGCTGGGACGTCCAGAACCTCACCTTGGATGAGTCTCTCCCCAAGATTCAGTTCTCTATTGTGCCTGTTGTCGCTGCCAAGGCTTTCCTCATGACTGCTGGCCGCGAGGAGAAGAACGTCTACCAGTGCCCAGTCTACAAGACTGAGGACCGTATGAGCACCTACGTGTTCACGGCTCAGATGAAGACCGCCAAGTACCCCCCTGCCAAGTGGATTCTTGCTGGTGTTGCTCTCATCATGGATATCGAAGGTATGTCCGATCAGTTCGCCCCTGGCAAGGAGGTTCAAGTCTTGTGATGAGAATCGTCTTGATTTGGTCTGCGAAACCCCCCTACTGCTCTATGAAACATTGTCAGATGGCTATTT
>Ga0206692_1088249_pt1 | contig 13859 bp, 1 predicted proteins | sample M240m12015metaT_FD_159670 | JGI IMG/M metagenome (GOLD analysis project Ga0206692, IMG submission 159670) | Metatranscriptome of ammonia-oxidizing marine archaeal communities from Monterey Bay, California, United States - M2 40m 12015... | ecosystem: Environmental > Aquatic > Marine > Intertidal... | reverse complement strand
GTGGGGATTTCAATTTTTATGGCAACGATCGATGCATCAAAAACAGGCCTGCTTTCGCATTCCATACATGATGCACGTGGGAAGACACGTTAAAAGAAAAATCCAGGGACACAAATACACCCGGCGACGCGCGTCTCGCGCGTCTCTCCCTCTTTGCCTCTCCCTACTCCCAGTCTAGTCGGCGAGGGTCATGGCGCAGCCGGCGAGAATCCACTTGTTGGGGTGGGCCTTGGTCTTGAGGTTAAAGTACCAGACAAAGCCGGGGCAGAGGCCGACGGCGACGGCCTCCTTGGCGCGGCCGCGCGTCACCGTCTTGAACGTGGGCACGACGCACGTGCCCTTGTTGTCGAGTTTGTCCACCGGGATGGCCTTGCAGAAGATGACGGGCATCCGGGGCACGAGCTCCTTGAGCCGCGCCTCCACGATCCCCCCCGTCTGCACGTCCCAACGCGCCCCGGCCATGAAAAACCCGTACAGGTAGGCGCCTTCGCGCGGCGCGGACCCAAAGTCCTCCATTTGGAACTTCTTGGTGACGTCGATAGTGAGGACGACCTTGTCGAGCGGCCACTCGTTCTTGCGCGCCGTTGCCTGCGCGATGGCCGTGAGGAAGGCCTGCGGGTTGAAGATGCCGCCGAGCCACACACACGAGGGGAGGGCAAAGTCGCCGATCCAGGCCTCGAGCTTCTTGTAGCGGTCCTGCACGTTGAGGAACCAGGCGCCAAGCGGCATGGTGGAGGGGCCGAGGACGACGCCCCAGTGGTCCGGGACCGTGTCGAAGTAGAGCGCGTTCTCGATCGACTCCATGGCCGGGGTGACGGTGAGCTCGCCCTTGAGCCCGAGCCGCACCTCCCTGAGCCCGTTGCCGACGGCGAACAGGAGGCGGTTGAAGCGCGACGCCTCCTGGAAGGCGACGTTGATGTACGGGGTGCGCTCCTCGATGGGGACGCGCTGCGCCATCTCGAACATGTTGAACGTGTCAGGCACCTTCTCGAGCATCTCCTCCAGAGCATCGCGGACCACGTCCGCCTTCGAGGGCGCGCCAGAGTCCGACGAGGACGTTGTCGCCTGCATGCCGAGCACCTCCGTGAACAGGCGCTCACTCGTGTTGGTGAGGTAGTCGATATCGGCGTTGGGGTGGAGACCGTAGAGGTAGGGGCTCTCTGGGGGCAGGTTCTCGTCGATGTATGTGTGGTACTCCTGAAAGTCCATCGGCGGTGGGCCGTTGAACCCGGGCGCGAGCTCGATGTCGGCGTCGAGCATCTCCGGCTTGAGGTACTCGAGCAGGTAGGTCGACTCGAGGCGGCGGTCGATGTTGTCGGTAATGTGCCCACCGTACATAATCTCCCCGAAGAGGTAGCGGAGGTCGTTCCACGGCACGATCGAGTTGGACTCGATGTAGTTGAAGAGCACGTCCTTGGACGCGACGAGGTCACCCTTGTTGAAGGGGTAGTTGACGTTCCAGCCGATGGGGCCGAACTTACGGCGCTCGAGGATGACGGCGTGGTGGTAGACCAGGGCAAACAGGATGCGACGGAACTCGTTTTCGCGCGCGCACTGCTCGAGCACTTCCTGCGAGAAGCAGTCGAGGGCGGCGTGGAGGTTGGCCTGCACACCGGACGGCGGCTCGTTGGTGATCTTGATGCACTGCTGGAGGATACCCGACGGCATGATGTGGTACTCGGGCGAGCCGGCGGGCTCGGCCGTGAGGTAGAAGCGGAAGTCCGGGTGCGCCTTGAGTGCGCACTGCTCCATCACCGCCTCGAGATTCTTGAGCCATTTGACGACCAAGTGGATGTTTTCCAGCACGACCCAGTGGCCGTTCAAGGCGCCGTCGATCATGGCCTGCTCGGCGATGGGCTCCTGGCCCTGGCCCAGCGACACCATGTGGTACTTCTCGTTGTCGAATGTGAACCCCATCTTCTTGCCGAGCTCCTCCACCTGGGCGATCGGGTTGACGCCCGGCGACAAGATGAAGAACACGCCCGTGGCGGACGACGTTTCCTTGTACGAGACGTGGAACGGCGGGGACGAGCCCCCCGTGTACTTGTCGCCGAGCTGCTCGCCGATGAAGATCGTCATGGCGTTGAGCATGCGGTCGGGCCTCAAGCAGCGCAGCATGCACAGCTGCTGGAGGGCAGTCTTGGCCTTCCAGTCCCCGGGGAACTTCTCCCGCTCGGGCACCTCGGCTTCGCAGAACTTAGCCCAGCGCTTGGCCGACCCTTCGATGTCCTTGTCAAAGTTGGCAAACGCCTCCATGGTGGACAGATGTTTGACAGCGCCCCACATGGCGGGCGTCAGGAATTCGACGGGCGAGGCCGCTGGCGTACCCGGGCAGCGCAGCAGGAAGCTCAGCTCAGCGGGGACGATGACGCCACGGAGGCCGAGGACGGCGAGCGTCATCTGCGACGAGAAAATGAGTTTGTCGCGCTCGAACAGACCGCGCGACGTGTAGATGAAGACCTGCTCGGTGACCGTCTCAATGATGTTGATGACGCGCTGCTTGACGTCCTCGTCCTTTGGCGCCTCCGCGATCGCGAACATGAACACGACGTTGAACGCCTTGAGCGACACCTGGTACATCGGGTGCAGCTTCTCCAGCACAAACACGATGAAGTACAGCAGGGCACCACGAGCGGCGGCTGGGCGGTACTTTTCGCGGGCCGTGTTGATCTCGATCTCCGTCGCCTTGGCGATGGCGACCTTCTCCGCGATCTCGGCGGCCGTCTTCTTGGTGTCCTCGAGGCCCACGACGAGCGCCTCGTCCTCGCAAATGTTGCCCTCGGCGTTGGACAGCTTGAACAGCAGGTTGTCCTCGAGCTCCTTGAGCGTGATCATGTACTCGTTCTGCTCCCTGGTGAGCTTGAGCTTGAGCTGCTGGAGATCCTCGCGCTCGAAGGCGACGACGTCGGCGAGCAGCTGGTCCTCCAGGCCGGCCTGCGTGACGGTAAAGTTAATGAGCGTCGTCTGGGCCTGCATTTCAGGCTTGTAGTGCGGGTTGCCCATCTTGGTGTGGATGATGAGCCGGAACTTGGGGTTGTAGTCCACCTCCTTGTCGCCGATCATGATAGCACGGCCCTTCTTAATCGTGTTGCGGCCGATGATGTCGCCAAGCACGGCGTCGACGTCCTCGAAAATGTTCTCGAGGAACACGCACGCGCCGTCCGAGATGGCGCGCTCGATGTTGTCCAGGAAGCCTTTGGAACCAAGACGGAGCACCACGAGGTTTTCCTTCTCGCGTTCCTTGATCCACTTGATGCCCTGCTCCTGTGGGTCGATGATGAGCGGCCAGCGCTTGGCGTTGCATAGGATGGCGGCGTTCTCGGTCGAGACACGGTCAGCGGGGAGCAGGTCGTTCTGCCACTTGCCGATCTCCGAAGCGTCCGCGAGCATGTTGATGGGGTCCATCCCGTCCGTGACCGGGATGGGGTTGTCCTGCTTCTGGATGAACGGCAGCCACTGCTCGTCGTACAGCACCGTGCGGTAGTCCTTGCTGAAGCAGCCGGCGTAGCTAAGGAATGCCGTCGTCAGAAGGCAATCTCCCGGGACCGTCTTGAGCTGCTCCTTGAGGTTGACAACTGTCTCACCCCAGCGGACCTTCTCCGATGCAAGGCCGCCGACCAGGCGGTTGGCCAGGCCGATCGTCTTGCCCGTGGCCGCAGCCTGGGCCTCGGCGGCAAGCTTGTTGTCCGTGGCTTCCTGGAACTCGTCCGTGAGCACCTTGAGGGCGGCGTCGAGCTTGTCAATCTGCGCCATGATCTTGGCGAGCTTGTCCTGAGCGGCCTTGAGCTGCGCCTCGGCCTCGGCCAGGGCGGCGCGCTTCGGGGCGACGTCGCAGAACACGTCGTAGAAGATGACAATGTTGATGACCCAAGCGCACAGGCCACCGGCGGCCTGCGACTTGCCCATCACGTTCTCTGCGTTGAAGCCCTCCGAGGCAATATACTTCTTCGCCTCCTTCAGGTTGGGCGCCGGGATGTTCTCCTTGTCGTAGTTGATGAGGTCGTCAAGGAACTGGCCGACGTTACCCATCATAATCTTGCCGGCCTTCCAGCTGCGGTCCTTGGGGATCTTGCCCTTGGCCAGCAGGCACATCACCGCCGCGGCGACGGTGACGCAAATTGCGGGCGGGGAGCCGAACGACTTGAGCTCAGTCAGGCTGTTCTTGTTGAGCGAGTCGAGCGCGGCGGCGGCGGCCTCGAGCGCGGGTTCGGCCTTGGCCAAATCTGCGGAGCACGATTTGGCCTTGGCACTGACTTCTGTGTTGATAACGGCGACCTTGTCCTGCTCAATCTTCGCGATGGCCTTTTCCTTGTTGACCTTTTCCGTCTCGATCCCAACCCGTTCGATCAGGGCGTTGGCAGCGATGTTCTTCTCCGCCAGCACGACCTCCTGGGCGCCCAGCTTGGCCTTCATGTCGTCGACCTGCGCGGCCGTGGCGTTGAGCTTGGTGAGACCGTTCTCCATCCGGTCGGTGGCCTGCTGAATCTTCTCGACCTGGGCCTTGAGCAGGTCCTGGTACAGGTTAATCTGCTCGAGGAAACTCTTGGGGGTGGTGTAGTTGTAGCGTTTCTCGTTTTTCAGGTAGTTCTTGGACTGCTCGTTGACGGAGAGGTGGACGAACGCCATGAACTTGGACATGTTCTGCTTGCTCGAGGCCGGGACGTTCTCGTTGTCCTCGATAAAGTTGCGGCTCACCGAGACGAGTGCCTCCTCAGGCCAGTCGTGGAACCAGTCGATGCTCGTGCAGTTGACGAGCCCCGGGAACATGCGCGCGCGAGTGCGGAGCAGGTCGCCGACGGGGGAGAAGCACAGAACCACCTTGAGCAGCTGCCGGACGCGGTTCACGAAGAAGCTCCAGCAGTTGGGGTTAGTGTCTTCTATGCCCAGGCCCTTGACTTCGTTGCGCACGCCGTCGATAATCTCCATCTTTTCGTCGTCGGCGAACAAGCCCTGGATCTCGCCTGTGGAGAGCAGGTCGTTGAACAAGACGAGGAACTTTTCGTCTGCCACCTGCGAGTCCGTCATCAGGAACATGACCCCGATGCCCTTCTGGCCGGCTTTGATGAAGCAAGCGGCGAGGTCAGCCTTGAGTTCGTTGATGCCGTAGCCCTTGGTCAGCGCGATCTGGAACGTGTCGAGGCCGCTGATGGAAGCCGACAGGCGCGACAGCGACTGCTTGCCGGACCCGCCGACGCCAACGAGCATGGCGTTACCGCGCGGGTTTTCGAGGATGCGGTTGATACGGCAGACGTGGCGCATGGCGTCCTGGAACAGCACCAGGTTCATGGCGGCGTTGACCTCGTTGTAGCTGACAAGGGCCTCACTCATGATGGCCTTGAGGTCGTCCCAGCCCTTCACAGGGGCGTAGAGCGGGTCGCCGATCCCCATGGCGAAGTGGCACTGCAGGTTAGGCTCCTCGGCGACCTTCTCCCACTCGAGGTCGGAAAACGACTCCTTGATGACCGCATCGCGGTGGCCGTTGAACGAGCCCACGTCGGCTTCGAGGTCCGTCATTTTGTCGGAGTAGACGCGCGTGGCCTCGTGCGCGAGGAGGCGCACCATGTTAAGCGGCGTCTTGTACGACCCTGCGGTGGAGAACGCCATCCCTTGGAAGACGTTGGACAGGTCGCGGAGGTTGAACAGGTAGTGGAACTTGATGGCAGTCGGGAGGTAGGTGGCGGCGACCTTCGAGTGGAGCTTGACGGCGCAGTCGACCAACTTGTCGGAGATCTTATTGATAGCGTTGGCAAACCCCTGCTCCTTGACGTGGCCCTTCCAAATCTGCGAGTAGATGGTCGTCAGGGCCTCCTCGTTTGGCGCGGAGAGCGCAAAGACAGCAAAGTGGCGGAGGAGGCGCGGGTTGATGGTGAACGACCCGGCCTTGGGGTTCATAGCACCGACAAACTGTGTCTTGGACACGTTCCGCACCGACTTCTTCACGCGGTCGTACCAGTGGTTGTAGTCGCACACCTGGCGCATGATGGTGTGGGCCGACTGGGTGCCGTACAAATCCACGGCAGGCATGTTCAGGTCATCAACAAAGTAGACGAGGCGCTTCGTGCCGGGCGGCCCGTAGTTCTTGCCCGCCTTCTTTTCCAGCGGGGCCTCGAGGGCGGCCTGGATTGTGTGGTGGATCGAGTAGTGGTTGAACGACGTGTTGTTGATAACCCAGTCGTCCTCATTGAGGCGGTGGAGGTTGTCGTTGATCACGGCCGTCTTCCCCGTACCGGGGGCGCCAACGAACAGCATCGGTGTGCCGTTCGCGACCATGAGGTCCATCCAGAATTTGAGACGCGTCGTCTCCGCCGTGTGGACCATGGCGGCCGACACCGGAGCGTCTGCGTCGTATTTGAATTCCGGCACCCGCTCGCCCCAGCTCACAAACTTTTTGTCCTCGGCCCGAATCCAGTAGTCGAAGACCATGCCCTTGGCGGGGAACTTGACCGTCTTGAACTCGACCACCCACCACTTGGAGAACTCCTCGCGGTAGTCGCACAGCTGGTCCTTGAACATGGCACCCCCAAAGGCCCAGACACAGCAGAAGACAAAGTAGAGCTCGTAGTCCTCGCGGCCGCAGCCCTCGGGTGTGTTCTCCTCCGTGAGGATAAGGCCGAGCATGGTGCAAAGCGTGTTGACGAGCGTCCAGTCCGGAATCGGTGTGATGGTTTTGAATCTGGACTTCATGGCGTCGAGCAGGGTCGGGATGTACTTCTCAAAGAGGATCATCAGGCTCGCGCGCTGGCCGGGTGACTCGAGCTGGTCGATCCACGTCTGCACGCACGGGGTCCAGCCGAGGTCCGTCGGGTTGACGAAGAGGATACCAGCGCGGGAGACGGTGGCGGGCGACGCGTAACTGAGGTTGCCGATTTCGAACAGGAGGCGCATCGTTGGGTTGAGCGGGATGCGCTCGTTCGAGGCAAGCGTCAGGATCTTGTTGTCGTCCATTGTCGTGTTCAGCGACTCAATCCACATCGTGTCGATGTCGCCGTCCAGCACGAGCCACTTGTTGTGCTTGGTGTCAATGTTGGACATGTCGCGCATCAGCGACGAGAACAGCCCGTCGACCCACTCGCGGGTCGTGAGGTTGATGTAGCCGTACAGCTCGTGGTTGGTGCACGCCTTGGGGTTGAGGTCGGTCCACACGGGTTTCTGCCCCTGCAGGCGGTACACGTCGAATAGGGCACGGAGCACGCAGGACTTGCCGGTGGCGGCCATGCCGATGATGAACACCGAGTGCCGCACTTCCAGGAGCTCCTCCATCTGCACTACCTTGAGCACAAAGGCATCCTCCGGCTGCAGGTTGCGGTCCGTGATGGCCGTGGTGATGAGCTTCTCGAACTGTTCGTCTGAGGTCCGCGGCACGTCCATGCCGGGGAAGAGGTCGACGATCAAGCCCATGAACACTGACAAATCCTCATTGACAATCTTCGGGATGTTAAAGTCACGCAGAGCGCGCATCAGCACCTCTTCTTCAGAGCGGTCCGGGTCGGCACGCTTGAGTTTACCAGCAACGACGAGCACCGACTTGATGGCGCGAAGGCCCCAATCGTAGTGGTCCTGCTTCGACAGGAGATCGCGGTTCAACGAGTACAGCGTGATGAACTTGCGACCGAGGAGCTTCGCGGTGAGGAAACCCTCGGACACAAGCATAATCTCGCAAATCATGCCGTAGTCCGGGACGACCATGGCGCACGGGCGAAAGAGCGCCTTGATGTTCTCGGGCAGCGCTGTGCGTCCGGCGTAACCCGGGTTCATGGTAATCCAGATGCCAACGCGGTCGTTCATCTTGATGGTCTCGCCCATAAAGTTGAAAATCTTCTTCTTGGCCTTGATCGCGTCCTGGACCATCTTGACCTGGACAGACACCACGGAGAGCACTTCGATCGAAATGCGGTTGAACTCGTCGAAGCAGCCCCAAGCGCCCGACTGGCACAGGCCCTTGTAGATGTTGCCCGTCGACTTGTAGTCCATCTGCTCGGAGCAGTTGAACACGTAGATCATGATGCCGATGTTACGCGAAAGATCCTTGGTCGTCTCCGTCTTACCCGTGCCGGCCGGGCCGGCGGGGGCGCCGGACATCTGCAGGTGGAGCGACTGCGTCAGGGTAATGTAGCAGCGGTCAGTGAGCGGTGTGATCACCAGGCGCGGGATGTTGCCGAGGTACTCGCACGAGTAGACAAACTTGGCGTCGCAAATGTTAATGTGCGTGTGGTGGTCGCTTTCGTCCCAGCGGTGGCGGAGCTGCGACACCCACAGGAAACTCTGGGCGTTCTCGGCCTTGTTGCTGATGAGGCTGAGCGTGACGTCGCGCGAGTGCACGTCGACCGTGCACGTGGTCTGGAGCATGACGCGCTGGGCCTTGGTAAGCGTGCCCTGCAGCAAGGTAATGAGCTCGTTCAGGAACCCGACGTGCTTCTTGACGTACTCCTTCATGGCATTCTCGTAGCCCTCCTCGAGGCGCCCGAAGGCGATGATGACCTCGACGGCCCACCACACCTGCGTCCCGACCAGGGTAACCTGCGCCGCATTGTCAAACACCCACTCGGAGCGCGGCTTCTCCTCATAGGCTGCAAACGCGTAGTGGCAATCCCACCGGAGCGTCTCTTGCATCATGATCAGGACATCCGTGAGCCAGTCCTCGACACGGCCATTGCAGTCAACCAGCGCATCGCCGCCTTTGCCGTTTTTGTTGGAAAACTCGACGTACTCGCCGTCCTGCGCGATCATGCCCTTCGCCATCTTCGAGCCCTCTTCTACGAACCGGAGGTTGTCGATGGCGCAGAACAGCTTGGACATCTGCTTGGCCACCGCCGCCGGGTTGTTGCCGTTGGAAAGAATGTCCAACAGGTCGGCAGAGGAGACGAAGTAGAAGCGCGGGAATGCAAGGCGCTTGGTGTCGAGGTACTCCTGGAGCGCCTTCTCGCATAGGGCGAGACGGTCCTGCATCGACTCGAACTGGTCGAACAGGTTCTCCTGGTTGGTGCACTCGACCACGTTGTTGATCTTCGAGCAGCGGTTCGATACCTCGATGTAGTCTTCGTCGATCGTGTCGAAGCGCTTGGCGTCCTCGGGGAGCTGCGAGCGGATATCCTCGGACCCGATAAAGATCGACTCCAGGTTGGACCACGTGCGCTGCACCTCGCTCCAGATCTCGATGACCTGGTCAGCTGTGGACAGCTTCTTGGACCAGCTGCCGACCTGCGTCTGGAAGAAGCCGATGTACTTCGAGGCGAGCAGGTTCTGCAGCTGCACCTGGTTGTCCTCGAGCACCTCGATCATCTCCTCGGCCACCTTGACCTGCGGCAGGCCGCGGCGCTTGTGCGTGTCGAACTCGAACTCGAACCCGGCCCACGTCACGTCGAGCTCGGACAGCGTCTTCTCCATCTGGAGTTCTTTGCCGGCTTTGTCGACGATGGACGTGACCTCCTCTTCGTACTCGTGGAGCTGAAGTTTGAGCAGGTCCTCGAGTGTGGTCGACTCGGCGACGGAGTCCTTGCCCATCGGGATGTCCACGCCCGTGGCGGCCATGACCTGCTCCCAGTGACGAAGGCGGATGGCCGACGACTGCAGCAGGCCCACGGCACTAAGCGACGTGATCATGTTCTTGACCTCGGCGTCGACGCCCGAGAAGGCGTCCCAGGCACGCGTGTCTTTGTCCAGGCTGCGGATATCCTTGATCATTTTCTTGCACTCCATCTCCATGCCTTCGATGTCGACCTGGGAGAACGGGGTCGAGGACCACTCACTGAACTGGAACCGCACAGTGTTGACCATGTCCCACAGCTGCTTAAGCAGCTTGAGCTCCTTGGCGCACAGCTTGACCTGCTTGTACTCGGGGAGACGGACGACAAAGAGCGTCGCCTTCCCTTCCAGCTCCTGGAGCTCCTCGTCCATGACCTTGTACTCGGTCCAGTGCTGGTCGATCCGGTGGTACTCGTCCTTCGAGTCGAACTTGGTCGGCGCCCGCTTGTTAAAGTCCTCGCGGAACTCGTAGTTGCGGATGTCGAACTTTGTAGAGCGCGACTTAAGCTTGACGACCTCATTGGCTTGCGCGGGCGCGACGTCCGAGGTGACCTTGTCCGACACCTTCTTGAGCTGCGCCCAGGTAACTGGGATGGCCTCGAGATCGGTGAGGATCTCCTCCGGGATCTCAACGCCAAACTGCTCGAGGAGAGCGACCTTGGCCTTGACGGGCTCGTACACGGCGTCGATCTCCTTCTCGCGTGCCTTGATGGCGTTGAGCGCCGTCATCTTATCGACGAGCTGCTCGTAGTTGCCGTCCTCCACCTCCGACGCGAGCTCGGCGCCGGAGTGCGAGATGAACTCCTTGAGTTGCGAAACCGTGTCGTTGATGTTGGCGGTGAGCTCCTTGACAAACATGTACGACCACTTGGTCACCACCGTGTGCAGGGCCGACCGGAACGGGCGGACGTCGAGCTCGTACCACTGGTCAAAGACGACGGTGTCCTCGATTTGGAGCACCTTCTCTGCGAGCGCGTTGAACTTGTCGATGTTCTCCTTGAACTGCTCCAGCGTTGGCGGGGACTCCGGGAACGGTACGCCGTCGTTCTCCTCGGCCCAGGTGTCCTTTTCCTCGTTGGTGAGGACGTGGTTATAAAGCAGGAACTGCCGCATAAAGTCCTCGCGGTCGTCCGTCCACAGGTGCTCGTACTCGGCGAAGTGCGCCTCCTGGAAGTCGATGGCCTTGGCCATGACGAGCTTGACCTTGTACTGGAGCTCCTCGTTGAGGTCCTTGAGCTCGTCCGTCGCCTCGAGGTCGGAGCGGTAGTCGGCGTTGCCGCTGTGCTGCGCCAGGCGCGGGACAAGCTCGCCGATGTGGTAAAAGTCGGACGAGAAGTCGTTGATGAGGTCCATCAGCATGGGGCCCTTGCCCTCGTCCGACTCGCCGACGCCCGGGATGAACGTGGCGTCGGGCATCTGGAGCTCGACGCGGCCGTGGACAAAGGGCGTCATGCGCGAGCCATCAGGCTTGGTCTTGGTCGTGCTGTCCATGTTGTCGAGGAAGTACGACGTCGAGGTGAAGATGATGTTGAACAGGCCGTCAACGATGAGGTTGTCCATGTAGTTGACGTAGCTCTGCCAGATCTCCGACTTGGGGTCGGCGCGGAACAGCTTGGCGTTGTCCTTGAGAATGTTGTAGAAATCAATCCCGCCCGCTTCGATCTTGGCGAACGTCGCCTTGAGCTTCTTGCCGCGCGTGGCGTGCTGAATAAGGTCCGACTTCTCCTCGCGTGTCAGCATCGGCTTCTGGCACCACTCCTCTAGCGTCTGTGTGATCGTCTTGATGTTGTCCTTCGACTTTTGTAGGCGCGCGCTGATGTCCTCGGCCTGGTCTTTGAGCTTGGTCGCGTACTCGCCCACACCCTCCGAGTTCCAGTTGAGCGTGGACAGGGCCACCTCGATCTCGTCGTCGAGGGCGGCGAGCTCGCGGACGATGAGGGGCGCCTCCACGTCGAGCAGCGTCGTCTGCACCTTGTTGTACTCGTGGACGGCGATGCCCAGGTTGCCGAGGTACTGGCGGAAGACCTCGTTGCGCGCGTAGATCGCCCCGGCCTCTTCGGGGAGGACGCCAGCCGCCTCTGTGCGGTAGAACTCGAGGTACTTGACCTCGCGGAGCGTCGCGACGAGCTGCGGGTCGAAGTTGATGCTGAGGAGGCGGGACTCCGCGTCGCGGAGGAGGAGCGGGAGTTTGAGGTTGACGTCGGACTCGCCGCCGACGGCGTCGGACCACGCCTTGAAGTCATCCTGGTCGCGCTGCTCGAGCACCTTCATCATCTCCGCGTACTTGGCGTAGATCATGGCGGCGCGCTCCGTCTTGAACTCCTCGACCTCAGGCTCGAGCATCTTGAAGCATGTCCGCAGCTCCTTGAGGCGGGCGCGCATAATCTCGTTCGAGGCCAGGCGGCCGGCGATCGGTGGCATGTTCTTGGTCAGCACCGGGTCGGTGGCACCCTCGTCGACAAAGACCTTGCACCGGTCGAGCTCGGCGGAGAACCACTCGACCATGGCCGTGTAGTTGTCACGCGTCTGCTCGTACAGGACCTCACGGTTCTGGAGCAGCGCCTGCCATGTGTGGATCATCTTGAACTGCCCGCCCAAGGTGAGCTGGTCGGCAAAGCCGAGGATGGCCAGGGCGCCGAGCTGCAGGTCAAAGTCCTGGACCACGGCGCGGTACTCCTTGTAGTCGATGTTGAAGGCGTTCTCCGCGGTGTCGAGCATGTTGTAGTGCCCCGGGTCCTCGTCCGAGCTCTTCTTGGCCCACTTGGCGTACATCTCGTTGTAGTCCGCCCAGATCTGGCGGATCCGCCGCGTCTGCACCGGGTCCGACGTCTCCACCTTCTCGAGCTTCTCGTAATCGATGCGGATCTTGGCGATCTGGGAATACTCCTCCAGCCGCGTCCTGAGGGCGGCCAAACGGCCAAAGATGAGCGCCTGGTCAAAGTTCCACTTGACAGGGTGCGCGGACGCGTTGATGGTCGCGCGCGCCTCGGCAAACAGGTGCGTCATCTTGTCGACGAGGCGCATGGCGTCCTCAATCTTGGGGAAGCACTCGAGGGGCTCGAGGTTGAACCACGACGTGTAGTCGATGTGCTGGTGGATCATGCTGATGAACGTGTTGCTGGTCTCCGCGAGGAGGACCACCATCTGGCGCGGCTCGCAGTAGTGCTCGGACTTCATGAAGATGATCTGGCACAGGTGCAGAATCTGCTGGTACGTCGAGCTCAGCTTCTCGAACTCTGTCTCCTCCACCTCCTCGAACAGCCCGCGCATGGGCTCGAGGTACAGCGTGATGTCCTGGCACTCGGCGTAGGCGGTCTGGACGTCGGTGATGACCTTCTCCAGCACGGGCGTGTAGCTGCTCCGTGACTCGGCCAGCACCACCTTGATATGCTGCACGGCGTCGCTCATGAGCTGGTCCTGGATGCCCTCGAGGTTCTTCATCTTGCTGCTCCAGAAGTCCAGCTCAATGAGCGGGCCCACGTTCTGCCCGTCGATCAGCGGCTGCGCACTGTCGTGCTTCAGAATGTCGTTCACCTGGTGGGACCAGTCGACGACCGAGGACTCGAGGACGAGAAGGTCGGTTTCGCCCCCGCCGTCGGCCGGCTCTTCACCCTCGCTCTTCTTCTCCGCCGCGGGGAGCGGAAGCTGTGTCTTGCCGCTCATCTGTCCAATGATGATCTTGGAGTGGCTCTGCATGGACGACACCTTGTCGATAAGATCTGACTTTACCACCGCGGGCCATTCCTGCGCGTTGCTGTTGTTGGCAAACAGCGGCAGCAGCAGGTCGCGGACGAGGGCGTTCAGGCCCTCCACGCGCGACGGGGTGATGTCGCCCTTCAGCAGCGTGGCCACGTTCTCCTTGGTGACGAGGAAGCCCTCCTCGGGCTTGATGAAGTAGACGGCTTTGTTTTTCGCCTGCTTCTCCGGGAAGCCGTACATGGGCTCGAACTGGCCCTTGGCATCTTGCGCGATGACGAGCGGCTTCGTGATCTCCTTCTTCTCCCACCACTCGATGATCAACGTACGTCGATCCTCGTCCCCGCACAGCTTCTTCCATTTGTCCGCCTTGCTCTTCGTTGCCGTGAGGCAGTACTCTTTCATCCATTCCGCGCGCGGGTCCGACCAATCGGATTTCCCTCCGCCTTCTGCCATGGCTGGATCTGTTGCCCGATCCCTGGCTCGTTCGTTGCCCGGCTTCCCCCCCGGCTGCCTTGTGTACGGGGGCTGCCCTTGTCTCTAGTTCTTCGCGCTTCCTCGGGTCTTTCTTGCGGCGTGTCCGCGGCGGCTTCTGGCCGCTCCGGTTCGTTCCTTCCGTTCGGTGGTGCAGCGCTTCTGCG
>Ga0206692_1119587_pt1 | contig 13975 bp, 1 predicted proteins | sample M240m12015metaT_FD_159670 | JGI IMG/M metagenome (GOLD analysis project Ga0206692, IMG submission 159670) | Metatranscriptome of ammonia-oxidizing marine archaeal communities from Monterey Bay, California, United States - M2 40m 12015... | ecosystem: Environmental > Aquatic > Marine > Intertidal... | reverse complement strand
CGAAAATCTTATTTTTTTAAAAAAATGTGTTAATCTTGATGAACAAGACGGATGGATATTAATATCAAGTTGGCGTAGTAGGTTTAAAATTCTATAAAAATCGTCTTAACTAAATACCATTAATTTAATTTAACGAGAATATAAAGACGATTATCAAAAGGGTTGTATATTTACTGGCGCAAATTCCTATAAACTTTTGACTCTCTATTACTTTGGCCGTGTTTAGAAGACCGACTAACTAGAGAACGGTAAGAATTTACCTGGACAGGTTATTCAAAGTACATTCAGATTCGTAAGAAAATTAATCTGAAAGTGTCATTGCACAACCAGCAAGAGTCCACTTGTTTGGATGAGCCTTGGTCTTCAAGTTGAAATACCAAACAAAGCCTGGACACAGACCTACAGCGACTGCCTCCTTAGCACGACCTCGTTCAACAGTCTTAAAGGTTGGGCAACTGTAAGTGCCTCGTAAATCCTGCTTGTCCACAGGGATGGCTTTGCAGAAGATAACGGGCATCGGTGGGCACAGCTCTTTGAGACGAGCGTCTTGGATGAGGCCAGTCTGCGTATCCCACCGAGCTCCCGCCATGTAAAGGCCGTAAAGGTACGCACCTTCTCTTGGTGGTGAGCTGAAGTCGCCAGAGTTGTACTTTTTGGTGACGTCAATAGTCAAAACAACCTTGTCAAGAGGCCACTCGTTCTTCCGCGCTGTTTGCTGTGAAATGGCAGTCAGAAAAGCCTGTGGGTTAAACAAACCTCCGAGCCACACAGTCGAAGGCAGTGCAAAGTCACCAATCCAAGCTTCGAGGAATTTGACACGTTCGAGCACGTCCGTGAACCAGGCACCCAGAGGTTTGGTTGAGGGACCAAGAATCACACCCCAATGAGGTGGCACGGTGTCAAAGAAAAGAGCATTTTCAATTGCTTCCATCGCTGGCGTGACCGTCAGTTCACCTTTTAATCCAAGCCGCACCTCCTTCAGACCAGTAAGAATAGCATCCAAAAGCCGGTTAAACCGCGAGGCCTCTTGGAACACAACATTGACGTATGGAGTTCTCTCCTCGATTGGGACTCGGCCGGCCATCTCAAACATATTAAACTGTTCTGGAATCTTCTCAACAAACTCCTCAAGAGTCGCACCGACCACCTCTTCCTTCGTTGCACCGCCGCCATCGCCAGAACCTCCAGTAGCCTGCATAGCGAGGACTTCGGTAAAGAGACGTCCCGAAGTAAGCGTGAGATAGTCAATTTCTGCGTTTGGGTGAAGGCCGTACAAGTAAGGCGACTCTGGTGGCATCGCTTCATCAATGTAAGTGTGGTACTCGACAAAGTCCGACGGCGGCGGAGACTGAAAGCCAGGGGCCAAATCGATGTCAGCATCAAGCATTTCTGGCTTCAAGTACTCTTGCAAGTAAGTACTTTCAAGACGACGATCAATGTTGTCAGTAATGTGGCCACCATACATGATCTCGCCAAACAGATACCGAAGATCAATCCAAGGTACAATCGAGTTGGCTTCGAGATAGTTGAACAAGACGTTGCAAGAAATGTTAAGATCACCCTTGTTGAATGGGTAGTTCACATTCCAGCCAATAGGGCCAAACTTTCGGCGCTCGAGAATGACAGCGTGGTGGTAAACAAGGGCAAAGAGAATCTTTTTAAACTCTACCTCGCGAGCACACATCTCAAGCGTCTCTTGCGAGAAGCAATTCAACGCAGCATGCAAATTGGCCTGCACACCGCTCGGCGGCTCGTTGGTGATCTTAATGCAAGCCTGCAAGATACCTTGGGGCATAATATGGTACTCTGGCGATCCAGCCGGCTCTGCTGTAAGAAAAAACCGGAAATTTTCGTGTGCCATCTTTGCACAGTCCTCCATAACCTTCTCAAGAACCTTGAGCCACTTGACCACAAGGTGAATGTTTTCGAGGATAACCCAATGTCCCTCCTTGGCACCCAACTTCATGGCCTCTTCAGCAATTGGTTCTTGGCCTTGTCCGAGCGACACCATGTGATAATTGCCTTTGTCGAACGTGAATCCCATTTCTTGGCCAAGTTCTTCGACTTGCGCGATAGGGTTGACACCCGGAGAGAGAATAAAGAACACTCCGGTTGCCTTAGTCGTCTCTTTGTATGATTCCTTGAAAGCGGCTTGGATGCCGCCCGTGTACTTGGTACCAAGTTGTTCGCCAATGAACAAAGTCATTGCATTCATCATACGGTCAGGACGGAGAGTTCGGAGCATACACAGTTGCTGCAAAGGTGTCTTGGATTTCCAATCACCTGGAAACTTTTCACGTTCAGGCACTTCGGACTCGCAAAACTTTTGCCACCGTTTCGCGGAACCTTCAATGTCCCGATCAAAGTTGGCAAACGTCTCCATTGCTGAGAGGGCTTTGATTTGACCCCAAAGTTGTGCTGTCAGAAAATCTACAGGGCTTGGCGATGGAAGACCTGGGCAACGGAGCAAGAAACTCAACTCAGTGGCGTCGATCTCCCCACGCAATGCAAGCACTGCAATGGTCATCTGCGACGCAAAGATAAGCTTGTCCCGCTCGAACAAACCACGCGATGTGTAGTTGTACACTCCGAACGTCACAGTATCAATGATGTTCGCCACACGAGCCGGAACGTCCGTTTTGTCTTCTGGCCACGGAGCGTTGACCACAGCAAACATAAACACAACGTTAAATGCCTTCAAAGAAACCTGGTACATTGGATGCAGCTTTTCAAGAACGTTCACGATGAAATAAAGCAAGGAGCCACGAGCAGCTGCTGGACGGTACTTTTCACGAGCAAGATTGATCTCGACTTCAGTCGTGGTCGCAATTTTTACCTTCTCTGCAATGTCGGCAGCAGTGGCCTTGGTGTTTTCGAGTCCGACGACGAGGGCTTCATCTTCGAGGAAGTTGCCTTCAGCGCTTGATAAAGCAGCAAGCAGGTTGTCTTCAAGTTCCTTGAGGGTAATCATAAACTCGTTCTGCTCTCGGGTCAGCTTTAACTTAAGCTGCTGGAGGTCCCCACGTTCAGATGCAACGACATCCGCGAGCAGTTGGTCTTCCAGACCGGCTTGGGTGACAGTGAAGTTGATGAGCGTCGTCTGCGCTTGCATTTCAGGCTTGTAGTGAGGGTTGCCCATTTTAGTGTGAAGAACAAGTCGGAATTTCGGGTTGTACTCGACTTCCTTGTCGCCGATCATGATGGCACGGCCTTTTTTGATCGTGTTACGACCAATCACGTCGTTGAGCATAGCGTCTACATCTTCGAAGATGTTCTCGAGCAGCACGCAAGAGCCGTTACTAATACCACGTTCGAGGTTGTCAATAAAACCTTTTTGGCCAAGACGGAGAATGATAAGGTCGTCTTTGTTACGCTCTTTGATCCACTTGACACCTTGCTCCTGCGGATCAATAATCAATGGCCACCGCTTCGCGTTTGTTAAGATCGCCGCATTTTCAGTGGACACTCGATCTGCTGGAAGCATTTCGTTTTGCCAGCCGGCAATCATGGCAGAATCGGTTAACATGTCCAACGGGTCCATGCCTTCCGTAATCGGGACGGGCTTCGACATCTTTGACATGTAAGGCAGCCACTTCTCGTTGTACATAACCTCACGGTACTGCTTGCTGAAGCAGCCAGAATAGCTTAGGAATGCAGTTGTGAGCAAGCAATCGCCTGGAACAGTGATCATCTGCTTCTTGTACATCTCAACAGCTTCACCCCACCGAACATTCTCTGATGCAAGGCCACCAACAAGCCGGTTGGCGAGACCAATGACCTTCGCAGTTTTGTCGGCTTCTGCCTGGCAAGCAAGTTTCTCGTCAGTGGCCGCTTGGAATTCGTCGGTCAGCTTCTTGAGAGCAGCGTCGAGCTTTGCGATCTGTGCCATAATCTTGGCAAGCTTTTCTTGCGCCGCTTTCAGCGTCGCCTCGGCTGCTGCAAGCGCAATCCGTTTCGGTTCTACATCGCAGAACACTTCGTAGAACATGACAATGTTTACAACCCAGTTGCAAAGACCTGCTGCGGCATTCGATTTGCCTGCCACAAAGTCGCCGTTGAAGTTTGGATCAAGCAGGTACTTCTTTGTTTCCTTCAAGTTTTCTTTTGGAATGTTTTCCTTGTCATAATTGATCAAGTCATCAAGGAACTGGCCAACGTTAGACATGATAAGTTTCCCCTCTTTCCAGCCTCTGTTCTTTTCTTTAGGTACTTTGCCTTTCGCCATCAAGCACATCACCGCAGCAACGACAGTTACGCAAATCTCAGGAGGAGAACCAAACGATTTAAGTTCAGTCAAGTTGTTCTTGTTTAACGTGTTCAGAGCTGCTTCAGCAGCTTCGAGAGCAGGTTCAGCCTTTGCGAGATCTTCAGAACAACTCTTTGCTTTGGCAGACACTTCAGTGTTGATCACGGCAACCTTTTCTTGCTCGATGGCAGCAGCTGCCTTTTCAATGTTGACTTTTTCGGTTTCAATCCCGACATTTTCAATCAGAGCGTTGGCGGCGTCATTTTTAACCTTCAGCTCGATTTCCTGTGCTGCTAGTTTCTCCTTCATGTCATCTACCTGCGCTGCCGTTGCATTCAACTTTGTGAGGCCATTTTCCATACGGTCCATGGCATGCTGAATCTTCCCACTCTGTTGTTCGAGCAAGGTGATGTAAAGAGAAATCTGTTCAAGGAAACTCTTCGGCGTTGTGTAGTTGTATCTCTTCTCTCGTGAAAGGTAGACTTGACTCATTTCGTTGACGGATCCGTGGACGAATGACATAAACTCGGCCATTGAATCCTTGTGTTCTGCCGGTGCAAGTTCAACGTCTTCAAGAAAGTTACGCGAGACGGAAACCAGTGCATCTTCTGGCCAGTCATGGAACCAGTCAATCGACGTACAGTTCACGAGAGCCGGGAACATACGTGCACGGCCACGCAGAGCGTCGCCGACAGGCGAAAAGCAAAGAACCACCTTCATTTTTCGTCGCACTTGTTCAATGAAGTATTCCCAGCAGTTGTCGTGCGTGTCTTCGATGCCGGCGCTTTTCACTTCATTCCGAACACCGTCAATTACCTCAGTAACCTCGTCGTCCTGGAAGAGACCGTTGATCTCACCCGTGGAGAGCAGATCGTTGATCAAAACCAAGAACTTCTCGTCAGCAACCTGCGAGTCAGTCATCAAGAACATGACACCTTGTCCCTTGACCCCGGCTTTAACAAAGCAAGCTGCAAGGTCAACCTTCAACTCGTTGACACCGTAACCTTTCGTAAGAGCAAGCTGGAAAGTCTCAAGTCCACTGATGCTGGCTGCAAGTCGCGCCAACGATTGCTTACCGGAACCACCGACACCGACAAGCATTGCATTACCACGTGGGTTTTCCAGAATTCTGTTGATTCGGCAAACGTGAGACATGGCATCTCGGAACAACACCAAGTTCATTGCTGCGTTGACTTCATTGTAGTTCATGAGACCTTCTGACATCGTGTTGTGAAGGTCATCCCAACTCTTGATTCCCTTGTACAAAGGTTCTCCAATGCCGTCTGCAAAGTGGCAGTGGATGGTTGGTTCTTCAGCAACTTTCTCCCATTCGAGATCTGGGAAGGATTCTTTCAAAACTGCATCCCGAAAATTTACGAATGAGTCAATGTCGGCCATATCAGTCATCTTGTCAGAATACACACGAGTGGTCTCATGCAAGACAAGCCGTGCCCACAAGAGAGGCGTCTTGAATACTGAAGCTGTAGCGAAAGCCAAACCTTGGAAGCAGTTTGTGAGGTCACGCAAGTTGAACAAGTAATGGAACTTAATGGCAGTTGGCAAAAAGTTGTGCGCCACCTTGTCGTGAATCTTGACAACAGCTTCCACAATTTTGTCTTGAACTTTCTTCACCGCGTTTGGGAAGTCTTCAGCCTTCACATGGCCTGCAAAAAGGTTGCTGTAGATGGTGTTGAGTGCTGCTGGCGCAGGTGCGCTCATACCAAAGACAATAAAGTGCCTCAGCAAACGCGGATTGATAGTGAAGCTTCCTGCTTTTGGATTCATACAAGCCATAAATTGCGTTTTGGAGACGACCCGGAGCGACTTTTTCACACGGTCGTACCAGTGGTTGTAGTCACACACTTGCCGCATGATGGTATGAGCTGCTTGGGTGCCGTAAAGGTCCACCGCAGGCATGTTCAAATCATCAACAAAGTAGACAAGCCGCTTCGTGCCGGGAGGACCGTAGTTCCGGCCTGCCTTCTTCTCAAGTGGCTGTTCGAGCGATTCTTGGATAGTATGGTGAACCGTGTAGTTATTAAACGACGTCTTGCTAAGGAGCCAGTCATCGCTGTCGAGGTGGTTAAGAGTGTCAAGCACAGTTGCAGTCTTACCTGTACCGGGAGCACCGACAAAGAGAGTTGGCTGACCAAGCTCGATCAACTTGTCCATCCAAAACTTGATACGGGTCGTCTCAGCCGTGTGGACCAAGGCAGATGACACCGGCTTTTCGGCGTCGTAAGTGAATCCAGGAATCCTTTCTGCCCAAGACACAAACTTTTTGTCCTCTGCACGAACATAGTAATCAAAAACACTTCCTTGCGGTGGGAACCGAACAGTCTTAAACTCAGTCACCCACCACTTACTGAACTCTTCACGCCAGTCGCAAAGCTGGTCCTTGAACAGGGCACCTCCAAAAGCCCACACGCAGCACCACGCAAAGTAAAGCTCGTAGTCTTCCTTGCCACAGCCTTCCGGCGTGTTTTCTTCAGTCAGCATCAGCGAGAGCATGGTGCAAAGCGTATTGACAAGAGTCCACTCTGGGATAGGAGTGATGGTCTTGAACCGTTCTTTCATTGCTTGGAGCAATGGCGGCAGGTACTTTTCGAACAAAATCATGAGATTGGCACGCTGGCCTGGCGATTCGAGCTGGTCGATCCAAGTCTGCACGCACGGATTCCAGCCAAGGTCGGTTGGGTTGATGAACAAAATACCAGCACGAGAAACGGTTGCGGGACTCGCGTATGCAAGGTTTCCAATTTCAAAAAGAAGACGCATGGTTGGATTGAGCGGAATACGCTCGTTCGAGGCAAGAGTCAAAATCTTGTTGTCGTCCATCACAGTATTGAGCGACTCAATCCACATCGTGTCAATATCTCCATCAAGCACGATCCACTTGTTGTGCTTTGTCTCAATGATAGACATGTCACGCAAGAGCGAAGAGAAGAGACCGTCAACCCAGTCCCGAGTTGAGAGGTTAATGTACCCATAAAGTTCGTGGTTAGTGCACGCTTTTGGGTTCAGGTCAACCCACACTGGCTTTTGCCCTTGAATCTTGTAAACGTCAAAGAGTGCACGAAGTACGCTCGATTTGCCCGTGGCTGCAAGGCCAATGATAAAGACCGAGTGACGAACTTCCAGAAGTTCTTCAAGCTGCACAACCTTGAGCACAAAAGCTTCTTCTGGCTGAAGGTTTCGGCTGGTGATAGCTTCGACAATCTGCTTCTCAAACACTTCGTCGGCCTTTCGCGGCACATCAAGGCCGGGGAACAAGTCAACAATCAGGCCCATGAAAACAGTAAGGTCCTCGTTGACAATCTTCGGGATGTTGAAATCACGAAGGGCTCGCATCAGCACTTCTTCCTCAGATTTGTCTGGGTCAGCACGCTTGAGCTTACCGGCGACGACAAGCACAGACTTGATCGCCCGGAGACCCCAATCGTAGTGATCTTGCTTGGAGAGTAAGTCACGGTTGAGCGAGTACAATGTGATAAACTTTCGGCCGAGAAGTTTAGCACTTAGGAAACCCTCGGAGACAAGCATAATTTCGCAAATCATACCGTAGTCTGGAACAACCATCGCACACGGCCGGAAGAGCGCCTTGATGTTTTCTGGCAGTGCGGTACGGCCTGCATATCCTGGGTTCATGGTAATCCAACTGCCGACACGTGGATCAAGCGAAATCTCTTCTCCAAGGAAGTTGAACCGTTTCTTCTTGGCCTTGATAGCATCCTGGACTGTTTTCACCTGCACGGCAACAACAGACAACACTTCAATCGAAATTCGGTTGAATTCGTCAAAGCAACCCCATGCACCAGATTGCGCAAGTCCTTTAAAGATGTTGCCGGTTGACTTGTAGTCCATTTGCTCGGAGCAGTTGAATACGTAGATCATGATACCAATATTACGACTAAGGTCTTTGGTGGTCTCGGTCTTCCCTGTGCCAGCTGGGCCAGCTGGAGCACCGCCCATAATCAAGTGCAGTGACTGCGTTAACGTAATGTAGCAACGGTCGGTGAGCGGTGTAATCACAAGCCGCGGGCCGTTGCCGAGGTACTCGCAAGCATAGATGAACTTGGCATCGCAAATGTTAATGTGTGTGTGGTCTGAAGCATCGTCCCATCTGTGACGGAGCTGACTTTGCCACAAGAAAGCTTCTGCATTTTCGGCCTTGTGAGTGACTAAACCAATGCAGACATCACGGGAGTGCACATCGACGGTGCACGTTGTCTGAAGCATCACGCGATTACCTTTGGTCAATGTTCCCTGGAGCAAGGTGATAAGTTCGTTCAAAAATCCAATGTGCTTTTTGATGTAATCTTTCATAGCATTTTCGTAACCTTCCTCAAGCTTTGCGAACGCTTGGTTCACTTCAGTGGCCCACCACACTTGGGTTCCAATCAGAGTTACCTGAGCAGCATTGTCAAACACCCACTCCGACCGCGGCTTTTCTTCGTACGCCACAAAAGCGTCTTTGCATTGCCACCTGAGCGACTCTTGCATTTGGATCAAGACATCCATGAGCCAGATTTCTACTCGGCCTTCGCACAAGCATGAAGATGGTCCGTTAGCATCCCTGAATTCTACAACTTCGCCGTCGAGCGAAACCATAGCGTTGGCTTGCTTCGAGCCTTCAATGAACTTCAAGTTGCACACCACGGCAAACAATTTTGACAATTGCTTAGCAACAAGAACTGGATTGTTACCATTGGATAAAATGTCCAACAAGTCCGCAGAAGAAACGAAGTAGAATCGCGGGAATGCGAGACGCTTAGTGTCGAGGTACTCTTGGAGAGCCTTCTCACAAAGTGCAAGCCTGTCTTGCATGCTTTCAAACGACTCAAAAAGATTTGGCTGGTTAGTCACTTCAACAACGTTTGTCATCTTTGCGGATCGTGTAGCTACCTCTTGGTAGTCCTTGTCAATGCCGTCAAACCGCTTTGCATCCTCTGGAAGCTGAGCCCGGATATCCTCAGAACCAATGAAAATGGATTCCAAGTTGGACCATGTTCGCTGAACTTCGCCCCAAATCTCAATCACTTGATCAGTGGTGGAAAGTTTCTTTGACCAGCTTCCCACACCGTCAGCAAAAAATGCAATGTATTTTGACGCGAGCAAATTTTGAAGTTGCACTTGGTTATCTTCAAGGATTTCAATCATTTCTTCCGCCGGCTTAATCTGCGGCAAACCACGCCGCTTGTGAGTGCCGTACTCAAAGTGAAAGTCAGCCCACGTCTTTTCGAGTTCGCCAAGCATCTTTTCCATCTGAAGTTCTTTGCCCGCCCTGTCCACGATTGTAGCAACTTCTTCTTCGTACTCGTGCAAATGGAGGGAGAGAAGGTCCGACAACGTTGTGTCATCGGCAACAGTTGTTTCGCCCATATTAATTTCGACGCCAGTGGCCTTCATCACCTGCTTCCAGTGACGTGTACGGATTGCGGGGCTCTGCAAAAGACCAACAGCGCCAAGAGATGTCACCATGTTTTTGACCTCTGCGTCAACGCCATTAAATCCTTCCCATGCACGTGTATCTTTATCCAGCTGCCGGATTTCTTTGATGAGCTTCTTGCATTCCATTTCCATATTTTCGACGTCCACTTCAGACCAGGGGGTTGCGGCCCAGTCAGCAAACTGAAACTTGACCAACTTGACAGTGTCCCACAAATTCTTCAAGAGGCCAAGCTCTCGCCGGCATTGCCGGAGCTGCTTGTATTCTGGTAACCGAACAACAAAAAGGTCGGATTTAACCTCAAGTTCGCTCATTTCTGTCTCCATTGCCATGTACTCCTGGTAGTGTGCGTCAAGCCGATTGTATACGTCAGTCGAATCATACCTGGTTGGAGCCCGCTTGTTGAAATCTTCACGGAACTCAAAGTTCCGCACATCGAACTGGTTTGCTTTACGCTTGATCTTTGTCACTTCTTCAGCCTGTGCTGGAGCCACGTCAGCGCTGACACGGCTTGTTGACTTCTTTACTGTAATCCACTTGTCTGGGAGAGCGTCCAAGGACTTCAAGACGGCATCTGGGACCTCGACATTGAAGCTCTGCAAAAGAGCTACACGTTGCTGCAACGGTTCGAACACAGCGTCAGTGTCCTCTTCGCGACTTTTGACGTCGCCAAGTGCCTGCATAATTTCAACAAGGCCATCGTAGTCGTCTTCTGGAATTGGTGCATCGAGCTTCTCCTGAGCGATTTTGATAAAAGCACCGAGTTCCGCGACAGTGTCGCTGAGGTTGTCGGACATTTGCTGGATAAACATGTACCCCCACTTCGTAACAACCGTGTGGAGTGCAGTTCGGAACGGCCTGTTGTCCACCTTGTACCATTTATCAAAGATATGCGTGTCTTCAATAGCATTTACTTCCTCGGCGAGTGCATTAAACTTGTCAATATTTTCCTTGTACTGATCAAGAGTGGGCGGAGTCTCGGGGAACGGCTTGTCGGGGTTGTCTTCGCGCCACGCATCAACTTCTTCTTGGGTAAGTACATGGTTGTACAGCAAAAATTGGCGAAGAAAGTCGTCACGATCGTCGGTCCACAAATGTGAAAACTTGCCCGGCCCAGCTTCGTAGTGCTCGGTAATCTTATTGGTCACGGATTGTACCTTGTATTCGAGTTCATCCTTCAGCTCAATAAGTTCTGCGGTATTTTCAAGATCCTCGCGGTAGTTTGGTTTGCCACTGTGCCTCGCAAGCCGCGGAACTAAGCCTCCGATCTGGTAGAAGTCTGAGACATAGTCTTGAATCCAATTCAACAACAATGGCCCTTTCCCTTCGTCGGAGTCCATGATGCCTGGCGTGCACACTGCGTCTGGCGGGTTAAGCTCGAGGCTTCCTTGAAAGAGTGGGCGGACAGGTGGGCCATCGAGTTCTTGCTGAGCCTCATCGTTCATGTGATCGAGCATGTAGCCAAGCGACTTGAAGGCAATGTTGAAGAGGCCGTCAAGGAGCAAGCTATCGAGGTAGTCCACATACGATTCCCAAATCTCCGATTTCGGGTCGGCAAGGAACAGCTTTGCATTTTCACGAAGCAGGTTATAAAAATCAGCACCACCAGCTTGTACTTCGGCGTAGAACTTAGACAGCTTCTTTGCCCGCTCAGAGTGAGTCAAGAGGCCACTCTTGTCATCACGCGTGACCATTGGATGTTCAAACCACACGGACAACCGCTCAGACATTTTTGTGACGTTTGCCTTGGCATTTTGCAATCGTTTGCTGAGATCATCAATTTCCCCAGCCAACTTGCTTGCGTATTCTCCTACTCCATCGCTGTTCCAATTGAGGTCATCAATAGCCTTTTGAATGTCAACATCAATACTTGCGAGCTCCCTTACAATCAACGGAGCTTCCACGTCAAGAACTGTGGATTGGATGCGGTTGTACTCGGTCACGGCAATGCCAAGGTTGCCCAAGTACTGTCGGAACATTTCGTTTCGTGCAAAGATCGCAGCAGCAGCTTCCGGCATGTCGCCTGCATCTCCATTTGACTTGTTTTCGAGGTACTTAACTTCTCGCAGAACAGACACTAGCTGAGGATCAAAGTTGATGGCAATCAGGCGCGTTTCTTCGTTGCGCGTCAGCAGTGGCAAATTGAGGTTGACATCTGACTTTTCGCCGACGGTCTCTGCCCAGTCTGCAAAGAACTTTTTGTCCTTCACGTCCATAAGTGCCAGCATTTCAGTGTACATTTGGTAAACCAATTCAGCTTCGTCAGAAGCAAACACCGGAATGTCAACAGCGAGAGTATGGAACTCGTCGTAAGAAGCTTTCAAACGTGCTCGGATTTGTTCTAAAAGATCTAACATCCCTGCAACCTGCGGCATGTTCTTTGACAAAGAAGGGTTGCCAAGTTGGACGTCGTAAAACTCCTTGACTTCATCGAGCTCCACAGTAAACATGGTAAGCATTTTGGGGTATTGGCCTACGCATTCATCGGCCAAGATCTTGCGAGATGTCAAGATTCCTTGAAAGCCGTGAACAAGCTTAAAACGACCTTCGAGGCTTCGCTTGTTTGCAAACGCCAATGTTGCAATGGCGCCGAGCCGAAGGTCGAAATCCAGAACACGGTCTACAAACGCGTTGTAGTCGACATCCCACTGGGCAACCTCCGGATCTACTGGGTCGTAAACGTTCTCGCCTTCTTCAGCTGTCCGCTTTGACCACTCAGCGTATTGTGTGTTATACTCTTCAAAAATGGACAAGACTTGTTTTGTTTGGACCGGATCACTCAGTTCAATCTTCTCAAGCTTTTCAAAATCGCACCGATCATGAATGACTTGCTGGAGCTGCGTAAATCTTGTACGATATTTGCGCATTCTGCCAAGGACGAGTTCGTTCTCAAACGCCCACTGGAGTGGTTCTTTTGCGTCGTCACCGTCCTTTTTCGTGGCAATCACTGTCCGTGTGGCTTCGTACTCCTCTTCAATTTTCTGAATCAAAACAAGTGCTTCTTCCACCTTTGGCTGCGCTTCCAAAGGTTCAAGCATGAAAATTGTTCGTGGTTCAATGTGTCCAAGAATGGCATCAATAAAAATATTCATCAATTCCCGAAGGAGAACAACAATCCGTCGTGCAGACCTGTAGTGTTTGGAGTTGTCCCACACCAGAGTGAGGCAATGCATGATCTGAGCAAAGGCCTTCGGCAACAGAGAAAACTCCATTTCTTCAACCTCTTCAAAGAGAGGTCGAATCGGCTCAAGGTACATGCAAATGTCGTCGCATTCCTCAAAGTTCGTCTTCACATCGCTAACAATCTTTGCCATCACTGGCGCGTAGCTCGACCCTGCTCCCTCGAGCAGCTCTGCAATCGTGGACAACGACTCGTTGTCGAGCTGGTCCCGGATGTACGCCAGGTTATCCTTTTTAGCTTTCCAGAAATCGAGCTCGATCAAAGGACCAACATGCTCCCCGTCAATCAACGGCTGCGCAGAATCATGCTTGAGCACATCGTTAACTTGGTGTGACCAGTTCACCACGGCAGATTCCAGTTGGTAGAGCAGCTCATCAGAACCAGCAATCCCCTTCGTAATGTCGACATCTGCAGCGAGGTTTGCAGTGCCGTGCGGAAGAGGCAAGTGAGTCTTCCCTTTCATCTGGCCAGAGACCACAGAGGCTTGGCCCTGTACAGACTCAGCGTGACCAGCAATATCTGTGCAGACTACGTTTGGCCACAACGATGTGTTGGTGTCGTTAGAAAGCATCGGCAAAAAGAAGCCGTCCATCAAGTTGGCGAGTGCATCAACGCGCGAAGGCGCAACATCGCCTTTGATCAACGTCTTAATATTGTCTTTTGTAATGGCCATGTCGGCTGTCGGTTTGATAAAGTACACGCCCTTCATTTTTAGTGACGTCGGAAACTCGTATACAGGGTCGAGCTGCGACTTCTGGTCCCAAACAAAGATAAGCTGTTTCACCTCTTTCTTCTCCCAAAACTCAATGACTTTGGTCCGGCGTTCTTCGTCAGACGCGAGTTTCTTCCATTTGTCTGCCTTTGACTTTGTGGTCTTGAGGACGTATTCCTCCATCCACAGGGCTCGCGGATCATCCCAATCTCCCATCTTGATTTAAACTTCCTGCGGTTCGCTTCCGAACTGTGCACAGGCTCTTTATTGATGCGTGGTGCTGGCAGTACTGTTGTTAATTGCACAGGGGTGCTGTTGCCTGTTGCTATTTCCGTCAAAATATATTCGCTTAGTCCCTTTCAAGGCGCGGTCTTTTCCTGCGCTGGG
>Ga0206692_1011988_pt1 | contig 14022 bp, 22 predicted proteins | sample M240m12015metaT_FD_159670 | JGI IMG/M metagenome (GOLD analysis project Ga0206692, IMG submission 159670) | Metatranscriptome of ammonia-oxidizing marine archaeal communities from Monterey Bay, California, United States - M2 40m 12015... | ecosystem: Environmental > Aquatic > Marine > Intertidal... | reverse complement strand
TATGGTTGAAACTTTTATAGAATAATAAAAATAAAAGTAAGATTAAGTAAAGATGCTCAGCAATGGAAGTAGCCAAATTTCAATTTACTTTGGAGTCAGCAAGCTTTGCTCACTTCTTCTTGCCATCTTCGGCCTCCTCTGGGGGCTTCTGTCCAGGATAGAAACCATCGGAGACACCCTCAACATCGAGAATAAGAGCGGCACCGGCGAGGACCCATTTTGCGGGGTTGTGCTTGGTCTTGAGCTGAGCAGTGAACACATAAGATTTATCTCTGTTAGTGGTCATGTAGCAGGGGCACTGGTAGATACCCTTGTCAACCTTACCATCCTGTACCATCAAAGCTTTGCAGTGAACAATGGGGACAACAGAGAACTGAATCTTGGGGATAGATTCTTCCATCTGGCCGGAGTTCTTCTCCCAGGCAGCACCTTCGAGTTAGAAACCAAACACATAGGCACCATCTTCGATCTTCTGGAGCATGGCAGGAATCTCAGGCTCCCAATGGAACTTCTTGAGAACATCAGTCTGGATGTAAAGCTTGTTGAGACCCTGTCCAGTCTTCTGGGCACAGACTTGCTTAATAGCAGTGAGATAAGAGTTAGGCTTGTAGAGTCTGTTCAAGAAGCAGATGGTCTTGTTGATAATAGTAGGATCATCTTTCCATAAGTTAAGCATCTCAAGTCTCTGCTTGAGGTTATCCAACCAAGATCCGAGACCACGGGTGGTCATCCAAGATTTCTTAGCCCACTCAGCGCAGATTTTGTTAAGAGAGATGTTCTCCATCAAATCTTCCATAGCGGCAGTCATGGTCAACTCTCCCTTGAAGGCAAGATCTAGATCCTTGAGATCAGTTACGATAATCTTGATAAGAGTGTTGATCAACTCACACTCTTGCAAGTAGACGTTCTAGTAAGGACCACGTGTGGACTCATCAGACAACTTACCATTAATTTCTTCAATGGGGAGTTTCTGGCTTTCTACTTGAGCTTCCTCGAATACACGAACAGAGAAATCTTTAGCAATATCAATGATAGTGGGGGCACCATCAGCACCACCACCTCCACTCTTGGGTTAGAGTTCAACAAGAATTCCGAAGAGGTTAATACATTGGGTGGTGAGGAAATCAATCTCAGCATTGGGATGCATTCCAAAGGCAAGAGGAGTCTCTGGAGGCAATTCGTTCTCAATGTGCTCAAGATACTTGCCATGGGTGGCGGCAACAGGGCACTTGAAAGAAGCCTTTCCTTCAGCGTAGGGGAATAGCTCAGCTTCGTCAAGAAGTTGATCGTTAAGGAGGTTCTCGAGGTAAGAGGCACAAAGGAGTCTATCCCAATCGTTAACGATATGTCCTCCGTACATGATCTCTCCAATGAGATACTTCAAATCATCCCATGGCACCTTACCGGAACCACCAGCACCGTCCATATAGTTTTGTAAGACGATGGAGGAATCACGGAGATCACCATCAGAGAAGGGATATCTCATGTTGAATCCCTTAGGTCCGAACTTTCTGCGCTCACACATAACAGAGTGGAAGTAAGTGAGTCCGAAAAGAATGGTTCTAATCTTAGTCTCTCTTTCATCAAATTCTTCAGCCTTGTAAGAAACGAAAGCTCTGTTCATGTTAGCCTTGAATCCAGCTGGGGGCTCGTTGGTGAGCTTAATGGACTGCTCAAGGAGATCAATAGGGATAGCGTTAGATGGATCAGAAGTGAGGAAGATTCTGAAAGTAGGGTGAGAACCCTCAGATGCGAAAGTATCCATACGTTTGGTAAGCTCGAATAGGAAACCAGGCATGAGATGCACGTTCTGGAGCATGATCCATTGTCCTTCCTTATGTCCCTAATCAAGTAGCTAGTTGGCAACAACATCTTGACCTTGACCCAAAGCAACCTGCAAGAGTTACTTAGCGGGGTCTAATCCGTGGTGTATGGCGAGAGCTTACACATTCTTGATAGGGTTAGCACCGGGGGAGAGGATGAAGTAGATGGGGGTCTGGGGAGTAGAGTCAGCGTAAGAGGAGAAGAGGACTTCTTCAGCAGAGCTAGTAGCATCACACTCAACGAAACTCTTACCAGAAGGTAAAGTCTTGGTGATGAAGTGACTGAGAGCAACAGTTACACGATCAGGTCTGAGGCATCTGGTGACGAGCATCTTCTGGAAGGGTAGAGATTCAAGTCTCTTCCAGTCAAGAGGGAGCTTCTCAGTCTCAGGGGCAAGATAGTTATACCAATCTTAGAATCTACGAGGAGCTTCTTTCTCAAGGTGAGTAGAGAACTGCTCGAATCCATCAAGCTTGATCAAACTCTGGATAGCGTACCAAGCGGTTTCGGGGAGCCACTCCTTAAGAGAGGCGGGGCGAGGCACATCGGTGGTCAAGGGGCAGTAAACGAGGAACTGCATCTGAGCTTGGTTGTATTCAGCCTCAAGTTGGCCCTTCTGCATGAGACGGAAAGTCAAGAGAGAAAGGAAAATTTGCTTATGGCGTTCGAAAAGACCACGAGCGACCCACTGGTAGATGGTGATACGGATCTGCTGGACTAGGTCAAGCACACGGGCGTTTTCATCATCGTTCTCTTCAGCTCTCTCAATAGCCTTGAAGAAGTAGACAGAGAAGGATTCAAGGGAATACTGGTACATGTGATCAACAATGCAAAGTTTGATCAACAAGAAATAGAGCATAGCACCCTCAGCTGAGACTCTTCTGTATACTTCACGGGAAACAGCAATAGTCTTCTCAGTAGCTTTAGCAATGACCTATTGCTCCTGAATAGTAGTAGAGGTCTTCTTAGTGACTTCTAGACCTTCAATAAGGGCAAAGTTTTCAAGGATAGTGGCAGGATCAGCATCAGAAAGGTTCTGGAGAAGGTCTTCCTCAAGCTTGGCAAGAGTAATTTCGAATTCGTTTTGTTGTTTAACGAGATCATCTCTAGTTTATTCAAGATCGGGCTTCTCAATACGCACGACTTCAGCCAAAAGTTGATCCTCAAGACCAGACTCAGTGACAATGAAGTTAATAATTGTGCACTAAGCAGCAATTTCGGGCTTGTAATGAGGGTTCTGCATTCTAGACTGTAAGTAAAGTTTGAAAGTGCTTCCAACTTCACATTCTTCAGCTCCGAGCTTAACAAACTGATTCTTACCCTTTCTGGTAAAGGCTCTGGAAAGGAGGGGATCAAGGACAGCATCAATTTCTTGTCCAAGAGCCTCAATCATGAGGCAGGCTCCGTTACCAAGAGCAAGTTCGACCTTCTTAGGCCATCCCTTCTATGAAAGTTGGATAATTTGCATGGCACTGCCTTCCTTTCCTTTAATCCACGTTTGTCCCTGAAGTTGGGGATCGATAATAAGAGGATATCTGGAGCAAGAAGAGATAATGGCAGCATTTTCAAGAGAAACTCTATCAGCGGGGAGACCTTCAGTCTTCCATCCAGCCTGAATAGAAAGGTTAGAGAGAATGAATAGGGGATCAACTCCTTCAGTGTGAGGAATCTTGTTCTTCACAATATCTCCAAGCCATTCAGTTTCCCAAAGTTCTTATCTAAACTCGTATGAGAAGGGTCCAATGTAAGATACAAAGGCAGCAGAGATAATAGCATTACCAATCATAGTGAGTGACTCATCGGAGAGGGTAACGACAGATTCTTTCCAACGCTTGTTTTCGTCAGCTAGACCACCAACGAGACGGTTAGCAAGATCAAGCTTGGCGTTTAAAGCAGCAGCTCTGGCCTCAACATTAGCCTTTTTGGCTTCAGCAGCGGCAAGTTAGTCCTTAAGGTCCTGAACCTTGGCCATAATTCCAGCGACCTTTTCACGTACGAGCTCAAGCTCAGCAAGCTTAGTATCAGCGGTGTTCTTAGCCTCCTTGGCTTCATCTTCAAGAGGTTTAACGAATTTGTAAACCTTGTTGTAAGAGCAAACAGCAATAGACCACTTGCAGAGGGTACCAGCAGCGGAAGATTTCTTGTTAATGATCTCGAATTTGTAGATATCTTATGCAAGAATACCATCCATTTCCTTAAGAATCCAGTCATCAATGTTTTCTTTGTCGAAAGTTCTAAGTTCCTGAATGAACTTGTTGGGATCCTTAATCATTTTCTTACAGTTATCCCAAGAGTAGTTCTTCTTTTCCTTCTTGTTCAGGAGGAGGACAGCCTTGGTGACGAAATCTAGACCAGTAGCAAGTGTGGAGAAGGATTTGAATTCATTAATAGCATTAACATTCAAGCAATCAACAGCAGCTTCGGCTTCCTTAATGAGGGGAATAGCGGCGGCAAGTTCAACATCACAAGCAGCCATCTTTTCCTTAGCAGCGTTAGCAAGAACGTTAGTCTCATCTTCCTGTACTTAAGCAATTTCTTATTCTTTAGCAGCTTCGACGGACTGCTCGTCGACAACGGTAATAATCTTACCAGTGGCTTCAATTTCTTCAGCAACAACCTTCATAGTCTCATCGAGTTCAATCTGGAGGTCAGCGACAACCTTATTAGTATCGTCCATAGTCTAGAGACCAATCTTAAGTCTCTCAATTTAGTCGATAATCTTACCACGCTTCTGTCCGAGTAACTGCTTATAGAATTTAATGAATTCTAAGAAAGAAGTAGGAGTGGTGTAATTGTAACGTCTCTCCATAGCCAAATACTTTTGGTTATATTCATTGATAATTTGATGAACGTAGGCCATATGGTTGGAAAGAGTTTACTATAGCTCTTCAGATGGAAGTTCAACTTCATCAAGGAACTTGTTGGCGACATTAACCAATGCATCTGTGGGCCAGGGGTGGAAGTAATCAATAGTAGTAGATCCAATGAGTCCGGGGAACATGCGACTTCTAATACGGAACTTATCTCCAACAGGGGAGAAGCAGAGGTTCATATGCAAATTCTTCTGCACTTTCTGGAGGAAGAATCTAAAGAGATCATCAGGAGTATCGAGGAAACCATTAGCTTTGGCTTCACCTCTTACCTTTCCTTGAATGGCCTCAAGCTCATCCTGAGCAAAGAGCTCGGGAACATAACCAGTGGAAAGAATATCATTGATATACATGAGGAATCTGTCGTTAATGATCTGACCATCAGTAAGAATGAACATAAGGTCAAGTCCTTAGGCACCAGACTTCATGAAAGCAGTTTAGATATCGGTCTTAAGATCAGACATGTTGTAGTTGGTAGAGACAACAATTCTGAAAATATCTTGTCCCAAAATATAAGCAGCAAGCTTAGAAAGAGATTACTTTCCAGAACCACCGACACCGACAAGTAGAGAGTGACCAGAAGGCTGGTTGACGATTCTGCAGATACTAGCAATGTGCTCCATAGCCTGTTAGAAAAGTACGAGTTCCATAGAAGCAACATTTTCGTTGTAATCTTCCATTTTCTGTTAAAGAGCTTCATTGAGCTCAGCGTTGTCTTTAATAGCTCTGTAAGAAGCTTCATGACCCTTGCAGACATCGACAAAAGAGGTGAAAATTAGGGGTTCTCCGAAGATAGCAGCCTCCTGGTAGTCAACGAATTATTCCTTTTGGGCGGCAACTATAGTTTTCTTGTATTGCTCCATATCTTCAGCAAGGATGAGTCTATCGGCCCAAACACGATTGCACTCGTGAGCCCAAAGTCTAACCATTTCCATAGGCTTTCCTTTGAATTCCTTAGGAGTGGTGTTACAAATGTTCTGAATAATCTTAGCAAAATCTCTCATGTTGAATTAGTAATGGAACTTGAGAGCAGTAGGAGCGAACTTAGGGTTCTTAGACATGTCTACGAAGCACTTCTAAGTAGCAGCAATGATCTTAGGACACATCTTCTGGATGTTTTCATCGAATTCTCTTAAGTGACCAGCGAGGATCTGGCTGTAAATAGTAGCAAGAATTTCCTTTTCGGGGATAGACAAGCAGACGGTAGTAAGATGTCTAGTTAAGCGGACATCAACAAAGAAAGATCCAGCCTTGGGGTTCATGCAAGTAACGAACATGATATCAGCGATCTTTTTCTGTACGGATAGATCAGCTCTATCATAGTAGGTGTGATAATCAATTAGCTGTCTAACGAGCGCAATGGGTTATTAAGTGAAATACTTATCGACCTTAGGCATGTTGAGATCATCAACAAAGTAAATCAAAGTCTTACCAGTAGGAGGTCCGTAAAGAATACCAGTTCTCTTATCAACGTTGGACTCAATGACTACTTAAAGACTCTTGGAGTCAGTGTAAGAGTTAAAATTGATCTGAGTGGTGAGAACGGAATCGGGATCAACATCCTTGAAGTAATCTTTCACAATGGATGTCTTACCAGTAACAGCGGTACCAACATAAAGAATACCCTTCTATGCTTCAGTTCCGATCTTAAGAAGAAGCTTTTGTCTAGCAGTTTCAGCAGTAGCAACAGTAATGGCAGAGAAAGCTTACTCAATATCAGCGTTGAAAGGCTTAACCTGGTCCATCCAGTTGCACCATTTGTTCTCAATGGGGTCAAAGAAATAGTCATAAACACTTCCTCCTTCGGGGAACTTAAGCTTGGAGCAAGTAGCTCTAAGGTATCCATTAAAATCTCTCTTAGATTCATCAAGGCAGGCTCCGAAAGACCAGATCATAGCAAATGCAAAGAAACAATCGTACATCTGCTTGATTCTATCAAGAACATCGTTACTGCTTGTTCCCTCTGCCTTAAGTTCACGGAAGAACTCTGCAGATTACTTATTAATAGTCATCTGTCTCATTTGGTAGTCAACAATAACGGTAAGAGATTCAACCCAGGCAATTTCTACCATAGGTTAACAGACATCAAATTACATTCTCATTTAATCGAGGAAAGAGTCGTTGATGTAGTGAGACTGAGCGAGCTAGAATTGAGTATAAGCAGTTTCGTCTTCAGTCTTAGCTCCCTTCTTCTTGAATTAGGCTAACCAGGAATTGTAGAATGGTTACCATCCAATATCTCCAGCGTTAATGAAGAGAACACCACCACGGGAGACAGTGGCGGGAGTTGCGTTTCTCAAATTAGCAACTTCAATAATAAGACGCATCTCAGGGGTGAGAGGAATACGCTCATTGGATACAAGAGTGAGCACCTTGTTATCATCCATGACAGTGTTAAGGGATTCAATCCATTCGGGATCGACATCACCATCCATGACAACCCACTTATATTTCTGTTTGTCAGTGAATTTACCCCAGTTCTTTACCATATTTCTAAACATGGAGGATAGGACACCATCACGCCATTCCTTGGTCTTAAGATTCTCCCAACCACAAAGCTCATCAGAGGAGACGGCCTTAGGATCAACTTACTGAACAATAGTAGTCCAGTCCATGATAGGAGTAGATAGGGCTTAAGCAAGATTCTTCCAGGTAGCAGATTTACCAAGTCCAGAAGCACCAATTAAGAAGATAGAGTGACGTACTTGGAGGATATCAAACATCTGCTCACACTTGAGGATAAATCCAGGATCGGTCTATAAGTTAGCCTTAATAGCAACTTCACAGCATGCTTCTCTGAGCTTAACGTTCTAGACAGCTTCAGCTTCCATACCAGGGAAAAGAGTCTTAATAAGTCCCATGAAAATGGAAATATCAGCCTCAACAATCTTGGCAATATTGAAATCTCTCAAGGCTTTCATGAGAATGAGATCTTCAGAGGAAAGAAGATCACCACGCTTAAGTGCACCAGCACTTCTTAGGAGAGACTTGACAGCTCTTAGACCCCAATCGTAATGTACCATACCAGAAAGGAGGGATTTACAAAGGTCGTACAAAGTCATGAACTTTTTAGCGAGTTCCTTAGCAGTTTCGAAACCTTCAGACATAAGCATGTTTTCACAAATGAGCACCATATCGGGAACAACCATAGCACAGTATCTGAATTAGGCCTTAAGGTTCTCAGGAAGCTCAGTACGCCCAGCGTAACCGGGGTTCATTGTAATGAAGAATCCGACAGTATTTTTGATAGGAATATCTTCAGCGGTCTCAGCGTTCATAAAGATGAAAGTGTTTTTCACACCAGCAGTCTGTTTGTAAACAATTAAGGCATCAAGTACGTTCTTTACCTGAGAAGAGACGACAGAGAGTACTTCAATAGAGATACGGTTAAACTCATCGAAACATCCCCAGAAACCAGACTGTGAAAGTCCCATGAAAATCTGAGCAAGAGTCTTGTAATTCATCTGATCAGAGCAGTTATATACAACGACTCTAAGACCGAGAGCTCTACCCAAATCCTTGGTGGTCTCAGTCTTACCAGTTCCGGCAGGACCAGCAGGAGCAGCTCCCATCTGCAAGTTAAGAGCTTAAGTAAGGGTGATATAGCATCTATCAGTGAGAGGAGTAATAACAAGGCGTCCACAGTTACCGACATATTCGTAAGAGTACCATGTCATCCAATCACAGATGTTAACGATGCAATGCATGTGTTCCATCTTAGGGTCAAGATGGAATCCAGGGTGCTTTTCCATGCCAAATTTAAGCTGACGAGCCCACAAGAAGTTAGTGGAATCCATAATCTTTTTAGCGACACATTCATCAACAATATCTCTAGCATGCACATCTACAGTAATGATGGTAATGATCTTAACACGCAATTCCAATGAGAGATTAAGATCTCTAACACGCTCAATAAGTTTACCGATACGCTTCTTAATGAGGTCTAAATTCTCTTTCATAGCAGATTCAGCACCACTCTCAAGTTCTTCAAAAGCAGCGATAGTCTCTTCAGTCCATACAATTTAAGTAGCTAAAAGAGAGATCTGAGCGTTGTAAGATTCAAGCCAAGTTTCACGAGGCATCTCAATTCTCCACTGTTCAGTGGTTGATTTAGCAGTTTCGAGAATCTTAATGAGCTCCATTTGCATTCCATTTTCAACTTAAGTCATATAAGCTTCAACAGCGCCACTAAGATTAAGCTTGGTTGCCCAAGGTACCATTTCGGTACTAACCTTGTCCTTCATTCCTACGACAGTTCTCCAGGGGCGTTCTTGGACAGATTCATCAAAGCAAACGAAACCCATTCCATCGAAACAATCTCCCATGTATTCATTAACCTTTTCGGGGTCACCAGAATTGGAAAGAATTGTAAGTAAGATATCGACAGAAACGAAATAGAAGCGGGGGAAAAGCTTTCTCTTAGACTCGAGCTGATCATTAAGAGCTTTTTAGCATTGCTCAATCTCAGATTTGAAAGTTCTAAGTTTCTCAAGGCGACCTTCAGCAGTAGCGGCGGCGATTACACCGGGCTCTTCGGAGGCCTCAATCATAAGCTCTCTATATTCTTCGTTAACTTTCTGGAAAGCAACAGTAGCTTCGGGAAGTTAGGCACGAATATCATCGGATTCAATGAAAATAGGGCGGAGAATTTTCCATTCCTACTGCACTTTCTTCCACTCTTCAATAACGTTTTCAAGAGTCTTCATGTTGTTTCTCCACTTCTCGACAGTCTCCTTAAATTCAGCAACATCTTTAGAGGCAAGCATACCTTAGATATCCATACCATGTTATTCGACTAGCTCAACAATTTCGGTAGTCTCAGCTAGAATAGGAGTACCCTTATGTTCTTCAAATTCGAACTTCATCTTGTCCCAAGCCTTGATAATGTCTTTGAGTTTGTTTTCAATCTTATCTTCCTTTTGAGCTCCTTCGACTAATTCTTCTACATCAACTTCATACTTTTAAAGTTCAAGGGCGACTAAGTCATCGAGGCAGAATTAGGCTGATTAGAAGTTAACACTTTTGCAAGTGAATTTCATAAGCTTTTTCCAATGTCTCTCTTGCATAAACTTAGAGTGCAATTAAGAAATAAGAGGAAGGATCTTAGACATATTCTTAATTCTCTCATTAAGGCATTAGAATGACTTGAAAGCCTTGATTTCCTTATTGTTTTAAGGGTTAGTCTATTTACTAGCCATTTCTCTGCACTGTTAGATGAGACCGTCAGTGTCGATCTGGTCCCAAAGGATTTTCTTCCAGGAAGCAAATTGAGAATCAATGAGGGCAATAAGATCCCAGTTTTTCTTAAGGTTAACGAGGTCAACTTTGCAGTCATCAAGCATCTTAAACTTAGACTCAGTTAGAGCGAAGAGAGTTTCTAAGTTGCGCAGTCTTTCAGATTCAGTGATCTAGTCCATAGTCTTTTTGTAGTACTCCTCAATTGTTTCGTAAGCTTCTTTAATAATTTCAGGAGAAGTCTTTTCAGTGTGATAAGGGCAGTTCAATCTAAATTCTTCTCTAAAGTCTCCAATCTTAAGTTTGAAGCCTCTGACTTCACTCTTAATGTTTTCAGACTCCTTGGTCATGATAGGAAGAATCTTACCTTTAACAGGTCCTAGGGCTTTCTCAGCAACATCGATTAGCTTGGTTTTGCTGTTCTCAAGAATAACAAGGAAGTCATCTTCAGGTTTCATAGCAACTCCATGTTTCTTAAGAAGAAGGATGCAAGCTTTCATGGGCTCAACACGAGCAAGAGTGTTGTCTGTGATCATTTTAACATCACGGAGGTGAGTCATTACTTCCATAAGTCTGTCCTTTTCGGCTTGAGTTTCAGAAGCCTCAGGAAGGTTTTCAATACCATTAGTCACCTAATCGATGAAATTAGTAATGTTACTAATTTCTTGCATGGTGTTATTGAGGAGGTATTGAGTGTATTTCTCAATCCAAGCAGTAATAGTCTCATGGAGTCTGTTAACTAGAGACTGGGCAACAACCTTAAGCCATCCAATATCGTGGACGAGTTTCTGTCCATCAATTTACTGCTTAACACTGTGGAGGTACTCAATCTTTTTGTCGAATTCGGCGAGATCGGGCTGTCTTGTTGTGACGCCATCAAGGATCTTGTTGTTCATGAAATCAAATTTATCCATAGCTTCCTTCATGTGGTTTTGATAGTCTTCTTCGTCTTCACCAACATGGATAGCATGCATCTTCTTTCTAAAGATTTCTTAAAGATCTTCACCACCTTCAAGGAATTTCTTGAAAGACTTTTCTAGGTCTTCTTTCCAGAGGAAGTCCCACTGTCTGAACTGATCAAGGAAGGCAGATCCCTGGCTAGTGATCTCGTTCATGTTGTTTTGGATGTCTTAGAGGCCTCCAAATAGACTGAACTGATCCTTAATTTCAATAAGGTAATCTCCAGTACCACCATCCTTGTTATCAAGGCGAGGAACCTGGATAGCAATAGAGATGAAGTCACTGACGATTTCATTAATAATATCTCTAATACCGTTGTGTTAATCGTTGCATTAGAGGCTGGGAATGAAATCTAGATCTCCATCAATAAGGTCGACCTTGATCTCGAAGATAGGAGCCCACATGTTATTTACGTTAGCCTTAATGTTGATCTGTTCGGAGAGGTACTCCATAGATGCGCAAATAGCCATAGTGATTCCCTCAATGAGAAGGCCATTGCAGAAGTCAACGTAAGCGAGCCAGTTAGCTCCCTTTTTGTCGGGCTTGATGTTATCAAAAGAGTCTCTGAGTAACTTATGAATTTCTTTACCGTGAGCTTTAATATCTTCAACACGAGGTTAGACAGTAGCTCCGTGCATGTTGACTACGGAATCAGGCTCCATGGTCTTCTTACGTTCATAGAGAGGCTTAGTCCAAGATTGCATAGTGTTGCGGATCTTAGAAACATTGTCCTACATCTTACGGACGAGGCCGTCGACAGAGGAGACAACCTTCATACACTCAGCAATGTATTTATCAATGGGACCACCACCACCGGTGCTGGCACTCCACATGATTTCATCAACACCAGGCTGTAGGGCGTCCATCATCTTTTAGATTCTTTCTTAGATGAGAGGCTTTTCGACTGGAATTAGGTTAGCGAGCATATCGTTATACATTTCAACGATCAATTCAAGTTGACCAGTCTGGTTTCTGTAGACGTCTACTCTTTAGTATAGCTTTTCAGCAGTCTCGGGGACCTTGATGTCCAAAAGCAAAAGATACTTGACTTCACGGAGAAGAGCCTTGAGGATAGGGTCAAAGTTGACGCGTCTGAATCCTTCTTCAGCACACTCAGTCTCTTCAATAACAAGGAGGAATTTGTCAAGTTGGCCGTTAGTATTAGCTTCAACACCTTCGATCCATTGTTAGATCTTGAGGTCCTCGAACTCCTTAAGGTTTCTGCAGAGAGAAGCATAGAGCTTAGCGACATCTTTGTATTCTTCACGATCCTTGATAGAAGAAGAAAGAGTATCAAGTCTATCAAAAGGCTCGGAAACACGTTCAAAGAGGCCCTTAGCCCAGTAGAGAGCACCAGCAATAGGGGGCATGTTGCTTCCAATAGGAGCACGCTCATCGACTTGCTCAACAAGAGAACGTCCTTCATGGAAAATGTTGGAAACGATCTTCAGGTCAGCTTTATAAAGCTCGAGTAAGGTCACATGCTTCTTTTCGAGTTCATCCTGGATGATCTGTCTAGTTAGGAGACCTTCAAATCCATCAAGCAATTTGAATTTACCAATAATGGTGTCACAATCGTCAAAGGACTGAGTAAGAACGGAAGCGAGTCTGCGTTCGAGCTCTTTGATGCTCTGGCGGAACTTGAAGAATTCGTCATCGAATTCATGGACTTCAATATCCATAATGTCGAAGCGGACTTCCATGAATTCAGCAACAGCGCTGTTGAATTCATTCTCAATGTTCTTGATATTGGCGGTCATTTGCTTTCCTTTGGTGTTACCAATCTCAATCTTCTAGAGCTTGTTGAATTGCTGGATGGTGCCAGTCAAGTGCATGATATCCTAGCATCTTTCAGAGAAGGCGTCGAGGCGGACGAAAAGAGCATTAGTGGTAATCTTCCACTGGTTCTTACTCTTAGCTTTGTAGTCAAAGTAGGCCTCCTTGAAACGAGCACAAACAGTGATGCAAAGCTCGAGACAAGCGTGGGCTTCATTGGGAACTTCTCCAGCAATAGATTCCTTGATGCGGTCACCATTAACGTAGTTGTGACAATTCAAGATGATCTGGTTGCAAATCTCACGGATGAGTACAACAAGCCTGGCGGGGGTGTTGTAGTAGCTGGAGTAGGTCCAGATCATGAGAATAGTGTGCATGATAGGGACAAAAGTTTCCTGGGTTTCAATAAGCTCAATACCAGTATCCATAAGCTCACTGAATAGGTTCTTTAAGGTTTAGAGATATTTGCAGTTCTCGTTAGCCTCAGTGCGAGCTCCCTGGACCTCCTTTTGTAACTTGGAAAAGGTGGATGTGTAAGTAGACTTGTTCTGCTCAAGGAATTTAAGGACCTTCTTAATTCTCTCGCTGCCGAGTTACTGGCAGATGGAGTTAAGGTTATCACTTTTGTTCTTCCAGAAGTTTAGCTCTTCCATAGGACTAGGGTTGTTGCCACTCTTGAGAGCTGTCTCAGGATCCTGCTTGAGTACGTTCTTGATTTGCTTGCTCCATTGAACGATAGCACTTTCTAAAATAAGAGACTTGTCTTTTGAAGAGGTCTTCTCTGATGATGTCACATCGCTTGGGGGCAATGGCAGAACAGTTCTACCCTTAACCAAGCCGATCGTTACAACAGTGTAGGCCAAGAAGCTATGGAATTTCTCCATGAGGTCCTTTGTTACCAATTCGCTGAGACCGGCCTAGTTGAGTGGGTTACCTAGGACTGGCATATAAACTCCCTAGCAGATGGCTAGAAGGTTATCGAGGATGGGCTTTCCGAGTTCCATAAACACGACATCCTTAGCGATACCGTTGGGGAAGGGAGATTCCTTGGGGTCAAGTACCGAGACAGTCTTCACAATAAGGATAGATTTCTTGCCTTTTCCTTCTTTCTCCATGTTGGGGGCATCACAAGACATGCTGATGTTCTCAGCACCCATAGATTTGACGAGCATAAACTGTTGTTTTGTGCTCTCGAAGGATTTGAAGGCAGTTTTATTGTCTTCGTTCTCTAGAATCTTGTTAATCGATTCATCCTTAATTTTTCTCATGTTGAGATAGATAAGCGAGTACTTTACAAGGAACTCGTTATCATCTAGTTCGGTGAGGGCTTTGTTAAGTAGCATTCTGTTGAACTTCT